>ENA-ORRQ01002931-ORRQ01002931.1-human-gut-metagenome-genome-assembly--contig:-NODE-2931-length-10573-cov-4.368416_pt1 | contig 10573 bp, 10 predicted proteins | sample MGYA00242177_ERZ509138 | MGnify/ENA primary metagenome ERZ509138 (study PRJEB26280, sample SAMEA2338628) | human gut metagenome | biome: human gut; feature: human-associated habitat; material: faeces...
CTATCAGGCGTACAAAACAGAAGTACAAATTCCGGTATTAACAACGCTGCCATTCAATCCAATAGAAACAGAAAATCCAGATTTTTCTTTGAGCTTTTTTATGAGAATGCTGTATTCGTGTCTTGTAGATGCAGATTTTCTGGATACAGAAGATTTTATGAAAGCAGGGCAGACACAGCGCGAGGCGGGGGAGAACCTGACGACGCTTTTGCATAAGCTGGAGAAACATGTTGAAGATTGGTTGAAAAATAAGGAAACAGAGTCAGTTAATGGAAGAAGAACGGAAATCTTAAGAAACTGCATGGAGCAAGGGAATAATCCGAAAGGACTGTTTCGCTTAACGGTTCCAACGGGAGGCGGAAAGACAACCGCATCGTTGGGATTTGCATTAAAACATGGTGTGTACAATCATATGGATCGAATTATCTATGTGATTCCATATACGAGCATCATTGAGCAGAATGCAGAAGTTTTCCGGGAAATTCTGGGAGATCAGAATGTTCTGGAAAATCATTATAATGTTGATTATGATAGTTCGGAAGAATTCAAACCGATGCAGCTTGCCGCGGAAAACTGGGATAAACCGGTTGTAGTAACGACGAATGTACAGTTTTTTGAATCTTTGTATGCTAATAAATCATCAAAATGCAGAAAACTCCACAATATGGCCAACAGTGTAATTATTTTTGATGAAGCGCAGATGCTGCCAGTTGATTATCTGAAACCGTGTATTGCTGCGATGGAAGAATTGATTGACCGTTACGGATCAAGCGTGGTACTCTGTACGGCTACACAGCCAGCATTGCAGTCTCTCTTTCAAAAGGAGAGAAATGCAATAGAACTATGTCCGCGGATGGAAGAACAATTCCGATTTTTTGAGCGAGTGCGCTATAAAAATCTTGGCTATCTAAGTGAAGAAGAACTTGTAAGCAGATTGGAAGGCGGATTCCAGACATTATGTATTGTCAATACGAGGAAAAAAGCGCAGAAATTATATCAGAAACTAAAAGGCGAAGGCTGTTACCACTTATCAACGAGTATGTATCCGAAGCATAGAAAGCGAGTATTGGAGCAGATACGAAAAAGATTGGACAAAAAGAATCCTCAAAAATGTATCGTAATTGCGACCAGCCTCGTGGAAGCTGGAGTGGATCTGGATTTCCGGACAGTATACAGACAACTGGCGGGAATTGACTCGATGATTCAGGCGGCGGGAAGATGCAATAGAGAAGGGGAGTATGATGTTTCTGAAAGTAATGTGTTTATATTTCAATTCGATGAAAAAGAAACCGTTTCAGGACAAAGACAGCAAATTGATGTGGCAAAAAGTCTGATTGCAGAGAAAGTCGAGATTTCAGATTTAGGAACAATAAAAGCGTATTTTGAAAGACTGTATTACTTACGGGGAGAAGATCTGGATAAAAAGAAAATCCTGCAGAATTTTGAAAAAGGAAAAACTGTTTTCTACCCACATGGTTACAGCAACTACTTTTTCCACCCAACCCACCCGCATGAACTTATAATAGTAAGCACTGAGAACAACAAGGTTTCTATCCTTAATTGCCTAAGTGGAGAGATTGTTCGTACCATCTCAAAAGGGAAAGAATACGCTTTCTGCAACATTGATCCGGTAACCGGAAACTATTTGTTCCGGAATTCTTATTATGTTCTCATTACGAACGAGAATGGAGATGAACTGTTCCGGATGAGAAGTGAAGATGCCAGTCCATATCTGGCAAACAATATTCTGACTTGTTGGGCAGGAGCAGCCATAAACGTAGAACCTTATCTAAAGAAACCATGAAAAAGATTATAATAGCATTAGCCTGCATGTTACTGGGAATAACCGGCATGCAAGCACAGGAATTTACACTGGAATATAATATCGGGTATGGGTTATACAATATGTCCGAGATGAAAGATTTTCTGAGTAATGCAGCCGGCAGTAGCCTGAAAGGAGTAAAAACCACCGATAAGTTTCCGGGGAACTTTACACATAACTTTCGGGTTGGTGTACAGATACAGCAGCATCAGGTAGGTATCACTTTCAGCCACCAGAATACAAGCGGGCAGAATCATCTGGCCGATGCTACCGGAGAATACAGGCTAAAAATAAAGAATAGCGGAAACCAACTGGGAACATTCTATCGCTTTCATCTACTGACAGAAAGATTCAGTCCATTCTTTGAATTGTCCACAGGGCTCGTTTTCAATACTTGCAAGATGGAAGAATACGTACGTGTAGACTCACAAGTACAGGAAGAAAATGGAACTTTGACCGGTGTCAATGTCTTCTTTCAACCTGCCATAGGAGTGCGCTATAAAATCACTACCTTTGCAGCCATTATCGCAAGCGTCGGTTACGAATGGGACCCCGTTGGTAATTTGCACCTGAAAGGAGATAGAAAACAAAAGAGTTCTTATGACGCAAACTGGAGCGGACTACGTGTCAGCGCAGGCATTGTCACTTATTTTAAAATGAAATGATACAAGAATACCAACTACGCGTGCTGCCCGAAGTAGCCGCCAATGAGCAACGATTGAAGGAGTACCTCGTACAGGAAAAAGGATTGAATGTACGGGACATCAACGCAACACGAATCCTGAAACGCAGTATTGACGCCCGGCAACGGACTATTTTCGTCAATTTGAATGTACGGGTATATCTGAATGAAATGCCCAAAGATAATGAATATCAACCTACTATATATAAGAATGTAGAAGGAAAGCCACAGGTCATCGTCGTGGGTGCCGGTCCCGGTGGGCTGTTCGCTGCGCTGAGACTGATAGAACTGGGACTTCGCCCAATCATTGTAGAACGTGGAAAGAATGTACGTGACCGGAAGAAAGACCTGGCTCAGATCAGCCGGGAGCACACAGTGAATCCGGAATCTAATTATAGTTTCGGTGAGGGAGGCGCAGGTGCTTATTCGGACGGGAAACTCTATACTCGCAGCAAGAAACGTGGAAATGTAGATAAGATATTAAACGTATTCTGTCAGCATGGTGCTTCTACAGCTATATTAGTAGACGCACATCCGCATATTGGAACGGATAAACTACCACGTGTAATAGAGAATATGCGGAATACGATTCTCGAATGTGGCGGAGAAGTGCACTTTGAGACGCGTATGGATGCTTTAATTATTGAGGAAGATGAAATAAAAGGTATCGAAACCCATACAGGACAAACGATTCTGGGTCCGGTGATCCTGGCAACAGGGCATTCGGCACGGGATGTGTACCGTTGGTTGGCTGCCAATCAAGTGGAAGTTGAAGCTAAAGGTATTGCAGTCGGTGTACGTTTGGAACATCCTTCGGAATTGATTGACCAGATACAATATCATAGTAAGAACGGACGGGGGAAATATCTACCTGCCGCCGAATACAGCTTTGTGACACAGGTAGACGGACGAGGAGTATACAGTTTCTGTATGTGCCCGGGTGGTTTTGTTGTACCCGCCGCCAGTGGTCCGCAACAGATTGTAGTCAACGGAATGAGTCCCAGCAACCGTGGATCGCATTGGAGCAACTCAGGGATGGTAGTTGAATTGAGGCCAGAAGACTTATTGAGTGGAGAATTGAGAGTGGAGAGTGGAGAGTGGACTATGCAGCATGATAGCGCAGCTAACTCTCAACTCTCAACTCTCAACTCTCAACTCAATATGATGTATTTCCAAGAGACATTAGAATATAATTGCTGGCGACAAGGCAATATGCGTCAGACAGCTCCTGCACAACGTATGCAGGATTTTACACGTAAGAAATTGAGCTATGATTTACCGGAAAGTTCCTATGCTCCGGGGCTAATATCTTCTCCCCTACACTTCTGGATGCCATCGTTCATTACAGAACGACTCAGCAAAGGATTTCAGCGGTTCGGACAATACAGTCGTGGCTTCCTGACTAATGAAGCGGTAATGATTGGTGTGGAGACACGAACCTCTGCACCGGTACGGATCATAAGAGATAGGGAAACTTTGCAGCATGTAAGAATTAAAGGATTGTTTCCATGCGGAGAAGGAGCAGGATATGCAGGTGGCATTGTTTCTGCCGGCATTGATGGGGAACGATGTGCAGAAGCAGTAGCTAACTACTTCAAGCTATAACAATTGTTTTCCTTTCACGGTAACACTGTTTACCCTAAATGGTAACTTCATTTACATGCCGGAGTAAAAGCCGTTACATGCCGAGGTAAAGAGCGTTACAATAAGGGGTAAAGGTCGTTACATCCTGCGGTAAATGCTTTTACATAAAGAGGTAACTTGTCGGTAAATACAGTTCGCTGATAGCTAGCACATTAACAAAATATCATTAGCAAAGCAAATGATTTTCCAACAGTGCATAAAGTTATATGGATGTTTATTGCTAACTTTGCTATACCTTTTTAATGTACATAATGAGAAGCACAACTGACATACCAATGAGCAATGCTATCGTAAATTCTTTTAATGAGATATACACTTCTTACTACAAGAAGTCATTCTTCTTTGCCAAATCATATGTTCATGATGATTTGGCAGCAGAAGATATTGCTTCCGAGTCATTGATTAAATTATGGGAAAAATTAAAAACAGAGAAAATAGATTATATAGAGCCACTCCTACTTACCATATTAAAGAATAAAGCTTTAGACTATCTGAAGCACGAAGAAGTCAAACGCACGGCTTTTGAATCTATGGTCGATTGGCATCAACAGGAACTTTCTATTCGTATTTCAACTTTAGAGTCATGCGATCCCAATGAAATATTCTCGGATGAAGTGGAAAGTATCATCCGGGAAACATTGAAATTAATCCCTGAACAAACCCAACGGATATTTCTACTAAGCCGGTTCGAGAACAAGTCCAATAAGGAAATAGCCGAACTGATGGGGATTTCCGTAAAGGGAGTGGAATATCATATATCAAAAGCATTAAAGGCATTACGGATCACCTTAAAAGACTATCTTCCCCTGTTCTATTTTTTCTTCTATTATTAGAATCCCCGTGTTTCTGCGTCATTCCAGAGTGCAAAAATGAGATTTCTTTCATTTTTTCCAATCTCCATTTAGGGTTGTCTTCTACTTAGTCGTTAATATATAAAATAGCATAAAGCATGAATACTGAATTACTCCAGAAATATATATCCGGCAATGCCACTGAAGCCGAAAAGCAGCACGTCACCAAGTGGATGCAAGAAAGCCCGGAGAATATGCGTGAATACATGGCACAACGCAAGTTGTATGACATTGCATTATGGCGCACAGCACCGATTGCAGAAGAGAAAAGGCAACCCAAGAAGATATTCTCATTGCGCACACTATGGATAGAAGCAGCAAAAATCGCAGCAATATTTGCAGTCATTCTACTGGGTACACACTTTTGGTTCGAAAAACATTCTATAGAGCAAAGTGAATCACTTCAATCCATACACGTACCTGCCGGACAACGAGCCGAACTTATGTTGGCAGACGGCACTAAAGTATGGCTGAACTCGCTGAGTACATTGACTTTTCCGGGAAACTTTACCGGCGATATCCGAAATGTGAAGCTGGACGGTGAAGGCTACTTTGCAGTGACTAAGAATGCAGAACAACCTTTCATTGTAGAAACAAACAAATGCAGCGTCAAGGTATTGGGTACAGAATTCAATGTAATGGCGTATGCAACAGACAGTATCTGGGAAACAGCACTGCTGAAAGGAGCAATAGAAATCTTAAGCCCTAGTGCCACCATGAATGGGATGAAGTTGGAACCGAATACAATGGCCAGTTTGAAAGAAGACCGGCTGATTAAAGGACGGATTAAAGACCCGGACCACTTCTTGTGGCGTGAAGGCCTTATTTGCTTCAATAACGTATCCGTAAAGGATATGCTGGAAAAGCTGAAACTATATTATGGAGTTGACATCGTTGTAAACAATACCAAAATACTGAACAATCGCTATACCGGTAAGTTTAGAACCGGAGATGGGGTAGAACATGTATTAAAGGTATTAAAGCTGAATAATAAATTCACCTATAAGAAAGATGACGAGAAGAATGTAATCACCATTAATTAACCTTCTAACATAATTTTGCCTATGAAATAACACACCTCGAATAAAAAGAAATGGGACAGTGCGCCAACACCATCCCATGGATAGTCAATTATGCATTGACTGCTTTTTCCCTAATAATCTTAAGTATAAACCTAAAATTAGTAATGCAAATATATGAAGAACTCGCAAAAAAACGGCAAAATTTGGATAAATAAAGTAAGTGTTTGGTATTGAGGAGAGTTAAGCCAAATTCTTCTATACCTTTCCAAATCGCTAAAATGCAGGATAATGAAAGGTTAAGAGAAAGATTTGCTACTTATCCGTTGCCTTTTTTAGCCCCGGATAATCCGGCAAAATAACGCTTAACCACCTGCGGTTTTACCGTTCACCATGCAAAGAACCCTATATTTTGCCCGTAAAGATAACCGTTTTTTTCCGTTTTTCATGGAAATACAGGTTATGTTACCGGCATCCGGGGTTTTATTCTTTGTTCCGCTATAATTTTCATAACTGTAAATAACTCTATATCAAGTAATTTTGCAACATAAAAAAAATAGAGTTATGAAACAGACGGATGTAACGGTTACGTTCTACCTCAAAAAGAGCGAAATGAATGACGAGGGACATTGCCCGGTCATGGCGAAACTTGTTGTCGGCAAATTTTCAGAAGCGGCTTTTAGTGCGAAAATGTCCGTACCCGCTGCACTGTGGGCATCCGGACGTGCCACGGGTAAAAGTAACGCCGCGCGGGAAATCAACCGGCAACTGGACGATTTGCGAGCTTCAGCCATTTCCATTTATGACGAACTGTCAGCCACCCGTGAGAATGTAACGGCTGAAGAAATAAGGAATCTGTTGTTGGGGACGGCTTTCGGGCAGGAAACCCTGTTGGGTTATTTCCGGACGTTCATCGAACATTTCGAAAAACGTGTCGGCGTGAACCGGGAAAAGGGAACAGCACAATCTTACCGCTATGCTTGTAACTGTGTGGCTGCTTTCATCCAGGAGAAATACAAGTTGTCGGATGTTCCTTTCACGGCCCTGAACCGTTCATTCATCGACAACTATGACCTCTACCTACGCACGGAGCGCCGCTTTGCCCTGGGAACTATCGTGTTGCTTGTCACACGGTTGAACACGATTGTCGGGGAAGCCATCGCGGAAGGGATTATCACTGCCGACCCGTTCGCGGGTTATGAAGCCGAACATCCCGAGCGGGAACAGAAATACCTTACCGCCGCGGAGTTACAACGGCTGATGACCACACCCCTGCACGACCCGAAACTCTACCATATCCGCGACCTGTTCCTCTTCTCCTGCTACACGGGTATCCCTTACGGGGACATGTGCCGCCTGACGACGGAGGATCTGGAAGTGGCCGAGGACGGTGAGGTATGGATCAAGACCGCCCGCAAGAAGACGAAAATCGACTATGAAGTGCCGTTGCTCGACATACCGTTGCTCATCCTCGACAAGTACCGGGATATGGCCCCGGAAGGAAAACTGCTGCCGATGTACAGCAACAACGAACTCAACCGGACACTGAAACGTATTGCCGCCATTTGCGGAATTGAACGGAAGCTCGTCTTTCACTGCGGACGCCATACCTACGCCACCGAGATCACGCTTTCGCATGGTGTCCCGCTTGAAACCGTCAGTAAAATGCTGGGGCATAGCCGCATTTCCACGACGCAGATTTACGCCAAAGTGACCGATGACAAGATCGACATGGATACCCGGTCTTTAGAGGAAAAGATTGCCGGCCGCTTCTCCGTAGCTATTTAATCTATCATTGACAATCAAATTCACAACGATTATGGAAACGAATAATAAAGAGATAAAACGTCGCAGCACGTTCTCCCTGCTGTTCTACATCAACCGCACGAAAGTCCGCAAGGACGGAACATGTAAATTGTTATGCAAGGTAAGCATCGACGCCAAGTCGGCCCCGATCAATATCAACGCGTTTGTCGATCCATCGCTTTGGAATCCGGAAACCAAAAGGGCGAACGGACGAAGCGAGAACGCCCGAACGGTAAACCTGGCAATAGAGAAACTGACCGAAAAAATCACCGGACATTACCGTCATATTCGTAAAAGCCTCGGTTTCGTGACGGCCGAGCTGGTCAAAAACGCCGTGGAAGGAATCGGGCAGAAACCGTTCACCCTCCTTGCCTTGTTCCGCGAGCATAACGAGGAGTTCCGCAAGCGTGTCGGCGTGGATCGCAAGGAAGAAACCTATGAAAGTTACGAGAACTCCTATAATATTTTAGCCTCCTTCGTGAAAAAAAGGAAGGAAAAGGAGGATGTAGCGTTGCGGAGCCTTGACCGGGAGTTCTACGATGATTTTGAAATATTCCTGCGTACAGATCGTGAAATGAAACCCAAGACAGTACACGAGCATCTTTACCGGTTGAAGAAAATGACCAAGCGGGCTGTCAGTCAGGGTACACTCCGGCGCGACCCTTACGGGAAGCTGCACCCGGAACTGCCCCGGCGCAAGAGCCGCCATTTGAAACTCGAAGACCTCAAAAAGCTGATGGAAACTCCCGTCGATAAACCCAACCTCCAGCGGGTGCGGGACTGGTTTCTCTTCGCTACCTTCACGGGGTTGTCCTACGCCGACCTGAAACGCTTGTCCGAAAAAGACATCACGCAGTCGGACGACGGAACGTACTGGATACACATCCGGCGCCAGAAGACCGAAACGCCCTCGGCCATCCGCCTGCTGAACGTGCCGTTGCAGATCATCGAGAAATACCGCCACGAGCGTAAAAGCGACAGGATTTTCAACCTCTATTGCCGGGGGTATCTCATCAAGCTCACCAGAGAACTGGGACGGACATACGGCTTCGACATGACCTTTCACAAGGCGAGGCACAATTTCGGGACACATATCACGCTCTCGTTGGGTGTGCCTATCGAAACTGTCAGCCGCATGATGGGACACAAGAGCATTTCCACCACGCAGATTTACGCCAAAGTGACCGACCGCAAGGTGGACGAGGACATGAAACGTCTGAAAGAACAGACCAAAGGCCGGAAAATAAATCTCTACGAGGAGGACGAACCGGAAACGGCAGATATTATAACGGTAAACGGTTGAACAGTATAACAAAAATTGATAAATTTGTATGACTATGACGACAAGAGAACCTATCAGCATTGAAAACGGGCGGGTGGAAATCCACACGCCGGAGAACCGTGTATGGCTCACGCGCCACCAGATTGCCGACCTGTTCGGAGTCTTCGTTCCTGCCGTGGGGAGCAACATCCGCTCCATACTCAAAAGCGGCATACTCCGTGAGGAGCGGGTTTACCGCCGGGAGCGCAACCGTGACGGCGGTATTGTCGAGCTGTATTCGCTCGAAATGATCGCCGCGCTGGCTTTCCGCTTAAAATCCGGGAATGCCGAAGCCTTCCGACGGTGGCTTGTCCGAAGGGCCACGACGACCGCTGTCGTCTGGCAGCTCCCCGGCATGAACACGATATTGAACTGAAAAAGAAGAACGGCCGTGATGGCCGTTCTTCTTTTATACCCATTCCTGTCCCCCGATACATTTCTTCCGGGAATCTTCCAGGAATTTCTGTATCTCGGATTCCATGTATAGTACCTTGCCCTGAATCAAATAATAGGGAATGATCCGCGCCGTGCGGTATTCCTGCAATGTACGCCTGCTGATTTTCAGCAGCCGGGACAATTCCTCGTCGGTGACGAACCGCTCTCCCTTGAGTGTCCGGCCTCCGGAGGATTCCAGTTTATCCAGTGCCTTGCCGGCCTTTTCCAAACGCCGGAAGAGATCCGCCACACGCGGATCGTGCTTGTCGATGAAATAATGGCTCATAACGCGGCGGTATTAGGATAGTGCGACGATTGCAGCAGTTTCCCGACATCTTCCGGTTTGTAGAAGATTTTGTGACGGATGCGGCTGAAAGGCAGCAACCCTTTCTCCCGGTAGGTTTGCAGGGTACGTTTCGATATACCCAGCACGTCACAGACATCCTGGTTGTCCAGCCATTTTTTCAAACTCACGTCCTCCTGCCTGCGGCATAACGCCTCGGCTTTTCTTTCAATGGCTTCCACGTGCCCTGCCAGCGCGTCGAAAGCCTTCACGTCCATACTTATTATTTCCATGTTCTGTTTCATTTTTTGTTTCCCGGATGCCCAAAAGTACACAAATGAACAGTATCTTGTTATCAGCCAGTGGTATATGGACGTATCCGTCTTAAAAGTGGCAGCGAGTGGCGCCACGTCCGGCGGAAACGATCCTCCGCCGATACGGGATCGGCACGCTCCGATACGCCAATCGCCCGTGAAAGGAAATGTTCGCGGGCGATTTATCATTCCATGCAGGGTGAGCCGTGAACCGACTTTCGCGAGCGTTCACGGCATATCGTTTTCTCCCCGTTTCTCTCCCATAACCTTTTCCTCTCTTTTTTTCATGCCGCGGAGCGCGGTATGGAAATCTGTTGTCAGTAGCAAAGGTAGTTACGGGGCTCACGCTGCTGCAAGATCGGGCCGCGGGGCGGTTTGCCGCAAAATCTTCCTCTT
>ENA-ORRQ01002932-ORRQ01002932.1-human-gut-metagenome-genome-assembly--contig:-NODE-2932-length-10569-cov-5.788663_pt1 | contig 10569 bp, 17 predicted proteins | sample MGYA00242177_ERZ509138 | MGnify/ENA primary metagenome ERZ509138 (study PRJEB26280, sample SAMEA2338628) | human gut metagenome | biome: human gut; feature: human-associated habitat; material: faeces...
CCATATGCTGAACCTCCATGCCACCTTTACCAAGGGGACGGTCGAGTTCCGGCTCTTCCAGTTCGATGAGCCGACCGCAGAGCGCAGGGGCGGCATCCATGCAGGGCAGCTTAAGAGCTACATCCAGCTTTGCCTTGCCTTAAGCCAGATGGCAAAGGAAGTAAGGACGGCAAGCCCGAAACCGCAGCAGACGGAAAATCCGAAATACGCAATGCGGACATGGCTTTTGAGACTCGGATTCATTGGGGACGAATTTAAAACTGCAAGGGAAATCCTTACAAAGAGACTTGCAGGAGATACTGCTTTCAGAAGCGGAAGGGCTGCTTGAAGAGAACAGCCTCCTGCCACCTTGGAGCACTGACCGCCATGAGCGGTCTTAAGGTGGTAGAAGGGTGTTCCCTTCAGAAAGGATGGAAACATTATGAAAAGATATTACATTGCTTATGGCAGCAACCTGAACATCAGACAGATGCGGATACGATGCCCTCACGCAAGGGTGATCGGAACTGCAGTCATAAACGATTATGAGCTTCTCTTTAAAGGAAGCCGTACAGGAGCCTATCTTACCATTGAACCAAAGGAAGGCGGTGAGGTTCCCGTGGCGGTATGGGAAGTCACGGAATCGGATGAGGCGGCACTTGACCGCTACGAAGGATATCCGGTGTTTTATTACAAAAAAGAAATGGAACTCGATATCAGGGGCATCCGCACGGGGAAGATACGCAGAAGGAAGTGCTTTGTGTACATCATGCATGAAGAACGGAAGATTGGAGTACCTTCCCTTTCGTATGTCAGCACATGCCTTCAGGGGTACATCAGCTTTGGGTTTGACGAACATTACCTTTCCGAGGCACAGATAAAAGCAGTGGAGGTGGCAGGACATGAAGAATGAAACACTGCACATACGGATATGCCCCCGCTGCGGGGCTTCCTACGGAAGGACACCCGCCCTTTCAAGGGCAGACGGCAGAACGCTTATCTGCCCGGACTGTGGGACACGTGAGGCGCTTGAGAGCATTGGTGTCGGGGCAGAGGAACAGGAACAGATCCTTGAAGCCATCCACAGGTCGCAGCGGTAAAATCCACAATTTCTTCCACAGATCTTTGTGTACATTATGATGCTTAAATGACTGGATATATGTACGGTTCAGAGCGAATATGTACCTACCGGAAGGGAAAACAGAGAAAACGGAGGAAATACGATGGAAACAAAGATCACAACAGCAGAAAAATTAGGAATGGAGCTTTACGGATGCATGAATTCAGCAGTCCTTGACTACGGTGACTACACGGTTGCAGTCTGGGAACACTGCTTTAAGGGCAGCATTGCAGAAGTTTATGAACTGGTTGAAACACCGGAAGAGACAGGTCTTGGAAGATGCGAATGCAGGATTTCAAGGATCGGAAGAAAGAAGGGTGTGAGGATGCCGGACATGCAATGGCGTGGGCACTCACAAATGTAAAATAGCAGAAAGGGCAGGGAAAACGTTCCCTGCCTGTGTACATTTACACAGTGTAATGCAGTTATCTTTGTGTACATTATGGCACTGAAATGACTGGATATAATCAGCGTTTAGAGCGAATATGTACCTACCGAAAGGGAAAACAAAGAAAAAACGGAGGTACAAGACCATGAAGAAAATTGAGATTTTTGAAAAAGCCATGAACGAGGGAGGAAGCCTTAAGGATTACGGGATCAACAGCACATTGTTTGCAGCATACAGAGACTGTCAGGAAACAGGAAACGATAACATTGATTTCAACGGAGTCATCTGGGATTACGATATTCCGGAAATTGTAAAGGCTTTAAAGGAAAACGGCATCAGCGAATTTACGATAAGCAGCACATTTTCAAGCCTGATCGAAACCCTCGCAGCATTTGAAAAGGAAGGCATCAGGATGGCAGGGCTTACCGAGGTGAATGCAACATACTCGGATTGGAAAACAGGAAAGAAAGCAAGAATTCCGGCAATCAGAATGACACTTTAAGAATAAACACACAAATCGGAAGGCCTCTTCGGAGGTCTTTTTATTATGCCATTTAAGGGGAGGTGAGGACAGTGGCACAGAGAGGAAGAAAACCAAAGCCTACGGCAGTAAAGGTGCTGGAGGGCAATCCGGGCAAGAGAAGCCTTAATACGGGCGAACCAAAGCCTGAGAAAAAGGCCCCGCGCTGTCCGGCATGGCTTGAGGATGAGGCAAAGAAGGAATGGAAGCGGATGGCAAAACAGCTGGAGCATCTGGGGATTCTTACCGAGATAGATATGGCAGCATTCGCAGGATACTGTCAGGCATATGCGAGATGGAAAGAGGCAGAGGAGTTCATTACACAGCACGGGACCATCGTAAAGACCCCGAGCGGATACTGGCAGCAGGTACCGCAGGTGTCCATTGCCCAGACCTATCTGAAGATCATGAATAAGTTCTGTGAGCAGTTCGGACTGACCCCGTCCGCAAGAAGCCGTATCTCCACTGACAGTGGTGAGGATAAGCAGAATGATGAAATGGAGCTTCTGCTTGTGAAAGGCGGTGCAAAATAATGTTTGACAAGGCAAAAGCAGACCATGCGGTCAATTTTATAAACTGCTTGAAACACACCAAAGGAAGGTGGCGGGGAGTTCCGTTTGAACTTCTCCCGTGGCAGGATGAGATTATCCGTACCCTTTACGGGACGGTAAAGGAAAACGGGTACAGGCAGTACAACACCTGTTACTGCGAGATACCAAAGAAGAACGGAAAGTCAGAACTGGCAGCAGCCATCGCGCTTTATATGACATGCGGTGACGGTGAGTGGGGAGCAGAGGTTTACGGCTGTGCTTCCGACAGACAGCAGGCTTCCATCGTATTTGATGTTGCGGTGGATATGGTAGACCAGTGTCCGGCACTGAAGAAAAGGATCAAGCCCGTTATGTCCGTGAAAAGGCTTGTATATAAACCGACCAACAGCTTCTATCAGGTGCTGTCGGCAGAGGCATATACCAAGCACGGTCTGAATGTCCATGCGGTTATCTTTGATGAGCTGCATGCACAGCCGAACAGGGAACTGTTCGATGTCATGACCAAAGGTTCCGGCGATGCCAGAACACAGCCCCTGTTCTTCCTGATCACAACAGCAGGAACGGACAGAAATTCCGTGTGTTTTGAACAGCACCAGAAGGCACTGGATATCATTGAGGGAAGAAAAATCGACCCGACATTCTACCCGGTTATTTACGGGGCATCCGATGAGGATGACTGGTCGAGTGAGAAAGTATGGTACAAAGCCAATCCCTCGCTCGGATATACGATTGATATTGAGAAAGTGCAGAATGCATATATCAGTGCAAAAGAAAATGCAGCAGAGGAGAACGTGTTCCGGCAGCTCCGTCTGAACCAGTGGGTAAAACAGAGTACACGATGGATGCAGATGGATAAGTGGGATGCCTGTTCCTTTGTCGTGAATGAAGAGGAGCTTCTCGGAAGGGAATGCTATGGCGGACTCGACCTTTCAAGTTCCACGGATATCACGGCATTCGTGCTTGTGTTCCCGCCAAGGAATGATACGGAGAAATATGTGATCCTTCCGTATTTCTGGATACCGGAGGATAACATGAGGCTGCGTGTCCGAAGGGATCATGTACCGTATGATGTCTGGGCAGCCGAAGGGTGCTTAAAGACCACGGAAGGAAATGTCATTCATTATGGATTTATCGAGCAGTTCATTGATGAACTTGGCACGAAGTTCCATATTAAGGAAATCGCATTTGACCGATGGGGAGCTGTGCAGATGGTGCAGAACCTTGAGGGCATGGGATTTACCGTTGTCCCGTTCGGACAGGGCTATAAGGATATGAGTCCTCCGACAAAGGAACTGATGAAACTGACATTGGAGGAGCGGATCGCACATGGCGGACATAAGGTGCTGCGGTGGATGATGGATAATGTGTTTGTCCGTCAGGACCCGGCAGGGAACATCAAAATGGATAAGGAAAAATCCACGGAGAAGATTGACGGGGCCGTTGCAACCGTTATGGCACTTGACCGTGCAATCAGAAATGAAGGCAGTGACGGAAGCGTGTATGATGACAGGGGAATTCTTGTATTCTGATGCAGCCGTGTATGATTCTGTAAAATCATAATCCGGCTGCATGTTTCTGTGTTAAGATATAGGAAAAGCACAGGGAGGCATTTCATATGCAGGAAGAATTTTTTATGAACAGTATGGAAAAAGACCCCAAACTTAGCGGTGAGCACGGGGCGCAGACAAGGAAGTCCCTTGCACTGAAAGCAGAGGAGATCCTCGGACTGGATCTGGAAACGGTGGTAGCGGATGACGACCTTATGTATGATTCGCTGATGAAACTGAAACCGCTTGAAAACCCAAAGAAAAATCCAATGCAGAATGCACTGAGAAAATATTATTACTACAGGAATGGGAAAGAGTTCCCACGACTAAACAATTATCAGAGATGATCAGGAACGGCACTTCTTCGGAGGTGCTTTTTTTGTACCCATTTTTAGGAGGTGTCACATGGGAATTAAGAGTTTATTCGGATTCGGACAGGCAAGGGATAAGCCTGTGGATAAGGCAGCAGATGCAGGATATTCGTTTCTGTTTGGAAGGACAACGAGCGGAAAGCCTGTCAATGAAAGAACTGCAATGCAGACCACGGCAGTATATGCCTGTGTCAGAATCCTTGCGGAGGCAGTCGCATCCTTACCGCTTCATGTATATGAGTATCAGGATGACGGAGGCAAGAAACTGGTGCATGACCATCCATTATATTATCTGCTCCATGATGAGCCGAACCCGGAGATGACTTCATTTGTGTTCAGGGAAACACTGATGAGCCATCTTTTAATATGGGGAAATGCTTATGCCCAGATCATAAGGGACGGGGCAGGAAGGGTACTCGGATTGTATCCGCTTCTCCCGGACAAGATGGATGTGCAGAGGGATGACAAAGGAAACATCTATTATGTGTATTCCAGAAACAGCGATGAAAACCCAATGTTCAAGGAATACGGCAATATCAGGCTGAAAGCCGAGGATGTGCTTCATATCCCCGGACTTGGGTTTGACGGACTGATCGGATATTCCCCGATTGCGATGGCAAAGAACGCTGTCGGCATGACGCTTGCCTGTGAGGAATACGGGGCGAGTTTCTTTGCAAACGGGGCAAATCCGGGCGGTGTTCTGGAGCATCCGGGTGTCCTGAAAGACCCGTCAAAGGTGAGGGAGTCTTGGAACTCCGTGTACCGCGGCGTAAACAACGCACACAAGATCGCAGTGCTTGAAGAGGGCATGAAGTATCAGCAGATAGGCATCCCGCCGGAAGAGGCACAGTTCCTTGAGACAAGGAAATTCCAGATCAATGAGATCGCAAGGCTTTACAGGATACCGCCCCACATGGTCGGTGACCTTGATAAGTCGAGCTTTTCCAATATAGAGCAGCAGTCCTTGGAGTTCGTAAAATACACGCTTGACCCGTGGGTGATTAGATGGGAGCAGTCCTTACAGAGATCGCTCCTTCTGCCGGGAGAAAAAGGAAAGTATTTTATCAAGCTGAATGTGGACGGACTGCTGAGAGGGGATTACCAGTCAAGAATGAACGGCTATGCGGTCGGAAGGCAGAACGGGTGGTTTTCTGCAAATGATATCCGTGAGATGGAGAATATGAACCCGATCCCTGATGAGGAAGGGGGAAACCTGTATCTGATAAACGGTGCAATGACCAAACTTGCGGATGCGGGGGCTTTTGCCAAGACGGATACGGGGCAGCAGAACACTCCGGCACAGGAAAACAGCGGAAAGAGAGGTAAACGATGAAGCGGAAGTTTTGGAACTGGATAAGGAATGAAGATGAGAGCGTGCCTGACATGGAAAGGACGCTCTTTTTAAATGGCATGATTTCGGATGAAACGTGGTACGGGGATGAAGTCACTCCGCAGCTTTTCAAGGATGAACTGAATGCCGGAAATGGAAATATCACGGTGTGGATCAATTCACCGGGCGGTGATGTGTTTGCAGCAGCCCAGATCTACAACATGCTCCGTGATTATAAGGGAAGCGTGACGGTCAAGATTGACGGCATTGCAGCCTCAGCGGCATCCGTGATCGCTATGGCAGGAGATACGGTCTGTGTATCCCCGGTGGCAATGATGATGATTCACAATCCTGCAACTATGGCAATGGGTGAGGCAAAGGACATGCAGAAGGCAATCGCCATGCTGAATGAGGTCAAAGAGTCCATCCTGAATGCCTATGAATTCAAGACGGGGCTTACCCGTGCAAGGCTCTCACACATGATGGATGACGAGACTTGGTTCAATGCCAAGAAGGCAGTGGAGCTTGGATTTGCGGATAAGATCCTTTTCGATTCCGATGGGGATGAGAAAAAGAAAAAGCCGGATGAGCCGGAAGAAAAGCCGGAGGAAGGCAGCGATGGAGAGGAAGGGGAAAAAGAGGATGACAAGGACAAGAACGGGAAAAAGAAGCTCCCGTTCCAGCAGGATTCCATGATGTTTTCCACCAAGGCGATGAATGAATCGTTCCTTTCCAAGGTGTCCGACAGGGATGCCATGATACCAGTCAGCCAGTTGGAGAAGAGACTGAGTCTCTTAGCACATTAAGGAGGATATGAACTATGAGTAAGATTTTGGAATTAAGAGAAAAGAGAGCGAAGGCATGGGAAGCAGCAAAAGCATTCCTTGATGCCAAGAGAACACAGGAAGGTTTTGTATCCGCAGAGGATGCAGCCACCTATGACAAGATGGAAGCCGATGTCGTAAACCTCGGCAAGGAGATCGAGAGACTGGAAAGACAGGCTGCCATTGATGCAGAGCTTGCAAAGGCAACAAGCACCCCGATCACAAACAAGCCGGATGCCGGAATCGGCGGGGAGACAAAAACAGGAAGGGCAACCGATGAGTATAAGAGAGCGTTCTGGAACGGTATGAGAAACAAGATGTCATACGAAGTACAGAATGCTCTTTCCATTGGTACGGATTCTGAAGGCGGATATCTTGTGCCGGATGAGTATGAGAAGAAACTCGTGGAAGCACTGGAAGAGGAAGTATTCTTCCGTAACCTTGCCACAGTTATCAAGACTTCAAGCGGTGACCGCAAGATCCCTATCGTCACTTCAAAGGGCGAGGCAGCATGGATCGATGAGGGAGGACAGTTCCCTGAATCCGATGACAGCTTCGGACAGACATCCATCAGTGCCTATAAGCTGGCAACCATGATCAAGGTGTCTGATGAACTCTTAAATGACAGCGTGTTCAACATCGAACAGTACATTTCAAGGGAGTTCGGAAGAAGAATCGGTACAAAGGAAGAGGAAGCATTCTTTGTTGGTGACGGCAAGGGAAAACCGACAGGTATTTTCAATGCCACGGGCGGTGCTGAGACAGGGGTGACATCCGCAAATACATCCATCACTTTTGATGATGTCATGGATCTGTATTATTCCCTCCGTGCCCCATACCGTAACAAGGCAGTATGGCTCCTGAATGATTCGACCGTAAAGGCAATCAGAAAGCTGAAGGACGGCAACGGAAATTATATCTGGCAGCCATCCGTAAGGGAAGGAGAGCCGGACAGAATCCTGAACCGTCCTTACCGCACATCCATTTATGTGCCGGAGCTTGCAGCCGGAAACCGTGTCATGGCATTCGGTGATTACAGTTACTACTGGATCGCAGACCGTCAGGGCAGAAGTTTCAAGAGACTGAATGAGCTTTATGCTACAACGGGACAGGTCGGATTCCTTGCTTCCGAGCGTGTCGATGGCAAGCTGATCCTTTCCGAGGCAGTAAAGACCCTCGATGTCAAGGCTGCCGGAAAGTAGGTGGGCTGAATGTTCGTAACGCTTGAGGAAGCTAAAGGGTATCTGAGGGTTGATTCGTCAGACGAGGATGATCTCATCCTCCGTCTGATGGAGACATCCGACAGCCTGATAAAGGGTGTGACAAGACGGACTCCGGCAGGACTTAAAAGACATGAAGCGGTTGTCCGCACTGCAGAACTGTATGCCATTGCTTACCTGTATGAGCACAGGGAAGAAGCGGACCACAAGGACATGACGGAAACACTGAAGTATCTACTCTTTGGTATCAGGAAGGAGATATTCTGATGATAGAACTCATGCGTGAACGGATCACGATACAGAAAAGCAGCACGAAGACGGACAAAGCCGGAAACCATACGGCTGTGTGGGAGGATCATTATCAATGTTTTTCCTATGTGAACAGCCTGTCGGGAAAAGAATACTGGGAAGCAAAACAGGTAAATGCGGAAACGGAGCTTGATTTTGTCATCCGCTACTGCAGTGAGGTGTCAGGTCTTGATACGGAGCATTACCGTATTGTTTTCCGTGGGAATCTTTACAATATTTCCTTTGTGGATAACGTGCAGTATAAGAATAAGACAGTCAAAATAAGGGCTGCCCTGACAAAGAGGTGAGCGGATGGCAGAGAGAAGGACAACGGTTGACGGACTGGCAGATGCAATCATGGACGGTCTGAAAGAGTATGCCGATCTTGCAACGGATACCGTTAAGGATGCGGTAAAAGATGCATCCAAAACCGTAAAGAAAGAGATACAGGCAAATGCCCCGAAGCGGACAGGAAGGTATAAGAAAAGTTGGACGGTCAAAAAGACTGCGGAAAGCAGCAATTCCCTTACCATGACGGTTCATTCCAAGGACAGATACCAGATTGCACACCTTCTGGAACACGGTCATGCAAAACGTGGAGGCGGCAGGGTAGCCGGAAGGGAGCATATCGCTCCAGCAGAAGAGAAAGGCAATAAGGAACTTCTGCAGAAGATCGAGAGGGGGTTACGGTGATGACACATGAAGAAGTGATGGCACTGATGGAAGAAATCGGTCTTCCGTATGCCTATCATCATTTTACGGAAGGCGAATCCCCGGAACCGCCCTTTGCAGTATTTCTGTATCCGGGCAGCAGTAATTTCTCTGCAGACGGGAAAGTGTATTTTAAGGCAAACCGTCTGAATATAGAAATTTACACCGACTTAAAAAATATAGAACTGGAACAGCAGACAGAAACCGTGCTCGATGGGCATGGTATTTTTTATGAAAAAAGCGAAGTATGGATCGAATCTGAAAATCTGTATGAGGTGCTTTATCAGATGGAGGTATAGAAGATGGCTAATAAAAAGAATAAAGTCAAATTTAATATCTGCAATGTGCATTATGCACCGATTACGGTTGCAGATGAAGGAAAGGTGAGCTTCGGGACACCCGTTGCAATGCCCGGTGCCGTTTCCATCAGCATGGACCCGACAGGAGAGCCGGAGTCCTTTTATGCGGACGGCATTGAATACTATGTAATCAACAACAATCAGGGATATGACGGGGATCTGGAGCTTGCCATGATCCCGGAAACTTTCCGTACAGATATCCTGAAAGAAGAAGCAGACAGCAACAATGTACTTGTGGAGAATGCAAATTCCGAAACCGGCAGTTTTGCACTGCTTTTTGAGTTTGACGGAGACATCCGCAAGATCCGACATGTGCTTTATAACTGTTCCGCATCCCGTCCGACCATTGAGTCCAAGACAAATGAGGAAGATAAGGAAGTGCAGACGGAAACACTGACCATCAAGGCAAGACCTATGGCAGACGGATATGTAAAGGCAAAGACAGGAGATTCCACCACGGATACCGTTTACAACAACTGGTATAAGAGCGTGTATCTTCCGAACAGCACGGCTGCCGAACCGCAGTCTGCAAAAGCAGTAAAGAATATTTCGAAGGAGGTCTAAACGATGGGTATCAGAAAGGATATAGAAATTGACGGACAAATGGTTGCATTCAAGGCGAGTGCAGCCATTCCAAGAATCTACAGGTTAAAGTTCCAGAGGGATATTTATAAGGATCTGGCAGTATTGGAAAAGAGCATCGGTGACGGAAAAGAAGAATCATCAAACCTTGATATGTTTTCCCTTGAGATGTTTGAGAATATTGCTTTTATCATGGCAAAACATGCTGATCCGACTATTCCTGATACGCCGGAAGAGTGGCTTGATAACTTCAATACATTTTCGATTTATCAGGTCCTTCCACAGCTTATTGAGCTTTGGGGGCTGAATGTAAAAACGGATGTGGAAGCTAAAAAAAACTTCGTCCAACAGAGCGTGAAATGACAACACCCCTGTTTCTGCTTCGGTGCGTACAGTTAGGACTGTCGATGGCAGACCTTGAACTGCTGTCGATAGGGCTTATCAATGATATGTACAGTGAGAGCCGAAACGATGATTATAAGTATGCCGAGCTTGCAACACAGGAGGACTTCGACCGTTTTTGATTGAGAATACAGTCGTTTTCTGTTATACTTATCAGCAGAAAACGACTGGGGCATTCTCAGTTATAAATCGGAAGTTGGAGGATACACGCATGAAAATTGTAATCATTAATGGAAGTGCCAGAAAAGGAAACACGCTGACAGCAATCAATGCATTTATAAAAGGAGCATCAGAAAAGAATGAAATTGAAATCATTGAACCTGACAAACTCAACATTGCACCATGCAAGGGATGTGGTGTCTGTCAATGCTCTAAGG
>ENA-ORRQ01002934-ORRQ01002934.1-human-gut-metagenome-genome-assembly--contig:-NODE-2934-length-10565-cov-4.810657_pt1 | contig 10565 bp, 7 predicted proteins | sample MGYA00242177_ERZ509138 | MGnify/ENA primary metagenome ERZ509138 (study PRJEB26280, sample SAMEA2338628) | human gut metagenome | biome: human gut; feature: human-associated habitat; material: faeces...
AGCATATCGCAACAAAGCACCAACCTACGCATTTAGGGCCTTAAAAAGCCCTATAGGGGTGTTTTTCGGGCGTTTTCTCCGGCTCTTGACTTGGAGAAAACGGAGATTTTTCAATGGAAAACGCTCCGGCGATACATTCCTCGTCCGAAGCGTTCCCAGCATCAAATATGCGTTTTTTCCGGCTCTTAACCGTCAATCATAAATCAGCTCATGCATGATGATTTCCTCTGCTCGGCTGCGGATGGAGTTCATGGACTGCACCCATAACATCTGATTTTCCGCTTTCATAGCTTCGTCTACGCCCTCGGCTTCTGCCATCTGCTCAATGATAAGACTGCATCTTTCCGTTGCCTGCTCGTTCAGATCGGCAAGGTAGGTGTGCAGTTCACCTGAGAGGACAAGGGTCGAATAGAGGGCAGGGCAAAACTGTCTCAAATACGCCCTGTGAAGATTACCCCACCTGCCAATGGGACGGTGTTCCTCCGGCAGCTTCCAGTCCGGCACATAGTAATCGCCTACGAGAATGTAGTCGATGCCGTTTTCGTGGATTCTTGGCTTCAATTCCTTCATGCTGGTACTTCCTCCTGTCTTGATTTCTTTTTGTGGTACTCATCTCTGCGCTTGGCAAGGGTGGCTTCATATCGCCGGATGGCTTCGGGATCTCCGGCTTCCGCATCGGCTTTCATTTTCTGATAATGGGGCTTGTTATCCCCTGCAATCGGGGAAACGCTGTGCGCAATAATTTCGTTATTGAAGGTATCCGGCAGCAATGTCCATTCCCATTGCTTTCCCATGCTTTTCAGAACGGTCATGTCAGATACAACGAGTTGAAGCGGGGCTTTTGCATTCCTCTGAATGAGCTGATGAAAAAGAAAACGGCGTGACTTTCGTCACGCCGCCCCTTGAAAACACAAGGTTTTCACCATTTTTTGATTTTACTGTTTTACGACAACCCGGTATTTTGTGAGTGTCTACTTTCAGTTTATAGGTGCAGCTTCTTTTGAAGCTGCACCTGATCTTTTTAAAATCTTTCGCTTGTCTGCCCAGAATCAGAACTCCGGAGTGCTGTTCACAGCTCTCTGGCTCTGCATGCGATAAGTCACCTTGGCCATCTTCCGGTTCTTTACGGAGCTGATGATGGTGGGGATTGCGCCGATCAGTGTGAAGGCATACAGCTTGATAAGCTCACCGGTATAAACGCCGCCGTCCAGAATTTCTTCGTCAATGAGGTAGGGGATAGCCCGATAGGAATCTGTCAGACTGGCCTCAAAATACTTGGCAACAGTAATGGCCCAATCCAGCCGATAGCCCACATAGGTCATTGCCAGCATCAGCACACAGGCAATCACAATTCCCTTGGTGGACAGACGCCCGCCCAGAAGCTCATATCCCTTCAGCGTGCAGACAGCCAGCACAATGCCAGACAAAGCCGCTACATAGCCCAGCTGTCCCAGCAGCACAATGCAGCCCACGCCCAGCAGGCATCCCAGTAGAGCGCCCACCACACCGGCCAGCACATTCTCCGGCTTGCCGGCAGATTCCTGCTGAATCTGTTCCTGATTATGGCCCAGCTGCTGATAGCAGCTGTCACACAGCAGGGACGGAACCCCTGCCATGATGCATGCATCCGTCTCCACCGTCTGCCCGCAATTTTGGCAGCAGCTCTGGTAGCCGCCGGTGCGCAGGAGGGATACCACCTCGCCCGTGACCTGCTCCAGCTGGTCAATTTGCTTAAAGCTGCCGAATCGGGGCTTCAGGATAAATTCCACCCGGCTGCGGCGAATGGAGTAGTTTACAATCAGCTTGTTGCTCTTGACAAAAGCCTTGATTTCCGCCGCATCCGGCTCCTGTCCGCTGTGAGTCAGGGAAAAAACAAGAGAAACAAAATTCTGGTTGCTGGTGCTGCGCATCAGCATCATATGCAGGCCGCCCTGCATCCCAAAGAGAATGCCGCTCTGCGCGTCTGCTGTCAGGTGAAGCCGCTGGGCCACCTGATCCAGATAATTCTGCTGGGATTTACTCATGTTGAAAACTCTCCTTATCTTTCTGTGTTTCAGCCGCCGGACGCAGGCGGCAGACCGGTACACATAAGCCGACCTCGATGAGCATAGCATAGAAACCATGTGTAGTCAAGTGCACGGCACCTCCAGCAGTTCCCGAAAGCCATCGAAATGATAGATAGGCTATTGTATTTGTTCCGCACCAATAGTGCCCACAGATCTCACTTCGTTTTCACAAGAGATAGGGTCCGGCATTTTCTGTTCTTTTTCTCTTTTGCTTTACCGTGCCGTGTGGCATCTGTGGTTGTGTTTTCCCACACTGGCTGATGGAGATTTTGGGCACTTGGATTTTTTTGAGTTCGAGGTAACTCGTCGTTACATTTCTCGATGCTCTACAGCAGTCTTTTCGTTAGCATAGGTAGTTGCCCCGGTCTTAATTTTAAAAAACACAGCTCTATACACACGGTATAATCAGCGACCGAGTTTTATGTTTTTGTAATAAATATAAATGGCAGCACACTTGCATCTTCCGTGTGTTGGCCTTTAATACGCTCACCCTCCGATGACTGCCCATCTTGGCTGGCGAGAGCGTCAACTGGTACACCTGCATCATTGCCGAGTGTGTGGTGCTTATCTTTGCTGTGATTCTGATGAAATACTTCGAAAGAACCGACCTCGTGTTCAAATATCTGCAGTATTAAAAGGGAAGAAGTTATCCAATTATAGCTTTCTCTTTTAGATTAATTGTTTTAAACAAGATGGCGGCTAACCATACTCGTCGTCTTCAGACGTTTCTCTTTGTCTATTGCATCCCATTCCCTGCACTGCCCCTGCCAAAGAAAGCGGTTGACGATTTTCCTCACTTGGTCTATCATAGGCGTATGTAGATTACCACCTCATTTAGATGATATCGACGCACATCTCCTGTGACCACAACACGTACCACATACGCTTCCGGGACACATGGTTACAACGGGAAAAAGAGGCCACAAGACCATTTACATTCCAGCCGAAAGCGCTGGAAATGTTTGAAAATCAATACAAATCAGAGCTTTTAATTCGTTCGCATCCGAGAGGTCGAGGGTTCGAATCCCTTCAGGTCCACCAAAAATAAACCACCCGCAAGGGTGGCTTTATTTTTACTGTGGACCTAGGGATTCGAGGTTTATGCCCCGGAGGGGTAAATCCCTTCAGGTCCACCAAACAGGTATTGGACGAACACCTATTTCTTCAGCGGCGGCTTCGCCGTAAAGTGTTCGCTCTGATCCACAACAGAAAAGCGCCGTCTTGGGAGTGATTCCAAGGCGGCGCTTTTTTTCTATCCGCACATTCGGTTTCCGCTAATTCTCCTGCTACAATGGTTGCAGAAAGGAACAGGAGGTTATACGAATGGAGAGATTTATCACAGATGAACGCACGGGGCTGAAGTATGAGCTAGTCGGAGACTATCCGAACCCCTCACATTTCATAACGATAAAAGCACAGACCATGGCTTTTTGGGGGAAGCCCCGCCGCCCGGTTGCCTCTCTGGGCAGCGTGAGCCGCTCTACTCTGTGGCGGATGCTGCACAAGGAAAAGTAAATGTCCGTCTCGCTGTGAGCTGCGGCGGGTGATTGAACGCGAAAGGGAACCCTAACGGTTCCCTTTCACACGATCCTTCCCTCCGATACTTGTGCCCGGGCAGGTTTTTCGACAGACTAAGGCAGGCACCCAAAGGGTGCCTGCCTTTCCTGTTTCCTGCTGCGCCTTTCTCAGGGCATCGCCGGCTCGGAGGCCAGGCGCACAGTGAAGTCCTGCGCCGCTGCGCCCTCCGGCAGCAGCTTCGCCATGACCACCAGCCGCTGGTCGCCGGTATTCTCCATGTCGTACTTCCGGCAGCAGGTGGACAGCGTCAGGATGGTATCCTCCTCACTGAAGGTCACGCCGTCAAACGCCAGCCAGTTCTTCTCCTCCGCCTGCCGGAGGAGGCCGGTGAGTTCCTCACCCGCGAGGTCCGGAGAAATATAGTCGAAGCTGATGTCCGTGATGAAGCAGGCCGTGATCTGGAACACCATGTCGTCACCCTCCACGGAGAGGTAGATGTAGGGGTTCTCCTGCACGAAGTCCGCATCCATGTACCGGTGGAGCTTGGTGAATTTCGGACCGTCCGGGTCGCAGTTGGTGGCGGAGTGGCCAAAGATCACGGTGTTCTTATCCAGCGCGCTCCGGCTGCTTAGATGGTCGTCGCAATGGGCGTAGTAGCAGCCCCACTCGCTGAAATTCCCGTTTTCGTCCTTTTGCAGGTAGTACCCGTTGTCCGCCGCCTGCATCACGGCATCGTCCACCTCCGCGCCGGGCATATACAGCCACGCCGCGATGTCGGGATTTGCCCTTTTGGCGGCAGCCAACTGCTCCTGCCGGTCCACAGCGGGGATGACCTCGCCGACTGTCTGGGGCTCCGTCACCTCCGAAACGGTGGGATACTCCGCCTTTTTGCCGCAGGCGGCGGCCGTGGCCGCCACGGTCAGCAGCAGCGCGGCGATGAGAGCGCAGGAGAGGGTGCGCGTAAACTTTCTCATGGCGTTATCTCCCGCAGCCGGTGGTGCTCCGCGTCACGGTCACGCCGGTCTGGGGATTGCCGTTGGCCTTCATAAAGACGGCCTCGATGGTGTGGTCCTGCGTGACATTCCGGAAGGTGTAGGATGTCACCGCGCCCACGCTCCTGCCGTCTACCAGCACCTTGGCCACGGCGTAGCCCGCGTCCGGCGTGATGGTAAAGGTCTGCTCCCCACCCTCGCCGACGGAGGTCCAGCCGGCGGGAGAGATGGTCCCGTTGGCGCCGGCGGACGCCCTGATGGTGTGATCGGTGCCGTACTGGTTGCCACCGTTGGGCTTGTAATACAGCTCGATCTCACCGCTGAGGGTGGTGTAGTTGCCGTCCGCAGGGGTAAAGCGCCACTTGTAGGCCGTGTTGGCCTTCACGCGGGTGCTGCCCGGCAGCACGTTCCCCGCATCGTCCACCCACTCCAGCACACCGTCCGCAGGGGAGATGGTGCTGCCGTCCAGCGTCAGCGCCGCGTCATCCAGCGTCTTGCCGCGGGTGATGATCTTGGTGTAGTTGGGCTCGCCGGTGGGTCTGGCCTTGGTGATGGTAACGATCACCGCGTCACTGACAGCCTCCTTGTAGTCCTTGTCCTCCGCCTTGGTGACCGTCACGGTAACGATGCCCACCTTCACCGGCGTGAGAAGGCCCGTATCGGGGTCGATGATGGCTTCGCCGGTGCCGTTGGTCACGGCGTAGGCCGCTTTGCCTGTGCCGGAGCCGCCGCTGCTGCCCAGCTGCAGCGTCTCACCGTAGACCACGGTGGTGCCGCCGGTGACACGCAGCGCCGCCTGATCGTCCTTCTCCCGCAGGAGGATGTGCAGCGTAATGGTGAAGTCCTCATAGTTGGCACAGGATGCCTTGAGGGTGATGGTGATCTGGTCGCCCAACGCCTTCCCCTCGGGGATCGCGTAGGTCAGGAGACTGCCGTCCGCCGCAAAGTCCCGCCTGGGCAGCACCTCGCTGGCCTCGCTGCTGAACGTCCACCGCTGTCCCTCGGGAAGCGAGGACCAGTCCGGCGCGTAGGTGTGTTTCTCGGTGTCCGTGTACTTCTGCACCAGCTCCACCGTCCTCAGGTTCCGGCCGTCTGCCGGGCCCACGGTCACATCGATGGCGGCACCGACTACCCCCTTATAGTTTGGGTCATCCGGCTTAAAATTGGCATCATACGTATGGCTGCCGATTTTGTCAAGCACCGTTTGCGGCGTTTGCCAGCTCCATGTGCCGGGTGTAGTGCCTTCGGGGGTTGCCAGCGCAATATCACCAAGTGTTTGACCGTATTTCGCCGTCACGCCAGTGGGTTTTTTATAGGTCGGCGTTGCCTTCTCCACCACAAACTGCACAGCCGCCGTGGTGAATTCCCTGTAGTTATCCGTCTCGCCAATGACCGCGTACATGTAGTAGGTACCGGCATCCAGCGTGGTGGGCTGCATGTTCTCCCACTTCGTGCCGCCGCTGGCGGTATTTTCGGTGCCGTAGTAGTAGACCGCTCTGCCATCGCCCACCTGATATGTCAGGCTGGGTGCGCTGGGCGCATCGTTGTAGGTGAAGCCCGCCATGCTGACGGCGGCGCTCTGCGCGGCCCTGTTGACCTGAACGGCCACAGTGCCCGTGGCCTCCACATAGGTCTTGGTGTCATCCGGCATGAACTTCCACGCAGCGCCTGCATGTGTACCCGCATCCAGCACCGTGTCGGGCTCCTGCCAGGTAAACGTGCCCGCAACGGTCCTGCCGTCCGCCTGCATCGTGCCGCTGATGGCGATGGCGCCCAGCTTCTCGCCGTAGGTGATCTCAGCAGGACTCAGCGTCAGCGCGCCCTCCGGACTGGGCGTCAGCTTGGCCTCCACCGTCAGGGTAACGGTGATGGTGTAGTCCTCATAGTTGTCGGCTCCGGTAACGTTGACCTTCACCTTGGCGGTCTTGCCCACCTTGGACGCATCGTCCGCAAAGCCGAAGCGCAGGATACCTTCGCTGATCGAACATGTACCGTTCAGCACACCGGCATCATCTGTCACGCTGCCCAGCACCGCCGTACCGCCCTCCTCGATCAGACTGCTCAGGTCCACGGTGCCGTTGTTGTCGTACATGGCGGAACCGTTCACCGTTCTGTCGCCATAGGCTGCCCTGTGGATGGTGAAATACACCACCTCATCCGCGAGCTTCAGCGTATAGTTGTCCGCCTTGAAGCCGCTGCCGTCCGCCAGCGCCAGAGTGCCCCCGGTAATGGCGTAGCTTCCCGCGTTCGCGCCTGTGTCACGTACCAGTACGCCTCTGAAGGCGGGGGTCTCGCCGTTCACCGCACCGGCGGAGATGTAGGTCAGCGTGGGGTCTTTCTCGCCGTAGGTCTTGCCCTGACCGGCATCCGGCGTCACCGTGATGACAGCGGGGGTAATGGCGGCCATCGCCGAAGCCTGCTGGCCGCTGGCCGCCAGCCGATAGTTGCCCGCGGACGCACCGCCCAACGTCAGGCCGGAGATACGGACGGTCCTGTCCGTGCCCACGTCCTTGCTGTCGAAGGTACCATCGGCGGAAACGGTGAGTTCATCGCCTTCCGCCTTGCCGCTGATGACCGCCCCGCTGACATCCAGCACGGCGTCAGCGCTGCCGTTGTAGGTCTTATCCGCCGCCGTGATGCCGCTGACAGTGACGGCCCTGGGCGTGATGGCGAAGCTCTCCGCCACCGCGCTGAACGCATAGTTGCCCATGGCCGTGATGGTCACGGTGCCGCCCGTGCTGACATCTCGGTTCTCGCCATAGGCGACGGTGTAATCCCGCCCCTCGGTCAGCTTGGTGCTGCCGATCTTTACGGTGGGCGCAGGCGTGATCCGCCCGCCGGTATAGGTGGTGTCGCCGCTCAGCGTCACCGCCGGCGCGGTCTCATTGGCCGCGATGGTGAACGTCCAGCTGTCGTCCGTCAGGTCTGCGGCGGCATAGTTCTTGCCCTCCGCCACGTCGATCCTGACGTTGTACGTGCCCACATCGGCGGGCTGCTCCACCTTGACGCCGTTCCGATAGTACTTCACCGTGACGCCGCCCATGCCCGCAATACCGGCCCTGGCCGCCACTGCCGCCGTTCTGGCGCTGCCGTCATAGGTCAGTGTATCGGGAGGGGAGAAGGCGAAGTCCCCTGCCTGCGGGACAGCCTGGCGGATGGTATAGGTCACGCTGGCGGTCTGGCCGCCCACGGTGATGCCGGCGGTGTAGGTGCCCGCATCAACGGGCGCTGCGGACAGGGCGCTGCCGTCCTTCTGATAGGTGATCTCGCCCACGTCCGCCGCCGTCCACCCGGTCGTGGTCAGCCTGGCCGCCTTGGCGCTGCCGTCATAGATCAGTCCGCCGCTGGGCGGCGCGATGGTGACGCTGCCGCCGTTGGGATTGCCGCAGAGCCCGTCCGCATTCCCGCATTCGGCGCTGATGGCCGTGCCGTCGCTGCCCAGCGTATAGCTCCAGTCGTGCTCATGGCCCCGCAGCACCACGGTCTTGCCCTCGTTGATGCGGCTGACAGCGTACTTGCCGGGGGTCCAGCTGACAAAGCTGCCCGCCTTGATCCAGTCGGCATTTTCCGTGGTGGCGATGACCACGGGGCTGCCGGCGGCGGGTGTGTCTTTCGTCTGGACGGTGATGCTGCTGGCATCGGCCAGCTCGCCCACCACGGTGATGGTCCTGCCCGTGCCGAGATACACATTCTTGTTGGCATTGACCGTACCGGCCAGGTTCAGCGGGCCGAAGTTATATACGGCGTACTCGCCGCCGGAGGCGGTGAACGTGCCGTTGGCAGTGACCGTGCCCTCGCCGGTGTTGTATAGGCCGTAGGTGCTCCTGCCGCTGGTATTTCCGGCGGCGGTCAGCGTGCCGGCGACCGTCAGCGTGCCGCCGTTATTAAACAGGCCGCTGGCCAGGGTAGCGGTGCCTTTGCCGGTGGCCGTCAGCGCGCCGTTGACCGTCAGCGTACCGAGGTTGCTCAGGCCGGTGTTGTCGCCGGTGCTGGTGAGCGTACCGTCGACAGTGATGGTGCCGCTCCGCGAGCTGCTGCTTTCCTTCCTGTTGGCCACGCCTATGTTGCCGCCATCCGCCGTCAGCGTGCCGTCAACAGTCAGCGTACCCAGGTTGTTCACACAGTAATATCCACTGCCGACGGTATCGCTGGTGGCCTTGACCGTACCGGCGATGTTCACCGTACCGGTGTTGTAGATGGCGCTCGTGGTTCCGGAAATGGTGCTGTTATACAGGTTGACGGTATTGCCTGTGTTGCATGCGACGCCGCTGCTGGTGCCGGAGAAGGAAACGCCGAAAATGTCGGCGATGCCGTTTTGAGCCCCGCTTTTGAAGCCCAGACCGGTGGCGCCGGTGGCTCTGGTTGCGGAAATGGAGCCGCTGGCCCGGCAGTCGGTCAGGACCACATGGACATCCGAGTCGACGCGCACCGCGCTGCCGATGGCGCCGGCGCTGACGATCTTATGCCCATTCATGCAGAGGATGGTGCCGTCCTTCGGCGCCCATGGGTATGCACCCAGATCCACGTCGCTTGTCAGGTAGTAGTAACCCGCCGCCTTGGCAGGGTATCCGCCGCCTTGTATGTGGTGCCGCTGCCGTACTGCTCCTTCACCAGCTCATCTGTCCACGCCACGAACTCGCGGTCCATGTGCTCGGTGTGATCGCCGATGCTCCTGGCGTACTTCCCCTTGTGGCCGCAGGCACAGTGCGTGTGGTCGCGGATCAGGTGCAGGAGGACGTCGTCATCATCGTTGAAGGACAGGTCATAGGTGCCGTCATCATCGGGGAAGAAGCATACCAGCGATGCCGCGCCGCCCTCGACCACAGTGATGGCCGCCGTATCGGTGAGACTGCTCTGCTTTTCCGCCGTGATGCCGATGCGGGCGCTTTCGTCCAGCTCGCTGTTCAGCGTGATGGTCGTTCCGGCCGCCAGATAGACGTTGGGGCTGCCGCCCTTGACCGTCGCGGTGCCGCCCACGGTCAGCGTGCCGTTGTTATACACGCCGCCTCCGCTGCCGTTGTTGGTGATGGTGCCGCCGTAAAGGCTGCACACACCGGCGTTATACACGCCGCCGCCCCGGGCGGTGGTGCCGTTGTCGCTGATGGTGCCGCCGTACATATTGAATGTACCGTTGTTGCAGACCGCCGCGCCATCGGCCGTGCTGGTGGTGCCCCGCAGCCGTCCGTTGTACATGTTGAACGTACCGCTGTTGTTCACGGTGTGGACCGCTCTGCTGCCGGCGCAATAGATGTACCCCTGGATGGAGGCGCACTCCGTCAGGGAGAAGGTCACGCCGCTGTCAACGGTAATGGCGTCAAAGTCGGGCTTATAAAAAGCAAATTCCTTGACAGTCCGGCCGTTCAGACAGAGCACCGTGCCGTCCGCGGGACGCCATGTGTCGCTGTCAGACAGCGTCACACTGGTCGTCAGATAGTAATAGCCCGGATCCTTGGGCAGGGAGTTGGCCGCGGTATAGCTGCTGGCGCCGTACTGGCTGGCCGCCTCGTCGTCCGTCCACGCGGTATAGGTCACGTCGCTGTGCTGCGGATGGCCGCCGGACGTGGTGCCACCGCCGCAGATGCAGTGGACATGGGGATACAGGCTGACATAGTAGTCGCCGGACTTCCGGACCTGGGCATGGCTCCGGTCCAGCACGGGGGTATCATCGCCGGCATAGCGGTTCTGCCGCCAGTCGTCCCGGGCTGTGCCGCCGTTGAGAAGGTATGTGACCTCACCGCCGCGGAACTGGTCCTTCGTCTTGCCGCCATAGCCGTCGTCGCTGTCCGCGCCGTAGTAGCAGTTGGAGACCGTGCTGCTGTTCTTATAGGTGATGGCACCCCAGCCGATGATGTCCCGCACCGTGCCGCCGGACTGGGCCTGCGCTATGTCGCCGTAGAAATAGCTGTTGGCGATGGTGCCCGTGTTCTCATAGGCGATGCCGCCTGCCCAGCCGCCGCCCTCGCCGCAGGGATACAGGCCCCGGATGGGG
>ENA-ORRQ01002940-ORRQ01002940.1-human-gut-metagenome-genome-assembly--contig:-NODE-2940-length-10553-cov-4.682606_pt1 | contig 10553 bp, 8 predicted proteins | sample MGYA00242177_ERZ509138 | MGnify/ENA primary metagenome ERZ509138 (study PRJEB26280, sample SAMEA2338628) | human gut metagenome | biome: human gut; feature: human-associated habitat; material: faeces...
CTAAAACCCATTCTTCCCGCTTGCAGTTTTCCGAAGCGGAACGGGCAACGCCGGACCTGCAAAAGGCAATCAAAAAATCCGATACGGCGGCTGACCGTTTAGACAAAGCGCGGGCAGCTATCCCCAAACAGACCAAAATCACAAAAGAGCGCGTTTTTGACGAAGCCAAAGGCAAAGCAAAGACGCGCCTTGCTTTTGAAAAGACGGATAAGCCCCCAAACGGCAAGTTGCGTCATAACCCGTTATCCCGTCCGGCGCAGGAATTGGACGCCGCCGTACATGGAAAAATCTATGAGGTGGAGAAAGAAAACGTCGGTGTGGAAAGCGGACACAGGATAGAACTTGTGGGCGAGAAAGCGGGCGGCATGACGACGCGGGCAGTAAAACGCGGCATACGCAGCCATAAGCTGAAACCTTACCGGGCGGCGGCAGCAGCCGAGAAAAAGGCAGCAAAGGCAAACGCCGATTTCCTCTACCAAAAGGCGCTGCATGATAACCCCGCCCTTGCGCACTCCAACCCGATTTCCCGTTTTTGGCAAAAACAGCGCATTAAAAAGCAGTATGCAAAGGCGTTGAAAACGGGCGGCAAGGTGAAAAAGACCGCCGAAGCCACCGCAAAGGCGGCGAAGAAAACGGCGCAGGAAACCAAACGGGCGACGTTCTTTGTCGTCCGGCATTGGAAAGGCTGTTTGATTGTGGGCGGGATTGCCTTTATCGTGCTTCTGTTTTTCGGCGGCTTGTCCTCTTGTTCCCTGTTCGGCGGCAACAGCGGCAGCGGCTTGATTGCGTCGTCCTATCTCTCCGAGGACGCGGATATTACAGGCGCAGAAAGCGCGTATGTCGCTATGGAAGCCGAGTTACAGGATATGCTGGATAACATCGAAAGCGAATACCCCGGCTATGACGAATACCGGGTAACGGCTGACGAGATCGAGCATGACCCGTATGTGCTAATCTCTATCCTCTCCGCTTGGCATGAGGGCGTGTTTACTCTCGATGAAGCGCAAAGCACCCTTGAAATGCTCTTTGATAAACAGTATATCTTGACGGTTACGGAGGAAGTCGAGGTACGCTACCGCACCGAAACGCGGACGGACAGCGAGGGCAACGAATACGACGTTGAAGTAGCCTATAACTATTACATAGCGAACCAAGTTTTCCAGGTCGATCACACTGCGGATGCGCGCCTGAATGGAGACCAGCACACTTTCCTTTAGATAGTCCTCCCGGATATTGTGGTTCTCACACTTTTTTCCACATTTGGCCGAGGAACAGACATAGTAGATGTACTCTTTTCCCTTTCTCTGAACCGGATGCCGGATCATCGGCTGACCACAGTCCGCGCAGACCAGGAGCCCGGAAAATAGATAGACCTGCTTACTGTGGGGGGCGGAACGGGTATCCAGGGAAAGGCAGTATTGGACGCGGGCAAAGATCATTGGAGATATGATCGGCTCATGGGCGTTTGCAATACGGCTCCACTTTTCCGGAGGCTGGTAAATACGGGTCTTGACCTTGTAATTGGGCGTCGTTTCTCTGCCTTGAACCATTGTCCCCATATAGAGTTCGTTTTTCAGGATGCGGAGCACCGCCACAGCGGTCCATTTCGCCATTTTGTTGAGCTTGAAGCTGGTTTTGAAGTTCAACCCAATGGATTTCTTATACTCCATGGGAGACAGTACGCCCTTGCTGTTGAGCTGGTCCGCGATAGCCTGGGCGCTCATACCATCCAGCTTCCAGCTGAAAATCTGTCGAACAGTTTCGGCGGCTCCTTCGTCAATGATGAGCTGGTTTTTATTCTCCGGGTCCTTACAGTAGCCATAGGCAGCAAAGGGACCGACAAAATCGCCATTTCTGCGCTTTACAGCCTTGCTGCTGCGGACCTTGATGGAGATATCCTTGGCATAGGTGTCGTTCACCAGATTTTTGAAGGGCAGCACCACATCGTCTGCGGCGGAGCGTTCCGCCATGCTGTCGTAATTGTCATTGACAGCAATGAAGCGGACCCCCATAAAGGGAAAAATTTCTTCCAGGTATTTACCGGTTTCGATATAGTCCCGTCCGAACCGGGAGAGGTCCTTGACTACCACACAATTTGCTGCGCCGGAGCGCACATCGTCCATGACTGCATGAAAGCCCGGACGGTCAAAGGTCACACCGGAAATACCGTCATCTTTGCGGATCTCGTGCAGCCGGAGCTCCGGCCTCCCATGGACAAAATCGGTCAGCATAGTGATCTGGTTGCTAATGGTTTCGCTCTGTTCCTTGTCGCCGTCCTCGCGGGATGCGCGCACATAGATATCTACATCCCAGATCTGTCCATGTGATGCAGTTGATGATGCAAAAAAAGCACTCATAAAGGTTTCCTCCCAATGAACCATCCAATTCGCAGAAACCTTTATGCGTGCTGTATTTTCCGATCCGCTCCAGACACATTATAACACCGCCTCGCGGCGTCCAGCTTAAATTTCAGGTTTCGGCAACAGACAGATCCAAAAAGCTGTACCTCAAGGCGGAGCTGGCTAGATCATAGTAGAGAAGATCGTCTTCAGCTGTTCCTCCAGGGTCGTTCCTTCCTCAAACCCCACCTTCACCACGATCTTTCCGCATTTGTAGCAATAGGGATTTTTAACCTGTCGGATAAAAGATGCGATCCGCTCCTCCTTCGGAAGGGAAGGGTCGATTTGGATATCCTTCAAATCGACCAGATCATCAGGGGATACTGTTTGGACATCCACAGCCTCCAAAGCAGCAAGGTCAATTTGTTGGAGCGCATCCAATTCATATTCACTCAATCTCGGCACAACCTTTCTGTTCGCTTGTGTCTTATAGCTATTCAGAGGCAGCCTGTCCATATTACTTTTTATATCCAACAGCACTATTCCCTCAGGGTGCAGAGGGTATCAAATATCTGTCAAAATGAAGATTGCAGATCCTAAGCGTCAAATGAGGGGCCGTCCAGCCCCTGGAAAGGCTGGGCGGTCCCTCATTTGATGCTTATGCAGGGAAAGCCTGTTCCTAATATGGAAAACAGGAGTGGCTCGCTCACACCGCGCCACTCCGTTTAAACCTTCGTATCATCCTGCCCAAGGTGCCTTTTGTCCTGTCCGTACACTTGCTCCCCGATTCAAACACTCTCTTCCCATCCGTATATCAATTGTTCTTGATCTAGAATCTGCTCGTAGGCTTTCGCAAATAGGAAATCCATATTGGCATAAATAGACCGCATGGTCTCTTTATACAGCTTCCGCAGACACCTGGGATTTCCTTTTCCTTCTGGTATTTTAGCCTCCAGACACATTCTTCGGATACTGTCGGAGATCTGTGTCCTCCGCATCGGTTTTTTCTGTCTGGTCAGGAACAGGGGGCCTGTTGTGATCCCGCTCCGCTTTGCATAGGACAAGAGCTCCTGACACAGGCACTTTGGGAGACGGATGATCTCTCTCCCGCCGCCTCTGTTTATCACCAGTTTTCCCTCTTCTGCGGCCTCCACTGTCAGCTTGGATGCCTGCTGCACCGGAAGATCAACATTAGCAAATACCTTTATCAAAAAATAGACCCGCTCGTTCTTCAACGCCTTTGCCGTCTGCAGCATACGCAAATATTCGTTGCGCGTCAGCTCCGGCAGCACCTCGTCCGCATCCACCATCAGGGTCTTGATCTGAAATTCCCTGTGCCCCAGGAAATCCGCCAGGGTATTTCCCACAGAGAGGAATCGGTTTACCGTGCGGACCGCATACGATTCCTTTTGAAGGTTCTCGCTCCATTGCCTCAGTGTATCCCGGTCCATCACTTTCTCTTCCGGCAGCCACTGATACAGCATCTCCACAGCCTGTCTGTAGCTTTTAATGGAGCCCTGATCCATTCCCTTATTTTTCATGTATGCCTCGAAGCTGTCAATGAGCTCTGGTGTCAGTTTGACTGCATCATTTTGCGGCATCAAAGTGCCTTCCGCCATATTCCCCGGATATTGTATCTGATGATCCATATCGTCCCACCCAGTTTTTCCTCTTTTATAAATGCCTGTCCGACAGCCTGCACTTTCTTCTGCCGAAAAATAATTTCCCAGGCAGTCTGAACATCGACCGCCTTGAACAGTGCCCGCCGTCCCCTGCGTCAGTGCCAAAACTGACCAGCATCTTTTCTATCACGCTGTCCATGCATCGAAATTCTTCGCGATCAAATTTTACTGATGTTCTGCGGACCCACTGCGGAAAAAGGGCATCAGCCCAACGCATCACTTTTCTCCTGAACTTCTATCCCGCTTTCAGGCAGTCCTTCCGCCCCCTTATGTCAGCGCTGAGACTGCATCCTCCCCGCGGTCAAGCCGGTACAATCCGCTCCCATCCTCTGATACCAGGTAGGTATCCAGGATCTGGTGATCCTCTCTTCCGTAAGCATTGATGCAGTAGCAGGGCATCCCGTCCACCATCACGATCCCCTCCTCCGGGAACAACAGATAGGAACTCATATCACTGCCGCTCAGTCCCAGCCTCTCCGGAGGCATCTCTTCCAGAAAGTGCACCGCCTCCTCAACTGTAAGGGACTCTGCCTCCTCTTCCGCCCCTTCCAGCAGAACAGGCGTGATAGAACAGGACTGTGTCTGCCATCTGATCTCCAGGGCAAAGATTCCGTCCCCTTCTGCACACTTTGTTCCTACCGTCACCTCCCCCCTCTCCGCCTGAAAGTCAGGCTCCTCCTTTGGGGCGTCTCTGCTGCCCAGAATGGAGCAGTCATAATTGTCCTCCAACATCTGCACATATTCTGCCGCAACCTGGTTTCCGGACTCGAGCCCAGAGTATTCATAGGTCGGCTGTCCCTGGGCCTCATCTGTGTCCTGGTCCCCGCCGGCCTGTGTATTCTCCTGCACCGAACAGGTCATTTCGCTGCCCAGGGCCACCAGCTTGGTCAACGCGGGCAGTGCATCTGATCCGATCCCATAATTGTCGGGCGGCTCGGCTCCTCCGCCGCATCCCGTCAGGGTCAGGCACAGCGTCAGTACGCCTCCCGCCAGATTCCTCCAGCTTCCTTGTTCCATCCGATCACTCATATTGGATCTCCACTCTATCCCCATCATTCAGCCGCTGCTGAAAGGTGCAGTCCGCACCGTTCACTGTAAGCCGCACCGGCCGCTCTGCATGTTTGAAGTCGATTCCGGACCGCTCCAGCAGGTCCATCAAATAGTAGGGCGTACCATCCGCCTTCCCTGGAAGGGGGAGCGGTCTGCCATTAAGTTCGATCTGTATTGGCACCCCGGTCTGTATTGGCACCCCGGTCTGTATTGGCACCCCGGTCTGTATTGGCGCCCCGGTCTGTATTGGCGCCCCAGCTGCCTTCTCCTTCTCCGGCCCCTTTTCAGATACCTGCACGGTTTCCAGGCTGTCGCCCGTGCTGAGAGGAGTGTCCGGCGCCAGCAGTTTTCCCTGGCACGCCAGTCCTCCCACTCCCAGCTGTCGGCTCAGCTGACCCGCGTTCAGTTCCTGATCCTTTCCCGCCTTGGCCGGCTCGAACTGGATCACATCTCCCGCATGGACTATCTGGGAGGGCTTTGCCTCCACTCCATTGATCGCAAGCCTCGCCGGGAGGGCAGGTTCTCCATAAAAAACAGTCCGTTTCCCATCCAGGTAGAGCATCAGGCTCTTTCCGCTCCGGCCCAGCAGGTCGCTGTGGGTAAAGCCATTCATCATCAGAAGCTCCAGCACTGTCACCCTCCCGCTCCGGAACAACTTTGCCGGCTTCCCGTTGAGCACGACCCGATAGCTGTCGCTGATCAGTCCCAATCCTGCTGAGACCGCGATGCCCAAAGGTGTGGTATATTCCGGATCGTCCAGGTCCTGGATATCGGAGCAGGCGCTGTTCTGGAAGTACCGTCCGGCCACAGCTACCCGTTTTCGGTCCATCTGCAGCGCATCTGCTACCCGTCCGCTCAGTCCTGCCAGTTTGCTGCCCCCGCCAGCCAGAAACAGCGCGGAAGGCGGTCTCTCATTCAATTCCAGGACCCGGCGGGCGATCTCATCGGCCAGCCGCTGGACCTCCGGCTCTATCATAGAAAAAATTTCCTCGTCCGAACAGCTCTGCTCCACACCTACCACGTCTTCAAAGGAAATGGGTGCCCCCTTCCCCAGCTGCATCTTGATCCGCTCCGCAGTGTGGTAGTCCACAAGGCACGCCCGCATCAGCGCCTCTGTGATCTCATCCCCGGCCACCGTAGCCATTGTGTAGCCCACAACGCCTCCATCCCGGCACAGAGCGATATCCGTGGTCCCGGCTCCAATATCCACCAGCGCCAGATTCAGCAGGCGGATGTCCTCCGGGATGGCTGCGTTCAGGGCCGCAATCGGCTCCAGGGTCAGGCTCGCCACCTCGAGTCCCGCCTCCACCATCACTGCGTACAGGCTGTCCACCACTTCGCTGGGCAGAAAGGTAGCCACCACGGCCGCCTCCAGCACCTGCCCTGTGTGTCCTTCCAAGCTGGTCATGGGGTAATGGTCAAGCCGAAGCTGTGTAACAGTGTACCCCACCAGAAACATCCTCTGCTCCTGCTCCTTATCCTGAAGGGTGCGTTCCGCCGCTGCCACCGCCTCCAGCTCCAGTTGGCTGATCCGCTCTCCCTTCACGATCTCCGGAGCGGAGAGCTCCAGACAGTACTCTCCCCGCTCCGTTCTCAGGGCTCGGCCGGCCGCAGCCACACAAGCCCGCTCCAGCTTTCTCCCGCTTCGCTCCTCCAGGCTCTTCGTCACCTCGGAGACTACCTTTGCCACCTGCCGGATATCTTCGATCTGTCCATCCAGCATGGTACGTCTCTCATGCGGCCGCCTCTCCACTTCGAGGACCCGCATTTTATCCTGCTCCTGCCGGGCCAACAGCCCGATCACGCTTCTGGTCCCAATGTCCAGTGCATAGATCAGATCCTGTTCCTGGTCCGAGTGTCTGCTGGTCTCTTCCATGGAATTACCCCCTTACGAAAGCGGGAAGGCTATCTTAAAATTTCTTTTAAGACAACCTCCCCACCCCGCCTGCTTATCTATCTGCCAGATATTCTTTTTCAGGTCCTGGCTGTGCCCCTTTTTTCTTTTCGCACAGCTCCCGGCACTCAGTATTTGCTGAACCGGTTCTCTCCCTGGGACAGCTCCAGCCCACCGACCGGAATGGCGGGCTCACACTGGCCGACAGCGGGCTCCTCAGTTCTGGCACTTCCTTCCTTCAGCCGGAAGCGCTGGATCATCTGCTTCATGACGACCGCCTGGGAGGAGAGCTCCTCACTCGCGGCTGCAGACTCCTCGCTGGTGGCGGAGTTGGTCTGGACCACAGCAGAGATCTGATCCACGCCCGTGGTCAGCTGAGCGATCGACTCGGACTGGGCAATGGAATTCTCCGCCAGCTGATCCAGATAGTCAATGGCAGCACCGGAATATTCCACAGTCTCCTCCATGCTCTTTACCACATCTTCCACCAGAGCGTTGCTCCGCTCCACATGAGCAATGGCATTTTCGATCTGCTTCTTTGTCTGCTTGGCCGCCTGGTCCGACTTGGAAGCCAGATTCCGCACCTCATCCGCCACTACGGCAAAGCCCTTTCCGGCAGAGCCGGCCCGTGCGGCTTCCACCGCCGCATTCAGCGCCAGAATATTGGTCTGGAAGGCAATGTTTTCAATGGTCTCAATGATCTTTCCAATGTCTGTCTGGCTCTTCAGCACGTCGCTCATGGCCTGGCGCATCTCCTGCATCTTCTGATCGCAGGCCTGGGTCTTTTCGCCGGACTGGTCCGCCTTTTCCTTGGCAACTCTGGCAGTCTCCGCATTCTCCTGTGCTTTCTGGTCCAGATCAGAAATGGTAGCGGAGAGCTCCTGGACTGCGCTGGCCTGCTCGGTAGCGCCCTGCGCCAGCGCCTGGGCCCCATTGGACACCTGTTCGGAACCGGCAGACACCTGCTCCGCACTGACACCGATCTGAGACAGGGTATCGCTCAGGTTTCCATTGATGACCCTGACAGACTTGAGAACGGACTGGAGTACGCCAACATACATGTCCACGTTTTTGGAATGTACGTCAAAATTCCCGTTGGCCATCTCTTCCAACAGATAGCACTCATCCGCAATGACTTCTTTTAAAACATGCTGGCTGGTACGCAGGGCCTCACACATATCGCCCAATTCGTTCTTGCTTTTGAATGTGACCGGGATATCCATGTTGCCCTCGCTAAAGCCCACCAGGGCGTTGCGGACCTCCTCTGTGGGGCCGGTCACATTCCGGATCAGCGCAAACGCCAGGACCAGAACACCGATGGTAGCAGCCACCATAGCGGCAATAATCGCAAAGAAAGTTCCCTTCACGCTGTTCTCGATTCTGGTCCGCTCCTCGGCCATGCTCTTTTCCAAAAAAGTATCCAGTTCAGTGGCCGCATCCCCCATCTCTGTCTGAAGCGGGGTATCCTCATTGTAAATGATCTCTTTTGCCTGCTCCAGATAGAGCTCATTCCCGGTGCTGCGATACTGCTGGTAAAGGCCCATGACCTTTTCCGCAACCGCTCTCCACTCGCTGTTAATGCTGTCATACTTTTCCAGCAGCGACTGGTCCTCGATCTGACTGGGCCATGTCTCATACAGGCTTTTGGTATAGGTCTGCATCGCCTCCAGAGCCGCTTCCGCCTGCGCGATCAGGCTTTCGTTGGCACTGCTTTCGGGGACCAGAAGCGCATCACGGTAGTTCCGGCCCGCCGTAATGGCATTGACCCGCGCATTCAGGATGGCCATATTGGTCTCCACATCTTCATTCATAAGCATCTCATACTGGCCCCTTTGATTGTTCATCATCATGAGGGAGGCAATAATGAGCGCTACAGAAATCACAATAGTGATCCCATATCCCAGGATCAGACTTTTTTTGACCTTCATATTTTTCAGCATGGCAACTACTTCCTTTATCTATTTTATATTTATCTCGATCAGTTCTGCGATACTCTGCTCTTTCTACATCACATCTCCATACCTTCCATTTCTCACATCTCCAAAGATCCTCCCGTCCACCAGAGTGATCACACGCTTTCGCATGAGATTTACAAAGTTTTTGGCGTGCGTGGCCATGATTACCGTTGTACCCAGGCGGTTAAGCTCTCCGATCAAGTGAAACAGATCCCATATAGTGTCCTCGTCCAGACTTGCGGTAAGTTCGTCCAGCACCAGCACGGATGGGCTGTTGATGATGGCCCGGGCCAGCTCCACCCGGCGGCACTCTCCCAGTGATAGTTCCACCGGATACCGTTTCTCCACATCCTTCAGTCCGACCATACACAGCGCCTTCCGAATGCGCTCTTCCATCGGCACCTTTCTCCGCCCCCGCCCTATCATGGATGCCATGGCCAGATTCTCTTCAATGGTCCGCTTTCTCATCAGCTGGGAGATCTGCGGCACATAGCCGATGCAGCCCGCCTTTCTGGGATGCCCGAATCTGCGCTGCTGCCCTATGGGCACATTGTCCAGATAAACCGCTCCGGCAGTGGGAGTGATCTCCCCCGCGATCAGGTTCAGCAGAGTGCTTTTCCCTGCGCCGCTGCTGCCGGTAACAAAGACAAATTCCTGCTGTTCAATGGTAAGGTCGATCTCTCTCACCGCGGGAACCGCTTTCTTTTCCTGCTGATAATATTTACTCACCTGTTCCAAGCGGATCTGTGGCATACTACGCTCCTTTTCGCCCCTTTTTCTCTATACATCAGGGCCCGGATTTGCTATAATCAAATAAAGAGGAGTGGTTTTTTTGTCCCGTCGATCAAAGTCTCATTTCAGGCGCAGGCTGGTCCTCTGGGGCCTGCTGGCCCTGTTGTGCATCGGTCTGACCGAGCTGGCGGTCTGCGCCTATGCCGACCCAGCCCTCTTTCAGAGGATCACAGCCCCTGCCTCCCAGCTCTTTCAAACCGTCCGCACCGCCGGTGCCGGACTTTTGGACCGGCTCACACCGGAAGAGGCCCCTGTCAGCCAGCTTGCCGGTGATCCTGCCATTTCGGAGGCACCGCCGATGGAGGACGCCAACGTTACAGAGTTCGCCGTCCGGGCCGATAGGGAGATCCTGACCGGCGGCACAGTGGCGCTGACTTATTACAATCAGGGTGAGGAGCCTTGGGCGAGCCGGCCTTTTGGACCAGATCCGATCTCCGGCTATGGGTGCGGTCCCACCGCCCTGTCTATGCTGGTCTCCTCTCTGACCGATCAGGACATCAACCCGGAGGAAATGGCAGCGTGGGCCTATGAGCACGGCTACTGTGCGCCCGGAAGCGGCTCTTATCTCTCCATCGTAGAGGGGGTCTCCCAGGCATATGGGCTCAGTGCTGAGTCCGTCCCGGACCTCTCCCCTGGCGAACTGCGTCAGGATCTCTCCTCCGGGCACATCTTTGTAGCTCTGATGGGGAGCGGCCACTTTACCAGCTCCGGGCACTTTATTCTCCTGCGCGGGGTCACGCTGGATGGGAAAATCCTGGTGGCTGATCCAAACAGCCGGGAGCGCAGCCTGGCCGCGTGGGACCCGGAAGTGATCCTTGCGGAGCTATCCCAAAGCCGCTCT
>ENA-ORRQ01002944-ORRQ01002944.1-human-gut-metagenome-genome-assembly--contig:-NODE-2944-length-10548-cov-5.395502_pt1 | contig 10548 bp, 5 predicted proteins | sample MGYA00242177_ERZ509138 | MGnify/ENA primary metagenome ERZ509138 (study PRJEB26280, sample SAMEA2338628) | human gut metagenome | biome: human gut; feature: human-associated habitat; material: faeces...
TGGCTGAATATGATTTATCCGAGATTAAAGGTTGCTAGAGACTTGCTGACCGATGATGGTGTAATATTTATTTCGATTGATGACAATGAGGTGGAGAACCTCAGAAAGGTTTGCGATGAGGTATTTGGAGAACAGAACTTTATCACTCAAATCAATTGGGTTTCCAAAAGTGGTGGTAGTGCTGACGAACGATATATTATCAAGGCTACAGAATATATTCTTGTCTATACTAAAGCTAAAGACTCTGCCATTTTTGGCAAAGAAGAGGCAGAAACTAGCTCCGACAAATATAAGTTAACAGATAAGCATGAAGAAGAAAGAGGAAAATACACGCTAAAGAAACTGGATTTCCGCATGACAAGCCAGCATTATACAGAAGCGTTAAATTATCCAGTTATAGACCCTGACGGAAACAAGTTATGGCCTGGTGGTAAAAATCATAGACAAGATGGTGGTTGGAATTGGAGATGGAGTAAAGCTAAATATGAATGGGGCGTAAAAAATGATTTTATCCAATTTGTCAAGAACAACAAAGGTTCGTGGACTCTAAACACTAAACAATACCAAAAAGTTGATAATTGCAATCGACCAACAGAACGAGGTTTAGCTTACAGAAACTTCATTCCAAGTTCCGAACTAAACACAACACAGGGGAGTAGGCTTATAGCTGAATACTTTGAGAGTAAGATTTTCGAATATGCAAAGCCTCATCAACTAATCTGTAAATGTATGAAGATTGCAAACTGTGATAAGAATGCTCTTATCCTCGACTTCTTCAGCGGCTCCGCCACCACAGCCCATGCCGTCATGCAACTCAACTCCGAAGACGGCGGCAACCGCAAGTTCATTATGGTGCAGCTCCCTGAGAAGACCGAAGAGAAGAGCGAAGCTTTCAAGGCAGGCTATAAGAACATCTGCGAAATAGGCAAGGAACGCATCCGCCGTGCTGGCAAGAAAATCAAGGAGGAATCTCCTTTAACCACCCAGGACCTCGATACAGGCTTCCGTGTGTTGAAACTCGATTCCACCAATATGCAGGACATTTACTATTCTCCAAAGGATATTTCGCAAGCTGACCTCTTCTCGCAGGTGGATAATGTAAAGCCGGATAGAACTGGCGAAGACCTGCTCTTCCAGGTAATGCTTGAACTCGGTGCAACCCTGGATTCGAAAATAGAAACGACAACGGTAGCTGGCAAGACCATCTATAACGTTGCTGAAGGATACCTCGTGGCTTGCTTCGACCCGGATGTTACCGACGAAGTAGTAAAAGCCATCGCCCAGATGCAGCCAGCCTACGCCGTGCTCCGTGACACCAGCATGAAGGACGATTCCACCGCCACCAACTTCGAGCAGATTTTTAAAACATATTCTCCTGACACGGTCACCAAAATCCTTTAGAAAGGGATTTTGAAAGGTAAAAAAGTAAAAAGGTAAAAAGAGCATTTTTGCTGTGTTTACTTGAAACTTGTAAAAGTAAAAAGAGCTTTACTGATTACGATTATGAAACTGAAGTTTAAGATACAACAATATCAGACCGATGCCGTGGAGAGCGTCATCAACGTCTTCAAGGGGCAGCCCAACCAAGCCAACCTGGAATACAGGATGGATAAGGGAAAACTGTATGTGGTTGATAGCAAGAAGTTTGATATCAAAATAGAACATCCAGATGTCTTTGCCGATAGCGATGATATCGGCAATAGCCTGGGCTATAAGAACAACCGCCTTGCCATGGATAAGGTGGCTCTCTTTGACAACATCCGACAGATTCAGACCGAGAACAATATCCTTCAGGATGAAGAACTCTGTCAGAAACTCGGTGCCTGCCAGCTCGACGTGGAGATGGAAACCGGTACGGGAAAGACATACGTCTATATCAAGACCATGTTCGAACTGAACAAGCAGTATGGCTGGACCAAGTTTATCGTGGTGGTTCCAAGCATTGCTATCCGAGAGGGTGTGAAGAAGAGCTTCGACATTACGGTAGATCACTTCATGGAGCAATACGGCAAGAAGGCTCGCTACTTCATCTACGACAGCAGCAGCCTCAACGACATCGACACCTTCTCGCAGAGCAACGACATCAGCGTGATGATCATCAACACCCAGGCCTTCAACACCATGAAGGAAGGAGCCAAGAACAAGGCGGCACGCATCATCAACTCAGAACGTGATGAGTTCGGTTCCCGAAAGCCTATCGCCGTTCTTGCTGCCAACAACCCAATCATCATTCTGGATGAACCGCAGAAGATGGGAGGAGCCGCTACACAGACGGCACTCAAAGCCTTCAATCCGCTCTTCACCCTGAACTACTCAGCTACCCACAAGGAACACCACAACACGGTGTATGTACTCGATGCACTTGATGCCTACAACCACAAACTGGTGAAGAAGATAGAGGTAGTAGGTTTCGAACTGAAGAACCTGAAAGGTACCGACAGCTATATCTATTTTGCAGAGCTGCTGCTTTCGAAAGACAAGGCACCACAGGTTAGACTGGAGATAGAACAGCAGAGCACTACGGGAGCCATCAAGCGAATCTACAAGAAGTTGGGCGAAGGCGACGACCTCTATAGTGCCTCCGGAAACATGCTGCAATACAAGGGGTTCATGATTACCGACATCGTGGTGGATGCACACCATCCAAGCCGCAGCCATGTGAAATTCAGCAACGGCGAAAGTCTGATGCTGAAGGAAGTAATCGGCAACGTAACTGCCGATTACAAGGCTCGCATCCAGATAAGGGAAACCATCAAGGCGCACTTCCGCAAAGAGAGTGCGCTCTTCCATCGCGGCATCAAGTGCCTCTCGCTTTTCTTCATCGACGAGGTTGCCAAGTATCGCCAGTATGATGAAGACGGCAATGCGCTGCTGGGACGCTATGGAGAAATCTTCGAACAGGAATACCAGGCAGAACTGAACGAAAATCAGAATATGTATGACCCGGAGTATATGCAGTATCTCAGCTGCATCCCTGTCAACAAGACCCATGAGGGTTATTTCTCCATCGACCCTAAGACCAAGCGCATCAAGGACAGCGATGAGAAGAAAGGAGCAGGAAGCGACGACGTATCGGCTTACGACTTGATTATGAAAGATAAAGAACGACTGCTGAGTCTCGACCCAACTTACTCGCCAGTTCGCTTCATCTTCTCCCACTCTGCCTTGAGAGAAGGTTGGGACAATCCGAACATCTTCCAGATCTGTTCGCTCAGACAGGCTAACAGCATCTCACAGAAGCGCCAGGAAGTGGGACGAGGTCTGCGACTCTGCGTTGACAACAAGGGAGTGCGACAGGATGCCGACACTCTGCAGGGACAGGTGCAGCAGATTAACCGCCTTACCGTGATTGCCTCTGAGGGCTATGCTGATTTCGTAAACGACCTGCAGAAGAATATTTCGGAAGATCTCTACGACCGTCCGAAGGTTGCCGACATCGATTACTTCGATGGAAAAACCTTCACGATTGAGGATGGCAGCAAGCATAGTATTACGACGTCAGAAGCCAAGAAGATATATTTCTATCTGGTGAAGAATGGTTATGTGGATGACGAAAGTCATGTAACCGATGCTTACCGCTCTGCCGCAACATCAGGAACACTCGCCCCATTGCCAGACGAAGTAAAGCCATACGGCAAATGGATTCACAAACTGATAGAAGGCGTCTGGAATCCTTCTGCCCTTGACGGTATGATAGAAAACGGAAGTACGCCGCAGACTCCGGAGAACAGACTGAACGAGAACTTCACGAAGAAGGAGTTCCAGGAACTCTGGAATCGCATCAACCACAAATACGCCTATACGGTGAACTTCGAAAGCAAGGAACTGATAGAGAAAGCCATTGCCGCCATTAACAAGGAACTGGTGGTTTCGAAACTGAGCTACGTGGTAACCCGAGGAGTGCAGAAGACGGAACTGAAGCACGACGACATGAAGGCGGGCAGCATGATGGTGCAGGAAGAAATGCAGCATGATGACCTGAGAACGGATGTAGTAAGCACCGTAAAGTACGACCTGCTGGGCAAGATAGCCGCCAACACCCGATTGACCCGCAAGACCATCGCCGGGATTCTATCCCAAATCATGCCAAGCAAGTTTGATATGTACAAAATGAATCCAGAAGAGTTTATCCGCAGGGTAAGCCGTCTGATATTGGAGCAGAAAGCCACCATCATCGTAGATCATATCAGTTACAACGAGATAGAGGGAAGCTACGATTCCGCCATCTTTACGGAGGAGAAGCATACCTCGCTCGACAAGGCTTACCAGGGAAGGAAGAGCATTGTGGATTATGTGTTTACCGATGGAACGGCAAAGCAGAGTGTGGAACGCAAATTCGTGGAAGACCTCGATACGAGCACTGACGTTGCCGTATATGCCAAGTTGCCAAAGGGTTTCCATATTCCTACCCCTGTGGGCAATTATTCTCCCGACTGGGCGATAGCCTTCAAGGATGGTGCCGTGAAGCATGTCTATTTCGTAGCCGAAACCAAGGGCAGCATGTCAACCCTCGACTTGCGAGGCATAGAAGATGGCAAGATAGCCTGTGCCGACAGGCTCTTCGAACAACTCTCAGGTTCGGGCATCTACTATCATAAGGTAACCAACTACGACGACTTGATAGAATGGGTGAAATAATTCGTAATGTTAAATGTTATCGCCTCCTCTTTCTCCATCTACGCCTTCGAAGCCATGAAGGCGGAACTGGAGAAGGTGGAGGAAGTGCGCTTTATCTTCACCTCGCCAACCTTTGTGGCAGACAAGACGAAGAAAGAGAAACGGGAGTTCTACATACCGAAGTTGAACCGTGAACGCAACCTCTATGGTACGGAGTTTGAAATCAAGCTCCGCAACCAGCTGTCGCAGAAAGCCATCGCCAAGGAGTGTGCAGCATGGATCCGGAAGAAAGTGAAATTCAAGTCCAATTCTTCACAGGAAGGAATGGGCGGATTTCTGCATCTCTGTGATGGTGAACCTTCTGCCTTACCTGTCTTTGATATGAATGCGCCCAGCAAGCAGCATGTTTATCTTCCTTTTGATGATTTCAGCACCACCCAACTGGGTTGCGAAAAGGGCAACAATGTCTATACGATGGTCAATGTGCTGCCTTCTCCTTCTGCCGAGGCTTATCTGCAGATCTTCAACCAGCAATGGGAGAACGATGAGAAATTCAAGGACGTAACTGCCAGGGTTTTGGAATACATCGAGACGGTTTATCAGGAGAATGCACCCGAATACATCTACTTCATCGCTCTCTACAACATCTTCCATGAATTTCTGGAAGATATTTCTGAAGATGTTCTTCCCAATGAGCGTACCGGTTTTAAGAACAGCCTCATCTGGAACAAGCTATACAACTTCCAGAAGGATGCGGCACTCGCCATCATCAACAAGCTGGAGAAATACAACGGTTGTATTCTTGCCGACAGTGTGGGATTGGGAAAGACCTTTACGGCGCTTGCCGTCATCAAGTATTACGAAAACCGCAACAAGAGTGTACTGGTGCTTTGTCCGAAAAAGCTGAATGAGAACTGGATTACCTTCCGTTCCAATTACAAGAACAATCCGATAGCTGGCGACCGTCTGCGCTACGACATCCTCTTCCATACCGACCTTTCACGAGAACATGGAAGTTCCAACGGCTTGGATCTGGACCACATCAACTGGGGCAACTACGACCTCGTGGTCATCGACGAAAGTCATAACTTCCGCAATGGAGGAAACGTGGATGAAGAGGAAGATGATGATGAGCAGCAGGAGGATAGAAAGGAAAACAGATATCAGAAACTGATGAACCGGGTGATTCGTACCGGTGTGAAAACGAAGGTACTGATGCTGAGTGCTACCCCTGTGAACAATAGATTTGGCGATTTGAAGAACCAGTTGCAGCTGGCTTACGAAGGCAGAAGCAGCTCGTTTGACGAAGCATTGGGACTAGGCAAGAACGTAGATGACATCTTTACGAATGCCCAGAAGGTATATAACCACTGGGCAAAACTGAAGGCGGAAGAACGCACAACGGAAAGGCTGCTCAACGACCTGAGCTACGATTTCTTCCAGTTGCTGGATGCCGTGACCATCGCCCGTTCGCGCAGCCACATCATGAAGTATTATGATACAAGTGCCATCGGTGAATTTCCACATCGTCTGCCTCCTATCTCCCGTCGTCCGAAACTCACCGACATCAGCAATGCCATCAACTTCAGGGACATTGCCACAGAACTGGACAATCTGAACCTGTCTATCTACACCCCATCGCTCTATCTGCACGATAGCGCCAGAAACAGCTATACCATCGACTATGAGGGAAGCGGCTTGTCTATTGACGGACGAGAGAAGGGATTGCGAAATCTGATGGCAACCAATCTACTGAAACGACTGGAAAGTTCGGTCAACTCCTTCCGCCTCACCTTGGAGCGCATCACGGCTTACATCAATGAAACCATCTCGCTCATCGACCAGGAAGCTGAAGAGATAAGAGGTTTCAGACTCAGGGATATGGATTATATCAGTTGGCGAAGAGATCTGGCAGCAGATCAGGAAGTACTCAGGATGCTGCTCCTGATGCTGGAAGATATTACGCCAGCTCATGACAGCAAGTTGCAAATGCTGATAGAAGACTTGAAGGAGAAGTTTGCCCATCCTATCAACAAGGATAACCGGAAGGTGCTCATCTTCACAGCCTTTGCCGATACGGCAGACTATCTCTATCAGGAACTTGCCGAAAGAATCAAGGCAGATTGCGGACTGAACGCTGCCCTCATCACGGGTAGTACTGAGGGCAAATGCACCATTCCAAAGTTTGAGTGTACATTTAATAATGTTCTCACCTTCTTCTCGCCCATCTCCAAAGACAAAGGTGGCATCTTTGATGAAAAGGACGCAGCCAAGAAACCGTGGATTCATGAAAACATCGATGTACTCATCGCTACAGACTGTATCTCGGAAGGTCAGAACCTGCAAGACTGCGACTATCTGATTAACTACGATATCCATTGGAACCCCGTACGCATCATCCAGCGTTTTGGACGTATTGACCGTATTGGCAGCCGGAACAAGGAAATACAGTTGGTAAACTACTGGCCTGATATGGAACTGGACGAATATATCCAGTTGAAAGGCAGAGTGGAAAGCCGTATGAAAGCCACCATTCTGACTTCTACTGGAGATGACAACCTACTGAGCGACAACGAAAAGGGAGACCTGGAATATCGCAGAAAGCAGTTGAAGAATCTTCAGGAAGAAGTGATTGACATCGAAGATATGGACACCGGTATCAATATCATGGACCTGGGACTGAACGAGTTTCGTCTCGACCTCTTATCTTATATCAAGGAACATCCCGACATAGAGCATGCTCCTTTCGGAATGAATGCCGTGGCAGGTGCAAAGGGCGACATTAAGCCTGGCGTTATCTATGTGTTGAAGAATCGCAATAATGCCGTGAACATCGACAAGAAAAACCTACTTCATCCTTTCTATATGGTGTATCTGTCGGATGACGGCGAGGTAATCTGTGACCATCTTCATCCCAAGAAGCTGCTGGATACCCTGCGATTGCTCTGCAAGGACAAGAAGGAATACGACAGAAACCTTTGTGCCCTGCTAAGTAAGGAAACCAGCGACGGCAGACACATGGAACATTATAGCGACCTGTTGCAGAAGGCCATCGACAGTATGGTACGCATCAAGGAAGAGAGCGACATAGACAGTCTTTTCTCGCTGGGTGAAACCACGGCTTTGACCAATGAGATCAAGGGATTGGATGATTTCGAACTCATCACCTTCCTGGTTATCAGATAAGCAATCTCTTTAATCATAAAGTTCCAAGTTCAATGTGCAAAGTAAAAAAGAACTTATGAATATATTAAATTTCCCCGACTTTACGTTGGTAAACCGAGTAGTACCCAAGGTGGCTTTTTACAGCCATCTTGAGGTAACGGCTCGCATGAAATCTGCATTTATTGAGAATGTAGAGCAGGTAGTTTGGCTCTATAAGTTGGCACCCAGCAATCTGCATGTGGCAGATGGAAAGGATATTCACGAACTCACCATCTTTCTTATTAAACTTAAAAAGGGGATTTCAGACAGCTCTGACATCTTCCGTTATATTGATAGCAAGTTACCCAGACATACGTTTTTCATCATTCAACAGGATAACCGATATCAGCTATTGGTAAACTACAAGCAATGGAAGGATGCTTCTGCTGGCACATTCGAGATCATCAAGTCATTTTCTACAGACTGGTTATCAGAAGAAATGCTATCTCTCCGTCTGGATAGTTCTTCTAATATGGATACACTCTATGAATCCTTGGTTCGGCAGATTGCATCAACCCAGATTACTTCTTCTCAGCAGAATCTGCATCAAGCTGTTTTCCAGACCATTCAAATAGAAGCAATAAAAAAGGAAATGGCTGCTATCAGAAAGAAAGAACTGAAAGAGCAGCAACCGCAAAAGAAATTTGCCTTGCATCAAAAATACATGCAGCTAAAAAAGAAGCTGGAGGAACATATTTAGTGATAGGCAAAATGTAGCTATGATGGTCGCGAAGGGTTCCTAAGTCTACAACTGCATATTACTTATTTTTCCAGTTATTTATGCAAAAATCGATTAAATATTTGGAGTTTACAAAAAAACAACGTATCTTTGTCATCAGATTTAAAAATAATTAAAATCTAACAAGATGGCAAAGTACATCAACCCCTTTACCGATTGGGGCTTCAAACGTCTTTTCGGTCAAAAATTCAGCAAGGATTTGCTGATAAGCTTTCTCAACGATCTGTTGGAGGGCGAGCTCCACGTCAAGGATGTAGTGTTCAAAGACAAAGAGCAATTGCCACAGACCAAAGATCAACGAGGCATTATCTACGATGTTTTCTGCGAAACCGACACAGGCGAGCGATTCATCCTGGAAATGCAGAACAAGTGGCAACCCAATTTTCTGGATCGCTCCATCTGCTATGCCTGCAGAAGTATTCTGGAACAGGTAGATAAGGGCAAAGCAGAGAATCAGGATGCCTATAAGTTTCTGCCGATATACACAGTTTGTTTCATGAACTATATGCCAAAGGCAGGCGAAGTAAACAAGTTCAGAACAGACATCATATTGGCAGATAAGGAGAGCAAGGAGCAAGCTTCCAACAAGCTTCGCTTCATCTACTTGGCCCTGCCTCTTTTCAAAAAAGAGCCAGCGGAATGTGAGAGTGATTTTGATAAATGGATTTATGTATTGACTCATATGGAAGCATTAACAAGAATGCCTTGGACGGCACAAAAGAAGATTTTCGAGAAGCTTGAGGAATATGCCGACAGTCATAGACTCTCGAAGAAAGAATGGGAAGCCTACGAGAACAGTCTTTGGATTGCTCGCGATAATTTGGCATGTATGGCGGCCGCAGAATCAGAAGCCAGAGCTGAAGGCATGGCAAAAGGCATGGCAAAAGGTATGGCAAAAGGTATGGCTGAAGGAAGAGCTGAAGGAAGAGCTGAAGGAAGAGCTGAAGGAAGAGCTGAAGGCTCTAATGAGGCAAATATAAATGCTGCACAGCGTATGCTTGCTGATGGTATGTCGAAAGAGCTTGTCATGAAATATACAGGTCTTTCACTCGAGCAAATCAGCAATATCAAATAAATACAAGTGAATAAAAAAGGTGTATCAGAAAAACTTTATGATTTCTGATACACCCTTTTTTCTTGCCGATGAGCCTACTGGAAATCTGGATTCCAAAAATGGCAAGGAGGTGATGGAACTGCTTTCTGAGCTGCACAAGGAGGGCACCACCATCGTAATGGCACCCCACTCGTTGCATGATGCCAATTATGTCTATATCTCTTCATCAATGAATCGGATGATTTCATCCTGCTGGTCGGGATGATACCAGTGGATTTCGGTATCTCGCTTAAACCAGGTGAGCTGCTTGCGCATGTATTCACGGCTATGCGACTGTATCTGGCGGATGGCTTCATCCTTATCTATCTCGCCATCGAAATAGGCAAACATCTCTTTGTACCCCACGGTTCTCAAGGCGGTGAGACCCTTGTGCGGATATACGCTGCGGGCTTCTGCCTCCAGGCCTTCCTCCATCATCAGCAACACACGCTGGTTGATTCGGTCGTACAATTCGGCACGGTCGCGGTTCAGACCTATCTTGATGATGCGGAAAGGACGCTGCTTCTTCTCGGCTACACGGAAAGAAGTATAGGTCTTGCCAGTCTGGTGGCAGATTTCCAAGGCATGCACCACGCGGCGTGGATTCTTCTTATCTACTATCGCCCAATGCTCCGGGTCCATCTTATGGAGTTCTTCTACCAGCGCTTCCAAGCCTTCTTCTTCCAGGCGCTGTTTCATCCAGGTACGGATGTCGTCCCGCACGGTAGGAATATCGTCGATACCCTTGCATACGGCATCGATATACATCATACTGCCGCCTGTAAGAAGCGCCACATCGTGATTCTTGAAGATTTCTTCTTCCAGGAGATTCATCACATCGGCCTCGTATTGGGCTGCGCTGTAATAATCTTCGATGTGGTGGTTTCCTACGAAA
>ENA-ORRQ01002948-ORRQ01002948.1-human-gut-metagenome-genome-assembly--contig:-NODE-2948-length-10536-cov-1.744776_pt1 | contig 10536 bp, 5 predicted proteins | sample MGYA00242177_ERZ509138 | MGnify/ENA primary metagenome ERZ509138 (study PRJEB26280, sample SAMEA2338628) | human gut metagenome | biome: human gut; feature: human-associated habitat; material: faeces...
TTGCTCAGCGTTGCGAATGGCGCGGCATCCCTGTGCAGGTGGAAGCAGTTCACTACGGGGAATCGGTCGATCTTACTTCGGCCGATATCGTTTTCTTGGGCGGCGGCCCCGACCGCGAGCAGAAACTGGCATCCGAAGTGCTGCTGGGCATGCGCGAAGAATTGCGCACCTATGTAGAAGGCGATGGAGCGCTTCTGGCTATTTGCGGCGGCTACCAGATTCTGGGTAGTAATTGGCTTATGGGCGATGAGTCGGTGGAGGGCCTTTCTATCCTCGACCTGAAGACGGTTCGTGCTGGCGCTGGCTTCGATCGTCTTATCGAGAACATTGCGTTGGAGTCCGAGCTTTCTCCGCAGCCGGTGGTGGGATATGAAAACCATGCCGGTCGTACGAAGCTCGGCGCGTCCTTGAAGCCATTTGGCAAAGTAGTTTCCAATGTGGGCCACGGCAATGACGACGATTCGGGTTGCGATGGAACCCTGTATCGCAACTGCATCGGCACCTATCTGCATGGTCCGCTTCTGGGCAAGAACCCGGCTATTGCCGATCACCTTATTGCTGCGGCGATGGAGCGTCGTTTGGGCAGCAAAGTGGAGCTCGTTGCCCTTGAAGACGAAGCCGAGCTCGCTGCGAATGCGTATATGGCAAAGCGACTGGGTGTGCCTGGAGCATAAATAGCAGGTTGTGATTTCACGCTATTTTTGCCGAGACCTTTACCTTTTAGGTTGCCTGGGGCGCCGTTCCTTTTCCGTGCCGTGTCCGAGCTGAAGCGCTTCACGTTTTGTTCACAAAAAACTCAACAAATAGTATATGTCTGTACTAATAATGCGTGAATTGCCTTGTTTTCATTCGCGCATACTGTGGTTTTCGCCGAATTAATTTGCATGGTATTAACGTTTCTTTCATCATTTATTGCATGTTTGCTTCGAATAACAAGCCATCAAAACGATCGGCTCGTGCTGAAAGGAAGGCGGCGCACGCTTCCTCCTCGCGCACGCCGCATCGCTCAGCGGGAAGTGCTTCTGACCCGTATGTTCGTACGTCTCGCGCGTCGCATGCTTCGCGTCGCCCTAGCGGCTCGAGCACAAATGCGTATGGAGCCAGCAACTATGGTTCCTCCACGCATGTTTCCCCTGTTCACACACAACAAAAGAGCAATTATCGTTCGGTCGGTGCTTATGGTTCGCCCACCAAGCGCGTCCCGTATACTCCTCGCAATGCGCATGATCGCGAGATCCTTCGCGCTAAGCGCGAGCGCACGAAGAAGCGTCGCAAGCGCATTGCGCTCGGTGTGGTTGCCGTTTGCTTGACTTTGGTTCTTGGTGGCGTAGGCGCTGCCTGGGCTTACCTTAATAACCTCGACAAGGCGCTGAACAAAGACGTTGACGCAGACCTTCTGAACTCGCTTACGGTTACCGATTCGGCATCGGACCCGTTCTATATGCTGCTTATCGGCATCGATAAAGACGAGGGCCGTGAATCATCGGATGAATATGGTGGGTCGTATCGCACCGATTCTATGATTCTTGCGCGTATCGATCCCAAGGATAAGGAAGTTACCCTGGTGTCCATCCCTCGTGACACGCAGATTCAGCTTGGGACGCACGGCACTCAGAAGATCAACGCGGCTTATGCATTTGGTGGGCCTCCTGGTGCCATCAAAGCTGTTGAAGACTTGGCGGGTGTTTCTATCAGCCATTACGCGGAAATCGACCTTGATGGTTTTGCGGCGGTGGTTGATTCGCTTGGCGGTATCGACATTAACGTTCAATATGAGATTAACGACCCGAATTACATGGGATATCTCGCGGCTGGTCAGCAAACTTTGAACGGAGAGCAGGCGCTTATCTATTGCCGCAGCCGTCATGCTTACGATGCTATTGGCGATGGTGATGCTATTCGTTCCGCCAACCAGCGCACCATGATTTCGGCCATTATGAAGAAGCTTATGAGCTCCGATATCGGTACTCTTACCAATACGGTGAGCACCTTGGCCCAGTACATCACCACCGATTACTCTGTTGCGGACATTCTTGGTTTGGCGCAACGTATGTTCGGCATCGATATCGATAAGAATGTGTATTCCGCTGCGGTTCCTACAACCTCGTCATATGAAAATGATGTTTGGTACGAGAAGGTGAACACTTCCGAATGGAACAAAATGATGAGTCGCGTGAAGCAGGGCTTGTCTCCCACGGAAGGTGATGTGACGGATGAGACAACGGGAACTGTAATGGCATCGTCTGGTAGCGGTGGCTCCGGTTCGGGTGACTCTGGTTCAGGCGGTGCGTTAGGCTCTTCTCTTTCCGGCACAAAAATTTCTGTGAAGAACGGAAATGGCACTCAGGGCTGCGCGAGCGATGCGGCTGCTAAGCTCACTCCTCAAGGAGCGGTGTGCGAAACCGGCAACGCAGACGACTCCAATTACGCTAAAACCTTGGTAATCTACGATGGCAACAACGCCGATAAAGCGCAAAAGGTTGCCGATTTGCTGGGATGCGGCACCGTGATGAAGAACGATGGGCGGTATACCTACACAGGGGACATTCTGGTGGTTGTCGGCCAAGACTGGAAATAAACTGCAAAAGGCGGCTTCGGCCGCCTTTCTGTTTCTTGGCTATGGTTATCTCCATGAAGCTTCTGGTCTCATTACTTTTTGTATAATTGCCCTTGCATGTACCAAAGAAAAGGAAGCTATTTGAGTTCAGCAGGCAAAACCTATTCCGTTCCTTCGCGCGATAACAACATTAATTTCCTACGTTTTATTGCGGCAAGCCTGGTTATCTGGTTCCATATGGCTTCATTGCTGGCTATTCCCGAGCCCTACCTAATGGGGCAGGGCTTGGGCCCTATTGCGGTGAACATTTTCTTCGTGCTCAGCGGATACCTTATCGCGAAAAGCTGGACCCGCTCTTCAAGCTTCGGTAGCTATCTTATTCGCCGTATTGCTCGTATTTTTCCTGGTCTTGCGGTAGTGATCTTGCTAAGCGTTTTCGTTATGGGGCCGATTGTCACGAGCCTCCCGCTGGGCGATTACTTTGCCGACGCGGGGACGTGGAAGTATCTTTCTTTGATTGTGCTAGCTCCTATCAGCAATGTTTTGCCGGGAGTTTTCGACGCGAACCCTCTTCCGTATGCTGTAAACGGGTCACTTTGGACTCTGCGCTATGAGTTTTTGGCATATTTGCTTACGCCATTGCTTTATGCGGCAACAAAGAAGCTATGTGGTGGTAGAAAGCTGGTATTTGCCGTTGTTCTTGCGGTTCTGGTTCTAGTGCATTTTCTTTCTTATTCGGGTTTGTACCCGCTTCCCAAGGTGCTCGACAACCTTTTTAGGCTTTTCGCCTATTACATGGCAGGTGTGGCAGTTTTGGAGCTTGGCCTCGATAAGTATTGCGACAGCCAGTTTGCGGTTGTGGCTCTGCTCGTGATAATCGTTTTCCGTGATCAGGTGGGTATCTTTTCCTCGCTGATCATGTTCGTATGTGTATGCACATTCACTTTAGGTTTTTCGCTTACTAGCAATCCTCGTTTCGCTCCGTGCTTCAAGAAAAATGATTATTCGTACGGTATCTACATCTATGCATTCCCCATTCAGCAATGCGTGGTTTGGCTTGGCGGTGCATCGTTGCCATGTGCGTATCTTTCCTGTTCAGTTATTTCGTTTGGCATAACGCTGCTTTTTGCGATTGCCTCGTGGTTTCTTGTGGAAAAGCCCGCCATGGATGCAGGGCGTAAGCTGGCAAAGAAATGGACTTCGAGAAAGAGCAATTAGGGGAATGGGGTATCCCCTCTTTTCCTTTGGGGGAAGTGGCAAGAAATGCTTCGCGCCTTCCTCGAGGCTTAGAGCAAGAATGCGAAGCATCCCTTTGCGGAGCGCCTTCGGCATTGAGGCAAGGGATTCAAAGGGGCTGGGTTTTTATCCAGCTGGAGCGTTCGGAAACGAGCCGTATTTAGCGCAGGCCATGATGGGCATCGACGTTGACAACAACGTATATTCGGCTCAAGTCTCCACCACTTCAGTGTATGAAAACGATATTTGGTACGAAAAAGTGAATACCCAAGAGTGGCAGAAGATGATGAGTCGCGTGAAGCAGGGGCTTTCACCTACGGAGGAAACCGTTGTTGACTCTGCGACTGGCACGGTAATGTCTTCGGCGGGAACAGGTGGCAGCGGTTCTGGCGATAGCGGCTCCAAGAATTCGAGCTCTTCCTCTTCGCTTTCTGGTGTGAAGATTGCTGTAAAGAACGGCAGTGGCATTCAGGGTTGTGCGAACGAAGCGGCATCGAAACTCACCCCGCAGGGCGCCGTTTGCGAAACGGGCAACGCCGACGATTACAACTACAAGAAGACGATCGTTGTATACAACGGCACCGACTCCAGCCAAGCGCAGAAGATCGCCGACTTGCTGGGCGTTGGCACTGTTAAGAAGAATGACGGCACCTATTCCTTCACGGGCGACTATTTGGTAGTGGTTGGCCAGGACTGGAAATAGGATTCTTCTAGCAAGTCGGACATAAGTTCACTTGGTTTTTCTGTGGGCTGGGATTCGGGTAAAAGTTATCCTGGTGCTCTGAGCGCAAGCTTGCGTAAGTTGGGAGCCTGTGGCTTCTTGACACTATGAGGTTTTTCTAGCGAGCAATGCGAGATTGATTCGCATTGCGCGCTTTTCTTTTTTGGAGGACAAACCTTTGATCGCAGGTGAAAAGTGTGCCCGATTTAAGCCTGGATCTGCAGGCGTGCTACGAATACGAGTCATTTAAAAAAGCGGATGGGATTGAGGCGCTGGTGATGGGTTGCCCTATACCCCCCTATTTCGCGGTATCGACTTCGTTGCTGTTGTCGGGAGCCTATCTTTTGCGGGATTCGCTCTGCTACGGCCGCCGTTATCAAAACAAAAATCCAGGTACTTTTGCAACTTTTTTGCGATTAGCAGCTCTCTTTCGCCCCATGCAAAGCAAGAATCGGATGTTTCATGGCAGATCACCTGCGCTTTTGCGCCATGATCCGTGATTCGACGGCTCGGAACAATTGCCAATCGCAAAAAAGTTGCAGCCAAGATTGATTTTTTGTTTTTGGGCTCCCGGGATGGCTTTCGAGACTGCGCTATAGGCGGGGGGAACATTTATGTGACGCTATGGGCAAAATGGCATGGGTGCGGCGCTGGGCGAAGTGAACTCGGGTGTAGCGCTGGGTGGACGTTGGGATGGGTCTATGGGGCAGCAACATGGAACGACGCGGCGCCGCAAGTTGACATCTGGAATAGCGCTATGTTCGAATTTGCTCGATCCGCATGCTTGCCCATATCCCGCACTTCTAGAAGAGTGTGTGACTTTCAGCGCGGCCTGCGGCAGCCCATTGCTTCGCGAATCCCGCTCGTTGCCTCGATCTGCCCATTGCGAGTGATAAGCACGGCTTCGAGGTCGGGGTGCCCTTCTGTGTATTTTTTTGCCCAATAACTTCCCATGATCAAAAGTGCTGTCGAGAAGCCGTCGCCGTCTATCGACCGCTTCGATACCACCGTTGCGCTTGCAAGGTCGCTGTTCGAGGGGCGCCCGGTGCGTGGGTCGACAATATGATGGTGGATGTTTCCATATTCATCGGTAAAGCAGCGCTCATAAATGCTGCTGGTAACTACGGAACAGTCGCTCAGTTCAAGGATGCAGGCAGGCTCTTCGTTGGACGGCGTGCAGTTTCTGAGCGCTCGAAGGTCGGTCCCGTGGGGACTGCGCGCTATGGCGGCGGCACGTTCTTCTGCGGCTTTTCTTTGCGAGGCATGTTTTGGGGACCGAATGCCAATGCGCCAGTACCGCTGTGGGGTTTCGGCTAAGAAGGCGCTCCCTTTTACCACGATATTTCCTCCAAGGTTGATGAGGGCATCATGGATGCTGCAATCTTCCAGGAATTCGCTAACGCGATCGGCGACGTATCCTTTTGCGATGCCTCCCAGGGTAACCTTGCTTTCTGCAATAGGGAGCTGGGCGTGGTCTTCCATAATGCGGAGGTGTCCAGTTTTTGCAATTTCAAGGGCATGTGCAATTTCGGCGGGCTTGGGAACTTGGGCTTTACGGAAGTTCCAGAGCTCTGCAACGGGAGCCATGGAAACATCGAACAGCCCCGCGGTTTCCTCGCGGTAGTGCCTGGAAAGCTGCAGAATCTTTGTGGTCTCGGCATCGATGGGCACGGCTTCCCCCTGCGCGTGATTCAAGCGCCAGATATCGCTTCCTTTTTGGGTGTGGCTCCAGAGCTTTTCGTATCGGTAGCAGAGACCCACCGCATTATCGAGAATCCTTTCCAGCGATTGCCCAGATGAGGGCTGCGCTCCATCGGTTACGATCGCTGCCTTTATGCAGCAGTTCGTGTTGAAGGCGAAGAAGCTTCTGCTCCTTATCTCGAGCTCGGCGTTTTCGCTCGTGGTTGTTTTGAGGGGGCATGTTCCCGACTGAGCGTTTCTTATGTTCACGGGTCCTTCTTCGCGATAGGGCGGGGAGGCGCTGAAGCCTATAGATGGTCGAAAGCCGCATCCCCGGTAATTTGTCTGCAGCTAAATTGTTACCTATGGTAAACTCCCGCATGTGAATTAGCCACGACTAACTTTAAATGTGCAGAAATAAGTTCGGAAAGGGAGAATATGAAAGATTCTCAGTCACTTCGTACACCCGCTGCCTCTGCGGCGAAGGTAGGCATGGCGGCTGCCTTGGCTGCTGGCATGGCCATGGCCACTCCGACTGCCGCATTCGCGACAGGGGAAGATCAGGACGTGAGCATCGCCTCTGAAAACGCAAGCGATAGCTACTACTACATCGGCGACAGCTCCTACGGGCTGAGTACCTATCTTTCCGAAGCTGTTGCCCAAGGGTCCACCAAAATACACGTGGGAACCAGCTTTACCGACAAGGGCACGGTAACCATTCCTTCGTCTATCACTGAGCTTTCGGGGTATTCCGAAGGTTGGTTCAGCTCTGGCCCGAAAACGGTTGATTTCGGCTATTCCTATAAAATGACAGTCGTGTTCCCTTCCGGTTCGAACATCGCGGTTGATCGCATCAATTTCTACAAGCGCAATAGCTCAGACGCTGAAGGTGCCTATGTCGAGGTGCAGAAGGGCGCTGTGGTTCATTTTTCAAATTGCTCGTTTTCCAATACGCCTGTTGTGAACGGCACAGCGGTGTTCGAAAACTGCACCTTTGCGACGGGGCAGATCGAAAACAATGGCTCCGTAACGTATACCGGTAGCACGAAAGAGCCCGAGAATATTGGCAAGCCTGCCGAATCCTACCAGGGCCTTGCATTCAGCTTCGCATCGGGAAAGGAGTTCTCTGCTGCCGTTCAGGGCAGCCAGGTCAGCCAAGCGCTGCCCTTTGAGTTGAAGGGAACGAAAGCTGCCGACGCCAAAGTTGCCGCCAAGGTTCTTGGTCAGGATGGCGCAGAGATTGAAGGTTTGAGCGCTTCTGTTTCGGACGGGAAAATCTCTCTGACCGGAACAGCGCCTACCGCTGGTTCGTATTCCGTTGCGGTTTCCGCTTCCGCGGCCAAGGAGGACGGCTCGACAGATTCGACAAGCGAAACGTTGAACTTTGTGGTGCAGGAGCAGATCCAGGTTAGGCTTTCGGGCGATCTTCAGTGCTTCGTTGTGAACGGCACGTCTGCCACGACCTTCAGCCCGAATGACAAAACCCTGCGTGGCCAGATGACCGCTATTCTCTACCGTTATGCCGGCGAGCCTGCCGTGAGCGGCGGATCATCGAGCACGAGCCAGTCGAATCGTCTGAAGCCCGAGGTTAAAGAGGGAACTGGCGAATGGGAGGACTGGAACACCTTTGCAACCAGGAATTCTGATGCTGAAATCAGCTTTTCTATCAGCCCTGAAGGAAGCGGCATGGAGGTAAGCTCTGTTGCCTACGACACCGTCTACGTTACGGGAACGCCGCAGACGCCAGGCACCTATCACATAACGGCAACGGTAACTTCTGGCGCGCGTAACCAACAAAGTAGTTCGGTGGAAATGCGCATCTACGCAGACGATCAAACCCTTCAGCAGCGGATGGACGCGCTTTCTGAAGGTACCAGCTCATGGGATATGGAGCCATACGAGATCTCTGAGACGGGAAATGCGGTTGTACCGGTTGGCCTGCACGACATTTACGGCTCGCACGAATCGGGCGTGTACGGCATTATCGGCAAAGGCGAAAATGGCAATTTCGGCACCGAAACCCTCACTATTCCCGCAGGTGCAGATGTCGCCCTTCACAACATGAAGATCTATTCGAGCGTGAAGATCGTCGTGGAAAAGGGCGGCAAGCTGACCCTCGACGACTCGGTCGCCTATGGCGCTGTGGAAGTAAACGGGGGTACTTTGAGCGCCAAAAACAGCTCTTCATTCGTTAACCAGATCACGCTGAATGATGGATCTGCCCTCGAAGATGCCGAAATCAGATCTCATGCTAACTACCTTACCGACGGAAACTACAAGGTCGAAGCGCCGACGGCTCCCGTGCAAACGAATGGTACGGTGACGATTAAGGGCACGTGCTCCATTGAAGGTGAAGGCATCGTGTCTAGCAAAGATGCCCAAACCGGCATGATCGTCAATGGGGGCAAGTTGGTTATCGATCAGGGTGCCACGTTGAAAGCGACCGGCGGCAGCGTTGACCTTGACAACGGAAACGGCGGTGCGGGCATCATGCTTAACGGTGGCTCTATTATCGGCGACGGTCAGCTTGAGGCACAGGGTGGCTCTGTCGGCATGGGCGGAGGAAACGGTGGCGCAGGTATTGCCGGTGAAGGCATAGTTGCAGTTTCCACGCTGAAGGCAACTGGCGGAAATACGGTTGGCGAAAACGACGCGGCCATGGGCGCCCCGGGCAATGCGGGTAACGGCATCGATCCGAAAGTCCTGGTTTCAAAGGCTACTCAGGTTGAATCAAAGGGCGGAACGGGAGTGAACCCAGGAAGCAGTGAATACAGCGTTTACGAAGAAAATGCTGGCGGCGGATCGGGCTCTGATGGCGATAAGGGACCTGGTTCCGACAGCGGTTCTGAAAACGGTTCGGGAACGGGTTCCTGCAACAATGGAGGAGCTGGCTCCGATAGCGGTTCTGACAGCGGATCGGGTTCGAATGGCGGTTCTAACAGCGGTTCGAATGGCGGCTCCGACTCTGGTTCCGGCTCTGGCGCAGGTTCGGATAGCGGATCCTCCAACAACGGTTCCGACGATGGCTCCAATGCAAACGGCGAAGGCGAAAATGCCAGCGGCAATGAAGACTCTTCGCAAACCGCCAATCTCCCTGCAACGGGCGATGCAGCTCCCCTTGGGGCGGCTGCTGCGCTTGCCGTAATGGCGGCGAGTGGGGCGGCGGTTGCACGCAGGAAGTTCGACAGATAGTTTCGGGAAGCATCTCCCCATACGATGCGACTGACAGGGAAGGCGACAAGGGGCGCCTTCCCTTTGTCGCGCTCAGGGCGATTCTCTTCACCGAAAGTAGCCGCTTCGTTTCGGATGGCACGTCGTCCATCGGAGCGTGCTATCCTTTCCTGCGATAAACAAGTTTCCGTGAAAGGTGGTTTTCTTGGAACGCAAGAACGCATGGGAAGGCTACAACGCCGACCAGCTTGAAGAGCTCGACGGTTTGGCTTCCCGCTATATCGACTACATCTCTAACAACAAAACTGAGCGCCGCTGCTTTGCGGCCGCCGTTAAGCAGGCAGAAGCTGCGGGCTATGAATCGCTTGAGAATGTGGTTCGCGAGGGCCGCACGCTCGAAGCGGGCAGCAAAGTATGGGCTGGCGTGCATGGCAAGTCGCTCATTTTGGCTCATATCGGCACCGAGCCGCTCGAGGCGGGCCTGAACATCCTGGGTGCCCATATCGACAGCCCCCGCCTGGACTTGAAGCAGAACCCGGTTTACGAGAACACCGGGTTTGCCTTCCTCGACACTCACTACTATGGCGGCATCAAGCACTACCAGTGGGTAACGCTGCCGTTGGCGCTTCACGGTGTGGTGGCGAAAACCGACGGCACCGTGGTCGATGTGAACGTGGGCGACGATGCCGGCGACCCCGTATTCTGCGTAACCGATCTTCTGCCCCATTTGGGCAACCAGCAGATGGCCAAGAAGGGCAGCGAAGTGGTCGAGGGCGAAAACCTCGATGTGCTTATCGGCAATCGTCCCCTGAAGGTCGAGCCTGCCGACGACACCTCCGACGAGGAGAAAGCCGCCGCAAAGGAGCCGGTAAAGGCTTTCGCCCTTAAGCTGCTGGAAGAAAAGTACGGCATTGCCGAAGAAGACTTCCTTTCCGCCGAAATCGAGGTAGTGCCTGCAGGCCGCGCCCGCGAACTGGGCTTCGAGCTGCTGCGCAAAGACCCGCTGTTCATCATCGACGGCGGGCACAATCCCCAGTGTATCCGGGCGCTGGAGCAGAATATCCGGGATTATCTGCCGGACCGCCCGCTGACGGTGCTTACCGGCGTCATGCAGGACAAGGACTATCACTGCATGTACCGGGGCGTGGTGCCCTATGCCCGCTCCTTCATC
>ENA-ORRQ01002950-ORRQ01002950.1-human-gut-metagenome-genome-assembly--contig:-NODE-2950-length-10531-cov-7.547919_pt1 | contig 10531 bp, 7 predicted proteins | sample MGYA00242177_ERZ509138 | MGnify/ENA primary metagenome ERZ509138 (study PRJEB26280, sample SAMEA2338628) | human gut metagenome | biome: human gut; feature: human-associated habitat; material: faeces...
TTCCGCTTCTCCCAGCATCTGGGTATTACCGATGCCGACGATCTGGCGGGTACACCTTATTATATAATGGTGGCTCCAGAGGGCAATGTGCCCGAAGGCGGACCTGCCGAGAAGGAGTCCAAGGACAATTTCGGGCTCTGCGTCAACATCCCCGACAAAATCCAAGTCACGCTCACCCACGACAGCCGTATCGTGAAGACCTATGAGTGCTACGCCGGACAGTTTGGACGTACCGAGTATCTCAGCGCCGAGCTCTTCGGCAAGAAGAATACCAGCCACATCCTGCTCAATCCTATCAGCGGAAGCATCGAGAAGATAGAGAGCGAGACGCTGAAGTAGCCCAGCATCCCCAGCGGTCATCGGCTGATGGGCGGTCATAAAGTCCTCCATCAGCCCCTTGCCAGCGGGCAAAATGAAGGCCATCGACACGCAATAAGAGATTTTTAATATATTAAAATCGGAAAATGCTATGCATATTTTGTAAAAAGTATGTAACTTTGCAGTCGTAATAGTGAAACAAAAAAGAAGCATTTATATGAAGTGTGTAACTATTTGGTTGAGAAAATGATGTAAAGATTTGAAATTCTGTGAACTTTTTAATCAGTCGGAGGACTGGAGGCGACGGGCAATGCCCACAGATGTTGTGATAACATTGCGTCGGGTGTTAAGGTGGTTACTTACAACCGCTCGTTGTTGATATTAAAAAGTCTTTTTCCTTAAACAAAACAAGTTTTTGTCCCGCCGAAGAGTATGATGTCAAGAGACATGGGCTTTCAGGCGGTTTTTTTATGCCCTTACGTGTAGCCTCCGCTGCGCTCTCGGGCCCTTTGCTTTCTTTTTTTCCTTTGTCGTCGGTCGCCAAGCCAGGTGGCAGGCTCTGGAAACCGCTCCCATTCTTTTTCCCGTTATCCATACAACATTTGCGAGGCTCGCGCGTTACTTCTATAATAGAACTATACAACAAATACTGCTTATGGATTTTGATGAATTTCAGCAGAAGGCACTCGCCACCGCCATCTATCCCCATCCCATCGTCTACCCCACATTGGGATTGACCGGAGAAGCCGGCGAGGTGGCCGACAAGGTAAAGAAAGTGATACGCGACAATCAGGGAGAGTTCGGCGACGAGCGCCGCCTCGAGATTGCCAAAGAGATAGGCGACGTACTCTGGTATTGTGCCATGCTCGCCCACGACCTCGGCTACACCTTTGACCAGATAGCCCAAATCAATTGCGACAAGATAGCAGCCCGCAAAAACGCCGGAACGATACACGGTGAGGGCGATAACCGATAGGGTGGAGACAGATATCTTCTCGGAATCATATACCACCCGCATCATTTCCACTGTCACTATGCCGAAATGAATAGAGATGATGTCTGTTTGTAATTCCTTGTCCTGTTTCTCTAAATCATTCTTGTATTTCTCGGTTTCGATATGCTAATTATCTAAATCATAGTTTGCCACCATGTATAACATAAGTGCCACATGTAAGTAGCCCGTCCTCTTGAATATGCCTATAACGACAGGTATAAGACTGATGATGCAGCAGAAGTCTGTTGAAGTTGCGTGTCTTCTATCGTGTATGCCGGTTTGTGGCGAAAGTTCTGGAGGCTTTATGGAGTGTAGGATAATTGATCCATTCGACAATTTTCTTTCTGATAATGTAAATTTTCAACAGATTTACAAAGCGTTCTCACATACTTTGTGTATCTTTGCCATACATATATTAAAAGGTATGCCAAAAGAACAGGTCATTAGATTGAAGATAGTTCTTGCCGAGAAGCAGAGATTCAATAAGTGGCTTGTCGAACAGTTGGGTAAGGACTTGGCAAGACATCCAAGCGGATGACAAATGCAAGTCTGCCAGACCTTAAAAACCTTCTGCGCATTGCGAAAGCATTGAGTGTAGATGTGGCAAGATTGTTAAATATTGAAGTGGTCATCGATGATGGCGTATGAAGCCAATGTGCCAAGCCGATTTCTTGCAAGGGAAAGGTAGGGGACATGATTCGTAGTGGAAAAGGGCATGATATGCTGCCGTTGATAACTTCCGATAATATGCTATTATCAGAAAAAGAGGAGGAATAACCTATGACGCCAGAGGAAAAAGCGAGAATAAAGATAGACCGTTGGTTCGCAGAAGCAGGTTGGCAGGTAGTCAACCGTGACGAGTTTGAACCTACAATGTCTGCCGTGGCGGTGCGTGAAGGATTGCTCGAAGGTAATCTCGAGGCCGACTATCTTATGTTTGTCAACGGCAAGGTTTGTGGTGTGCTGGAAGCCAAGCGTGAGGATGTCGATGTCGATTCGGATATAGTGAGCGACCAGGTGGCCACTTACGCCAAGAGTGTTCCTGGCTGCTACCAGACTTGGCAGAAACCTACGCCCCTTTTATTTAAGTCTAATGGTAAGGTTGTCTTATTCCAAGATTTTCGCAAGACAAACACGGAATGGGATACAATCAACCGTATCCATACGCCCAAAGAGGTCGTAAGTATGCTTGGCATCGACGACCCGTTTGCCGGTTTGCCTACGTTGAGCAAGAAGGGATTGCGTGACTGCCAGTATGAGGCTGTCACCGAGTTGGAAAAGAGTTTCCGTAGTGGGCAAAAGCGTGCCCTTATGGTGTTGGCAACTGGTGCGGGAAAGACTTATACGGCGTGCCTTGCAGCCTATCGCATGCTGACGTACACCCCGATGCGTCGAGTGCTATTCCTCGTCGACCGCAACAATCTCGGGCGGCAGGCCGAGAATGAGTTTGGTACGTTCCGCCTTACAGGCAATGGTGAGGCGTTCAACAATATCTATGGAGTGGAGCGCTTGAAGTCGGCAAAAATACCATCCGACTGCAATGTGCTGATTTCAACCATTCAGCGTCTGTTCTCACTGCTGAAAGGTGAGGACATCGTGGACAATGACGAGGATGACAATGACGAGGCGACAGCCGAAGTGAGGCTCCCTGCCACTCCCAAGCTGCCCCATGATTTCTTCGACTTGATTATCATCGACGAGTGTCACCGCAGTATTTACGGCAACTGGCGCAAGGTGCTTGAATACTTTGACACCGCCCGACTGATAGGTCTTACCGCAACGCCTATTCCCGAAACTATGGCTTTCTTCAACAACAACCGCATCGTAAACTATACGCTTGAGAAGAGTATCGTGGATGGTGTGAATGTGGACAACCGCGTGTATCGCATCATGACAGAGGTGACGGAGAATGGCGGCGCAATCTTGAGGGGCGACCGAGTGCGTGTGGAGACTCGTTATACGGGCCAGACGGTGGAGATAAGTACGCGCGAGACTAAGAATTATTCCAAGGCAGAGCTAAACCGCTCTATAATCAATCCCTCTCAGATAAAACTCATTCTTACCACATATCGCGATGCCGTGTATACGGAAATGTTCAATGACCCACAGCGTGAGCCAAACTTTGCCTATCTTCCCAAGACGCTTATTTTTGCGCTCAACGAGATGCATGCCGCCAATATCGTGAACATAGCCAAAGAGGTATTTGGAGAGAAGTGTCCCGATGCCGATATGGATCGATATGTACAGAAGATTACCTATTCGTCGGGCGACAGCAATGAACTCATCCGCCAGTTCCGCAACGACCGCGACTTCCGTATCGCCGTCACTTGCACGCTGGTGGCTACGGGTACCGACGTGAAACCACTCGAAGTGGTGATGTTCATGCGTGACGTGGAGTCCGAACCGCTTTACATTCAGATGAAGGGACGCGGCGTGCGCACCATTGGTGACGAACAGCTTAGAGCTGTGACCCCCAATGCCTTCAGCAAGGATTACTTTTTCCTTGTCGATGCTGTGGGTGTCTCCGAGCGCGCGAAGTCTGTTGCCAGACCAAGCGATAGTCCCGATATCGTCAGGTTGACACTGAAGCAATTGCTTGAGCGCATCGCTCATGGCAATCTGTCTGATGAGTATCTGAAACGTCTGGCTTCCACTTTGTCCCGATTGCACAATAAGTCCGACGACTCTCAGCGTGCAGAGTTCGAACGGTTGGCAAGCGACTCTATGAACGCTATTGCACAGCGTATATACGAGGCATTGGAGGGCGACACGCTGCCGCCTTACTATGATGTCAACGCCCCCAACAACGAGCGCAAAGGTCTTGTCGCACCTGTCGCCAATCATGCCGATGTGCGCCGATACATTCTTATTCTTGCGGCTGGCTTTGTCAATACGCTCATGCCTGGCGAAGATACGCTTATCTCTAAAGGCTTCTCATTGGAAGAAGCCGAAGAGACAACAGAGGCTTTTGAGCAGTACTGCAATGAACATGCAGACGAGATTGAGGCATTGCGCATCATCTATAACCAGAGTGGCGATCCTATCACTTATAGCATGATGAAAGACCTGGAGAACAAACTGAAGATGGAGAACTCTCGCTTCAGTACGAGGCAGTTGTGGAACTCTTACGCCATCGTTAGCCCTCATTGTGTGCGCCGTGCCACCAAGAAGGAAGAGAGCGAGGCAATTACCAACATCATACAGTTGGTGCGCTTTGCCTTCCACCAGATAGAACGGCTTGAAAGTGTCTGCACTACAGCCCGGCAGTATTTCAATCTTTGGTGCGGACAGTGGCACCGAGAGATAACGGATAGGCAGAAAGAACTGATGAGCCAGATTGTGGACTATGTGGCAAGCAATGGCGCTTGCACCATCGATGACATTCGCGACGACGACCGCACGCAGGCAGCACAGATGATAGCAGCGTTCGGTTCCAAGCAGAAAGCTGATGACGCTCTTCTCTCTTTGTTTAATTTTGTAGTTTTAGGTAAAACAGCATAACCATTTAAGTATGACAAACAATACATCTACCGAGCAGTCGCTCACCAAGAAAGTATGGACTCTTGCCACCACTCTTGCCGGAGTAGGAATTGGCTTTACTGACTATATCACCCAACTTACCTATCTGCTTTTCCTGAAGATGGATGCAGAGAATGTGGAAATGTTTGGTGAGAACTCGGCTATTCCTGACGGCTACCAGTGGCACGACCTTACCAGTCTGGATGGTCTGGACCTTATCTCGCAGTACGAGGAAACGTTGAAGATTCTTAGCGCCCAAGGCAATCTTATCGGTACCATCTACACCAAGGCGCAGAACAAGATAGACAAGCCCGTGTATCTGAAGAAAGTCATAACGATGATAGATGAGGAGCAATGGCTCGTTATGGATGGCGACGTGAAGGGTGCCATCTATGAGAGCATATTGGAGCGCAACGGCCAGGACAAGAAGAGCGGCGCTGGACAGTACTTCACGCCGCGTCCGCTCATCACGGCTATGGTCGACTGTGTCAATCCGCAGATTGGCGAGACCGTATGCGACCCTGCTTGTGGTACGGGTGGCTTCCTCCTTTCGGCCTACGATTATATGAAAAATCAATCGGCAAGCAAGGAGAAACGCGACTTCCTGCGTAACAAGGCTTTACGTGGCATGGATATCACGCCTCTTGTGGTCACGCTCGCCTCTATGAACCTCTATCTGCATGGTGTGGGCACAGACCGTAGCCCCATCACTTGCGAGGACTCGTTGGAACGAGAGCCTAAGTCGTTGGTGGATGTGATTCTTGCCAATCCGCCTTTCGGTCAGCGTCCAGCAGGTTCGGTGGACTTGAACCGACAGGACTTCTATGTAGAGACCAAGAACAACCAGCTTAACTTCCTCCAGCACATGATGCTGATGCTGAAGAATGGCGGCCGTGCCGCAGTGGTGCTTCCTGACAATGTGCTCTTTGAGGGTGGCGCCGGCGAGACTATCCGCAAACGCCTTCTCTCTGACTTCAATCTCCATACCATTCTCCGTCTGCCTACGGGAATTTTCTATGCACAGGGAGTGAAGGCCAATGTGCTGTTCTTCACCAAGGGGCAGCCCACCAAGGATGTCTGGTTCTACGATTACCGTACGGATGTCAAGCATACCCTTGCCACCAACAAGTTGGAGCGTCGTCATCTCGACGACTTCGTGAAGTGCTACAATCCCGCTGACATCAACAATCGCACCGAGACTTACGATGTAGATAGTAATCCATCGGGCCGTTGGCGCAAATACAGCATTGACGAGATAGTAGCCCGTGACAAAACTTCACTCGATATCACCTGGATTAAGCAAGGTGGCGAGGAAGAGGAACATACCTTGGAAGAGCTGATGGCTACCATAAAGGAGCAGAGCCAGAGTATCAGCAAGGCGGTGAGTGAGTTAGAGAATTTGTTGGGAGATATTGACGAGGATTGATAAAATGACAAACAACATTATAGATAATAATATAAGTTCTTTGCAAGAAAAGCAGTTCGCAGAGGTTGTAGAATTAATTATACAGCATAAATGCCGTGCTTCTGTAGCCGTGAACAATGAAACATTATTCACGGCATGGTCTGTAGGTAAGTATGTGTCTGATAAACTCAAAAACGAAGAATGGGGAAGTAAGGTCGTTTCTCAATTATCGGAATATATTCGTGCAAAACGTCCAGATGTAAAAGGCTTTAGTCGAAGCAGTATTTATAATATGGTGATGTTTTATGAAGAGTACTCCTCTGACGCATTTCAAAAAGTCATCGGCATGTATCTTTCTGCAAATTCATCATCAAACAATGATGTTGGGTATTGTAATTATTCAAACTTGCAAGATTCCGAACACAACAATCAAGCAACGGAAATTGTCCAGATGCCGTCTGGACAATTTCCTGATGTGTTGTGTTTGACGACTTTATCTAATCATTATGACATCTTGTGTCGGTGTCGTAGCTCTGAGGAACGTTTATTCTATATACTTTATGCACATAAAGAAAATCTGAAGAACAAGGAGTTGCAACGTGCTATTTCTACGCAAACATATGAAACATTATTGCGAAGAAAAATTAATCTGTCGAAAGGATTGCTTGAAACATACCCCGACTCACCAATAATGTTCAAAGATACTTACTTTGTGGATTTCCTCAACTTGCCAAAGAAACATAATGAGTCGAACCTTAAGCATGGACTGATAGAACATATGAAGCAATTTATCCTTGAGCTGGGGAAGGACTTCATATTTATGGATCAAGAATATTGTTTGACTGTTGGTGCTTCTTCGTTCAAGGCTGACTTGCTGTTCTTCCATCGCGGACTACAAGCTCTCGTTGCTGTAGAATTAAAGAAAACGAAGTTCCATCCGCGCGACCTCGGTCAGTTGGAATTCTATCTTGAGGCTCTTGACCGTGATGTAAAACTCTCAAACGAAAACCCTTCTATTGGTATCATTCTATGTCCCGATGCCGACAAGGTGGTTGTTGAGTATGCTATGAGTCGTAGCATGAGTCCGACAATGATAGCAGAGTATAAACGTATCTTGATACCACAGGAACAAATGCAACAGCAGTTAAGAGAGTTTTGCCAATTCTTTTTAACTGAAGATAACCCGAAAAAGAAATAACAAATGAATACTAAAGCATTACGCCAAAAGATACTTGACCTTGCGATACATGGTAAACTTGTACCGCAAGACCCCAACGATGAGCCCGCATCAGTGCTCCTCGAGCGCATCCGTGCCGAGAAAGAACGCCTTGTCAAGGAAGGTAAAATCAAACGTCCTAAAAAGACGAAGGCTACTTCTGATAAGCCGCATTATCCGTACGAGTTGCCTAAAGGATGGGCGTGGTGTAAGTTGGAGGATTTTATAAATGACGCAACAGATTTTGTTGCAAGTGGTAGTTTTGCCTCCTTAAGAGAAAATGTAAAGTATTACGATGAGGCGGGGTATGCCATTCTTGTCCGTACAAAAGATTTTCAAAATGGTTTTACCAAAGGGTTAGTGTATACAGATAGGCATGGATATGAATTTCTAGCAAATTCAAATCTCTTTGGAGGAGAGCTAATTCTACCCAATATTGGGGCTTCAATAGGAAAGGTATTCATTGTTCCACATTTGGATATACGAATGACTTTAGCACCCAATTCAATAATGATAAAGTGCTTTAAGGATATACATAAAAAGTGGCTTCAATACCTATTTCTATCACCTTTTGGTCAAGAACAATTGCGCATAATATCCAGCTCTACTGCACAAGGAAAATTTAATAAGACTGATTTACGTGCTTTACAAATTCCTATCCCACCATTTGATGAGCAGGAAAGAATAATAAGTGAGGTTGAGTTCCTTTCCCATTTTATAGAAATGATAGAATATGGCCAAGACAAGTTGCAAGAAACAATCAAACAAGCCAAATCAAAAATCCTCGATCTTGCCATTCACGGTAAACTCGTACCACAAGACCCAACGGATGAGCCTGCAAGTGAACTGCTCAAGCGCATTAATCCCAAGGCAGAAATCACTTGTGATAACTGGCATTATCAGAAGTTGCCCGAAGGATGGACTGTTTGTTGTTTAGAAAATGTTGCCAAGGTTTTAGATAATTTGCGTAAGCCTATTAATTCAAATGAGAGAAATTCACGTATTGCGAATAAACATGAAAATGAACTTTTTCCTTATTATGGTGCAACTGGACAAGTTGGATTTATTGACGACTACCTTGTTGACGGGACATTTCTTTTACTTGGAGAGGATGGTGCTCCATTCCTTGATAAATATGCAATAAAATCATATCCAATTAAAGGCAAATGTTGGGTGAATAATCACGCACATATTCTAGAGCCACTATGTGACTTTGATTACTTGATGTACTATCTTAACCATGTAGATTACAAGGATTATGTAAATGGAAGTACACGACTCAAATTAACCCAAAGCGATATGCGCTCCATAATTATTCTGTTGCCTCCATTAACAGAACAGAAGCGCATATCAGTTAAGGTTAAATATTTGTTTAGATTATTAGACTCTATCGCTTGTTACCTATAAATTCTCAGCTATTGTATCGAGGATTGTAAATGCTTTGTTCATGGCATTTACAATCCTTTTTTGTTCTTCGTATGGAGGTATAGGCACGTTGATAGCCTTGAATAACTTTTTGTTCAGGTGCGGAATGGCTGAACCGACTTTATTCTCTCTTAGCGTCTTTCGATGCAGGTTTATTACTTGTAGAACATAGTCGGTGTACATTTCTTCATGGATGGATAATTGTTTGAACGTGCTACCTTGATAGCCATCTACAGGCGCACGAAAAACTTCTCCAGAGTTTTCACCATCCACTAAAATCAGTAAAGTGTTTGCAGCTGTATATTTGCCTGACGTTAATACTTTAGCTTCTCGTTCTCCACGCAGATACTTCACATCAAGATTTATTCTTTCTATGCCATTTTGCTTCTCTCCATCTACCAAAGCACATAGTGTTTGCATGGGTGTAATCACCCATCCTTCGGGCAACTTCTGATAATGCCCGTTATCACAAGTGATTTCAGCCTTAGGATTGATGCGCTTGAGCAGTTCGCTGGCAGGTTCGTCTGTAGGGACTTGGGGTACGAGTTTGCCGTGAATAGCGAGATCGAGAATTTTGGACTTGGCTTTTTTAATCGTTCCTTGCAAGCATTCTTTACCCTGATCAATAACATCAATTAGTTCAAACCAGTGCTTTATTTCTGTAATTATTCTTTTTTGTTCTTGTAAAGGAGGTATAGGAACAGCATAATTTGCAACCATTGAAGGTTGCGCTCTTGTTAAAGAACCACCAACACCAGAGACATTATTCTCCATTAAGTCTCTAAAATAAGGAGACATAAAACAGAACACAAGATAGTCAGTTAACATGAATTTATTACGGATGACTATCCATTCTGATGAAGCTATCATTGTATTCTCTGTTCTGTTTTTTACAAACCAAACCCTGTTGATTTTAGGATTTATCTTGCATAATAAGACATCACCATTCTCTACGCTTTGTTTTGCAGAACCAATTTTTTCTCCTTTTATGATTTCCGGAGTGTTAGTTGGAAAAATAGGAACACTATACAATTCAAAAGTGTTTTCCTTTTGTTTTGCAGGATCCACGTTCTTTGAATTGTACATATTTATTTCGTTCACAGTAGACCATATCCACGAACTCGGTACTTCAAACGGCACATTCTCATAATGCGGCTTATCAGAAGTAATCGGACTATCGCTGCGGCGAAAGATGATGTTGGTTATCATCTGTATATAAACAACAAAGAATAAATAGTAGTTTCAGTTTCCTCTTTATTGTGTGACTCGCATGAGCATGTGTTCTTTTGTTTTACTTATGGTCCAACCATATGTGAAAGTTATTCATATTATGGCTTCGCAATTCTACTGCTTTTGTATTATGTAGTGTCCAGCCTTCTATTGGGTGTGAGAAGCAGCATCGTTATGTTTGACGGGAAACGAGGTGGTAGCTGGTGTAGACCCCAAAATTGTCCGCCCCGCCCCCGCATTTCATCATTGTCCTGAATTATCCCCTGGTTTATCGGGTGAGCCGTGTCCTGTACGGATGTAGAGCGTACTTCTGAAAGTCCAAAGTGCATGATTAACAAAAAAAGAGGAGAACTTATCGTTCTCCTCTTCGTGACTCGCATGGGGCTCGAACCCATGACCCCAACATTAAAAGTGTTGTGCTCTA
>ENA-ORRQ01002959-ORRQ01002959.1-human-gut-metagenome-genome-assembly--contig:-NODE-2959-length-10519-cov-8.952313_pt1 | contig 10519 bp, 8 predicted proteins | sample MGYA00242177_ERZ509138 | MGnify/ENA primary metagenome ERZ509138 (study PRJEB26280, sample SAMEA2338628) | human gut metagenome | biome: human gut; feature: human-associated habitat; material: faeces...
AAGCCAAGCCCAGTAAGCTCGGCTACCTCTTTCTGGGTGAGATTGCATCTCATTCTATATTCCTTGAATCTCACTCCCAGCAAGCGTACCAACTCTGGAGTAGAATATTCATATAAATCTGCCATAATCTTTCATTTATTTATCTATCATTATAATGATATTTATCCATTATATCAGTCTTTATCTTCAATATACTGATATTTATGTTTGCAAAAATAATAAAAAGAAATGAAACTGGCAAGCTTTCAAAAGATTATTTTCTATCTTTCTGTTTTTCTTCTGGAAAGAAAGAAAAAACTAAAAAAGACTAAGATTCAATCACATTTCTTAGCTTTTTCTTGCCTACTTCAGAAAAAAACGTATTTTTGCCACAGAAATATACAAACATCAAAATAATAGGAGGATATGAATATGGCAAGACCAATAAGAGAAACCCCAATTCTAATGGGTAAAGATGCTGAACGCTTCGTTAAAGAAATGAAGCGAGTGGAAAGTTTGACTCCTGATCAGAGGAGAGCTAATTGAGAGAAACTGTATGCAGAAGTTGAAGAAATCAACAAAAAATGGAATCTAACATATAATGCACTTTTAGGATGAATATTTATCGTTTTGATTCAGATAGGAACGATGACAACAAGTACACTAGAGCCATGTACTTCGACATGCTCGAATTATAAACAAAGACCTCAGGTGCAGGCATAAAGTATCGGATACCTACAACTGAGGTTTCTAGATTACCACAAAACAGGAAAAAATGAGATTAAACGTCTATTTAATTTAACCTCCATTTACCTTGTTTTCCGTGGCAGAGTATAGGATTTCCATCATTTCGTTAGCTATTTTATGGTCAGCAATTCGCATGACATTATTTGTTTCCGAGTTATAGCCAAAGAAGTTGATATTTCCATACCAAACAATAGATTTGTCTATGATGGCACATTGTAGAGTTTGTTCCTTGTTGCACACTACATCCATTCCTGCATTTGACAGTTCTGTCTCATTAGCCCCTTCCTCTTTTACATGTACAACCACAGAAACACCATCATGAAGAAGGTTTGCGAGTGCAGACATGATAGAGGGTTTATATTTGAACTTCACTTTCGGTACTGCGATAACAACAGAATGTTTGGCTTTTGCCAAATCATTTCGGAATGCCGCTTCGTAATTATTTTGCTCATATATCAATTCTTGGGATTTTTTATCTGGTGCTGGTGATGTCACATTCTTTCCATATCCAGCTTTAATATACCCTTTCAGTCGTTTACGATACATAGAGTCGCAAAGTAGAACACGAATATCCACATAATCATATATGCATACTTCGCTCTTTCCTTCATATTCTCTATGTAAACGCCCTGCATATTGCTCCACGTTTCCTTTCCAGGCAATAGGCATAGTAAGGAACAGGGTATCAAGGCGAGGATAATCGAAACCCTCACCTACATACTTTCCTGTAGCCACAATCACAAGTGATTCTGATGTAGGTATTGACTGTAGTTTTTGTAATGCAAGACGTTTTTCTTTAGCAGAGTCTGCACCTATGAGTTGTATAACATGATCAGCAAAAGGCATTAGCATTTGTGCCAACACCTTGACATGAGCTGTACGAGTTGTCAGCACTAAAGGTGTTCGTCCTTTTTGAATCGCAGCCTTGATATCCTCCATAACAAACTCATTTCTAACCTTATCCTCGGATAACTCTTGCGTTATTTGAACATAAGTCTTGCGGTCTGATGTAATGCTTCGGAACGAGGTAAACCTTGGAATCAGCAGGCGTTTGAATCCTTGATTTTCCATTTGGTTCTTGGCATCAGATGTGAATCTTATCTTTCCGCATTGCATAAAGATAATAGGTTGATGCCCATCTTTTCTGATTGGAGTTGCGGTCAAACCATAAACAAAAGTAGCAGTCACTTGTCGAAGAACCAGCTCGAAGCTGACTGAAGACACATGGTGACATTCATCGACTATCACCATACCGTAATCCTTGACAAAAGGCTTTACTTCGCCTTCACTCAAACAAGATTGTATCAAAGCAATATCAATTATGCCATGCAGCGAGTTCTTGCCTGCGTATAAGCAACCAATGGCGGAAGTTTTCTTTTTCCTGCCTCGTTTTGTTTCAGGCTCTTCTATTGTTTCATCAATCTTAAGAAACGATTCCAACCGCTCCTTCCATTGCTCAAGCAATGCCTTGTTGTGAACAAGTATAAGTGTATTGACCTTTCTCTTTGCTATCATTCCGATGGCAAACACGGTCTTTCCAAACGCAGTTGTTGCTGATAGTGTTCCGACATTATGCCCAGCAAAAGCTTCCATTGCCTTTTGCTGTTCTTCTCGAAGACCTCCTCTGAATGTAACCTTTATACTACGCCCATGGTTAGTCTTGTCTGAAATCAAAACCTTAACATTATGCTGGGTTAGGATGGCACGAACCGCATCCTCACAACCACGAGGAAGAACAAGATAGTCGTCAGTTATTTCCGAACACGAAATGATACGTGGAATATTATACGTAGACAGGCGCATCCCTTGCTTCTCATAAAATTCAGGATTACGGAAAGCAGCTATGCGCTTGAAAACGTTCACGCATTTGGCAGACAGACTTGCCAAAGGTATATATAGCATGTTAGCTCTTGTCAGCACAATTTCCTTTGGATAACAATCTGTTTGCATCATATCCATTTGAGGTGTCTCCCAAGGCTTTGCCTCACTGGTCTTCGAGAGCTCGCCCAATGTTGGCACAATGTGAAGCCGTAACAACATATCAAGTTCTACCTCCGACAACTTACGAATTTTTGATAACAATTCCCATTGGTCACCATACGCATTGAAATCTTCATCAACAAACACACTGTTTCCTTTGCGGCGAGCCATCCCCTGTAAAGGCAAGGCTACAAGATTGCCAAGACCTCCTTCAGGCAAAGTGTCTTGGTTAGGAAAGAAACGGTCGTATGACCTGAAAGAAAGATGGACATCACTATTCATCGCCTCTGTAAGAATGGCATTTCCTAACTTTCGTGCCTTGAAAGCTGTTATTGGCGTATCAAAGAATATCCACACATGAGCTCCATTACCAGAACGTGAGCGCTCAATGTAACAAGGCACATTCCAAGTTTTGCAAACATTTACAAAAGAAAGCACATCATTCTTGTAGCCATGTTCACAGCTTTTGTCATCAAAGTCTGTGCAAAGAAAACTGCAAGTATTGTCCTTTCGTATTGGATAAAGTCCAATAACATCACGTCCCCATACATCCTTTCCTGCAAGATGATTGAAAACGTCATTGTATGTCAAAGGAGCGAACTGCCTGTTGGGACAATCCGCACACTTATATTTTCGTTTATCGCAAAATTCTCGATTCCATTCTCTCGTGCATACAGGCTGATAGCCAGACTTTTGGGTCGTACTACTATACCAACGCTTAGCAAAAACATCATCACGACCTTGGAATACACTTTGAAATATAGAAACCTTTTCTTGTAAAGAGAATTGGCATATAGAAACTGATGCTGCTTCTATACGATTAGAGTTATAAGTCTTTGATTCTAAACTTTCATATTCTATCCCATTCTTGTCAAGAATCGCTTTAAGTCTGGCATTTTCTTTTTCCAATTCTTGAATTCTTAGGGCAAGAGCACTTACATCCCTTGCGTCCATAAAGGTTCGCTCTCCCATCCATTCGGAAATCCAAGAGCTGCCAGATTTATCTCCGGATAATTGGAAAATAGCGTTTGCATCTTGACTAACATATCATTGTTAGGCGATATAATATCAAGGAAATACTTGATGATGCAGATTGTGAAATATACTCTTTGAGGGTTTGAGGGCTGTGTAATCCAAGAATGTGCAATCCTTCTTGGAGATACAGGCATAATAGAACTTACCTTGTTCCACACTCTTGAATGGTGGCAACAAGCATTTCGCAACAATGTCAAAGATGTTATCCAAGATTCCAAGACTATAGGTTGCAAACCAAAATAGTGAGAAATGCGCTTACGTATCTTGTCTGCTTTCAGATTACGATAAACCATGTTCACATTACCCATTGTCAGCAACTCGCCCAAAATCCATGATGGAGGATATGGGTCACAATAGCAGTTTTTGAAATGCTTAATGAACTCTTCTGTTGATTTTGCGTATTCCTTATCAATGGTGTTCTTTGTATCTTGGAAAGTTCTTTGGTTGGCAAAATGAACCGAATTAGTCAGCCAATAAATATCCCCAGTTATCTGCACAGGAATATTCATAATAGCCCGACGAATGGCTATCTCAACTTTTTCAATTTCATTGAGAAGAAGCATACGCAACTTTTTGTCAAAGCGATAAAGATTCAGCACTTGCTGAAAAGTTGTTTCTTCTTTATACTGATGGGATTCTTTTGGAACTTTCAAGAATGGGTACATATAAGCAGAAAGACGATAGTACCCGATACTCTCCAAATATCGTACCGCTTTGGTTTCATCAGAAATGATAAGTCCACGACTTTCCAACAGAGCCACCAAGTCCGCCTCTGTCATATAATGTTTTGTGAAGTGCGGTAATCTTTCCATAAGCGTATTTTGAGAATAGACGAACACATACAAAAAAGCCCCACGCATTTGAGCATCGTTGAGAGGCTTGGTGGGAACTGACGCTGCAAAGATACGAATATTTATTGATAATACAAACTTTTGAGCAAGAAAAATCATGCAAAAGTGGATTTCTTTGATATATTTGTATTTAATAATGTTAAATCAGACCATAAAATCAAATTTTGCCAGCCAAATACCTCCCCAAAAAGACAGCCAACCTTCAATAGCATATTTGAAAGTTGGCTGTTTTTCATTTATAATGTTTCCTGCAAGTTTTTACTAAGCATAAGCTTACTTGTATTTTATCTATAAAGTTATCTCCATAGGGGCTCGGAAATCCAATTTTCAGGGAATCCCATTGCTGCAGGATCTACCTGTGGATAAGAAACGAGTAAGGATTTGAGCTCATTCTTGAAGTCCAATCCATATCCCATAGAATCAAGCCAATATGCAATACAACAGGCTATAGCATATACTTTGTTCGCATCAACACCTTCTATGTTCACCCATGCACCACGCAAAGAGGCATTCATTTGTGGAGCATTGGAGAGATAACGATTCCAAAGTCGTGAGTGATGAGCGCAACAGTTTCTTAGGACAGTTACACTACGCATCCAACTTTCCAACACCTCATGCTGTGGAAGATTGAACTGACGAGCTACACGCTTCTTCAACTTCTTGTCACCGAAATTGTAATAGAGTTTTGAAAGTGTACCGAAAGATGCCAGTTCAAGCGTTTTCCATGCAGGAGGGAATATCGGCTTGTCATAGTTGCGCCTATGTTCCTTGATAAAGTCCTCTTTACAACGCTGAAGCTCTCGGTCTATGGAGTTCATATTCTCAATAAACTTGTGCTCATCGTCAGAAAGGCTTGTATCAAAGAACCAAAATGGTCCATGTCCCAAAGAGAACTCTTGTATAATATTTGTGCGCAAAGCAATCTCTAATCGTTGAACAGCCTTGAACATCAAATCTCTCAACTCTATATCAAAGTTATAGAGAGCTACGGCATCTTCAAATCTACTATTAGGCTTAAACTGATGTGTAGTCTTATCTTCCTCCATAGGACGAAGGTATTAAACAAAACGAAAATAGCTGACCTCACCAAGAAATTTTACAGCCTTGGATGAATCAGCAATATTTAAGCCTCTACTTTTTAGTAGTTCTATTTATTCCGAAATAGGAAGAGCCTGCTTAGTGTATAATCTTAATATACTCATAGAAAGCAAAAGACCCGCCCTGGTTCGCTGTTCAAATGGGAAGCGTGGCGGATTCTGTTGCTGCAAAGATACGAATAATTATTGATAATACAAACTTTTGAGCTAGAAAATTCACGAAAAAGTAGATTTCATTGACATATTTGTATTTAAGAATGTTAAATCAGGTCATAAAAACGCATTTTGTCTACAAAACAAGAAAGAATATGAGATAAAAATGCTACCCATGTAACATCTCCCCCCATACCGGAAGTCCCGATTTAAAATAAATTTCGTACCATTTGCAAACGAAATTCCAAAGTGGGAGGCGGTGGGGCATTTTACGTATAAGGATACAAGGGTCGAGTTGAAACACTTTGTAACCTTTACTCAACTTTTAGACTTTACAGACTACTAGACTATCAGAGTCTATTTCAAGAAAATAGGGAACGTTATGAAATATCAACGCTCCCTATTTTTGTATATCAATACCCTGGGTTTTGAGTCAAATTTGGATTCATATTTATTGCATTTTCAGGAATAGGTAAAAGCAACTGATATTTTTCTAATCCGAGTTCTTTCATCGCCAAACCATTCCTTTTCAAGAAAGCAAAATAGTCTTGCAATTTAAGAGACTTCCTCAGTTGTTTAATTCCTTCAACAGAAACACTTGTTCCGGAAATACCATTCACATTATCTACTTCTGAAATATATTTTGAAGCCTTTGCATTGTTACCCAAGTGAATTTCGCATTCAGCATATAAAAGCTTGACATCTGTAGTAGTCATGATAGGTACTACCTTTTCAGGACTTCCGTCTACATTTACTCTAGAGACTCTTGACCCATTACCAAACTCCAATGCCAATATTAAATCTTTGTTTTCAGATGTATATTTTGTTGGAACTTTTTCCATAGAGTATATATTTTTGTCAACAACTTGTTGGAGAAGATTACTAGCTGCAGCCCATTTTTGCTGATACATATATACTTTCGCCAAAAGAATACGAGCCACATCCTTCGATACGAACAGAGCATCATTGGCGTTGGTTGCAAAAGCTACACATTTCTTTTCATCCAAATTTTTTATTGCATCTACCAGTTCTTCTTCCAGCATTTGCAGAATACTAGATTCAGATGTTTTTGAAACATAAGAATCTGCATAACCTTCAAAACCTGCATTAGGCATCACAACTACATCACCCCACCAAATCAACATTTGATAGTAGCACAAATCTCGATAAACATTCAGATAAGGAGAATATACTGCCCTATACATGGCATCTGCTCTATACAGCCATGCAATCATATTCAGCGCTTGGTATGAATCATTCCAACACTTACGGATATTCGGTTCACTGCTACGAATAGGAGCAACAAAATTAGGATCATTTATTATCTTTGTATAACGATAATTCATCTGAGCCTCAAGGGTTACAGCATTTGCCAAACTTATCAAAAATCCATAAACACAACTGAGGCCTTCACTTCCGAGTCGAGGTACTATGATTTCTGCATTAGGATTAGCTTGCTGAGTTAAGTTCAAGCGAGCCACTACATTACCCATACCATCATATAAAGGAATTGAAACTGCTTGTTCCTTTCTAAAAGAGGCAGCCTTTACAACCACCTTTAAGATATTATTTTTCAATTCTTTAGTATAGTTGATACTAGGTACACTTCCACTTCCGGTTTCATAAATTCCCATTCCCGAAACAGAAGTCGAATTATCGTATATATCATCACCAGGAATACTTGGTCGCTCTAAGTAAACAGGTACAGTTGTATTCACCTTTACCTCATAGCTTCCACCTTCCATAGGTACATTGATATTATTTTCTTCCAAACTGACAGGATGATTTTCAGGCGCAATTTCATTTCCTGCGGTTCCATCTCCATCCCAATCGAAATAATAGATAAGATTCTTAACGGCAACCTCTTTACCCATCTCTTGATAGCGTTTCTTGATATTCTCTGCTATTTGAGGCAATTTGCTTTCCAAAGAGAACATATCTTTACGAATTTGCAGCTTGGTAGTTTCAGAGAAATTACCATCCTCAGCAAACTCTTCTGAAAGTTGAGATAAATACTCTGTAATTTGTGCTTCAGAACGATTGTACAGAATTAAAGATGACACAGCTATAAGAGCTGCAGCTTCATCTGTACCAGAAGTAATTGAGAAATGATTAACATCAGTCTTGGCATACTTTTCGAGACCAAAAGTCTTGAGAACTTCTTCTTGAGCCTGATTGTTTGCTTCCTTAAACGACTTACCATCCTTAGAAACCAAATCCATTACTCTCTGATACTTAAGATGTGAAAGAATATTCAAGTTCACATCAGCTGCATTTTGAAGATTAGCAACGGCATTTAAAGCCAAAGTTCCTTTAGAAAGTTCACCAGTTACTTCATTAAAATAATATCCAGAAGCAGACAGTTTTACATAGGGTGACTTTAACAATTTAGATCCAAAAGTAAAAGTACCCTCATTATCTGTAATCGTAGAAGTAAAAGACTCACCTGTTTCATCTAGGTCAGCATCTAAAGGCTGCATTTGAATGGCTGTACCTCTAACAAAAGGACCTTTTTCTACTTTACCACCTACATTAAAATTAGTAGGAGTGTAACCATCCAGGTCGTCATTACTAGAACAAGACTGTAGCATTGCCATCATTCCTATGGTAACAACCACAACGGCTTTCTTTAAAATTACTTTCATAATCTCATTATTTATTAGTTAAACTTTCATATACAAGAAGCGTGGTCTACATATACCACACCTAACTTTGGAGGTCCTGAGAAAACCCTGAGATACAGATATAGTAATAGTAGCCCACGCTATGCGTGAGAACCACTATGCTACCATTGTATCTCTTTTTGAAAATTTCTCAGGTTTCCAAAGTTACAAGATAAGCATAACGCCTCTTTATATTCTAATATGTCTTGGAAATGGCATACACCAAATCCGCTTCAAAATTACAAAACTTTCCCGACATAGCCATAAGTTTTGGGGGAAAATTTACATATAAGCCTCTCTTTTCTTTATTTTTCGTTGCTTTTTCTATTTTTAATCACTTTTCTTCTATTTCACCAGATATTTCGCTACCAAATCAATGAGCATCGACTCTGAAAGATCGGATACTCCCAACTCTTGAATCAAAGCATATTCTGGCTTGTTCTTTCAGATAACAAACTTACACTCTCTCCCATCAATGCGCGCATGCAAATAGAAGTTGCTTTTGTAAGCCTGCTACGAACATCAGTACGCAGAAAACCATTGTCCTTGGCAAACAGAATAGTATCATCATTTTGTATGACGTATTCTCTGTGCCCTCTTCTCATCCTTTCTCATCAAATAAGGAGATGGAGGAAGTTCTGGAAGCACATCATTGATGGCATCAATCTGACCCACCACCTTCAGCAAGAGGAGAAAAGTGGAAAGCGAAAGATTGCCCGCTGTACCATTCTCAAACTTGTGGATGGTGGTCAAACCAAGCCCCGTAAGCTCGGCAACCTCTTTCTGGGTGAGATTGCATCTCATTCTATATTCCTTGAATCTTACTCCCAGTAAACGTACCAACTCAGGAGTAGAATATTCATATAAATCTGCCATAATCTTCTATTATTTATCTATCATTATAATGATATTTATCCATTATATCAGCCTTTATCTTCAATATACTGATATTTACGGATGCAAATATAACAAAAAGAAATGAGACAAACAAACTTTCAAGAGTTTTTTCTAACTTTCTGTATTTTTCAGGAAAATGATGCGAGGAGCCGCTTACAAATGACGCAGATTCACCCATTCCTTTATACTCGCACATAAATGTTTTTTCTTTAAAAAAGTCTCAAAGTATCATTGTTCGCTTGTATATTGCTGATACATAATGGTTTACAAAATGTTACTTTTAAATATGTTTACAAAGAAGTGTCATAGAAGTATCATGATTTCCATAGAAGTATCATCAAATCACCATAAAGCATTGTACAAAAACACAAAATTGTAGTCAACTAAATATAGGAAACTACAATCGCTTGCTCAAATAAATTGCCCCAAAATCACCCCATAAAATGGGCACTCGATGCCCATCACATGGTCCCTGAGTGCCCGTGTGACGGGCAGTCAGGGACCAGCCAATGTGCTTATTCCTAACTGCAGTTGTCTGCATCTTATTCCTGGTTAATATAAACATACTTTATAAACTAAAAAGGAAGACACTATCAATTATATAAAACGGAAATACTAGACATTTCTTAGTTTTTACTCCTGTTTTTCTAGACATAAATCCTCCCAAAAAGGCTTTCTTGTAAGCGACTTACCTGAATTTTATGATACTTCTATGGAATTCATGATACTTCCATGATACTTCCATGATACTTTTTGGCAAACATATTCGGAAGTCTCACTTTATAAGCCTTTATGTATCAACAATATGCCAGAAATCAATGATACTTTGATACTTTTTCGAGAAAAAACATTTATGTGCGCGAAAGAAAAGGAAAGAAGGAAGCAGGGATTATACAAGAAAAAAAGCAGCAATGGCTACTACTCCATTGCTGCTTATTTTATATTATTGTACAATCTTGAAACGGATACGCAATGAGTGAGCGTGCTCATCCCAATTCGTACCGAGCAATACAAACTTGCCAATCTGAGCCGTTGAGCGGACATGCTTGCCAATACATGGACAAACATCATAATCGCCGATACGAACCAGACGCAAGGTTTCACTAGCATCATCAGG
>ENA-ORRQ01002974-ORRQ01002974.1-human-gut-metagenome-genome-assembly--contig:-NODE-2974-length-10484-cov-3.133570_pt1 | contig 10484 bp, 9 predicted proteins | sample MGYA00242177_ERZ509138 | MGnify/ENA primary metagenome ERZ509138 (study PRJEB26280, sample SAMEA2338628) | human gut metagenome | biome: human gut; feature: human-associated habitat; material: faeces...
GGGAAAATCCAGCCTGCCAGCGAACGCGCCTGCCGCTTCGCTACCGGAAATATATGACGGAATTTCAGTCCGGTTCCAACCGTTCAAATTTGGCTAAATTGTGAACAAATCGTAAACACAAAATCGGGAAAATTGTTCATAAAGAAACGAAAAAAGAATAAAAATAAGCTGGAAACCGGGAAAAAGCAGCATTGAAACGAGAAAACTGCCGCATATATATTAAGATTTAAAGACTTAAAAAAATGATGTAAAACCAACAGAAACAAGGATTTTTCTTACGAAAGCTTTCGTTTTTTGTAAGAAATATGGGATTTATTTAGTGAATGTTAATTATCTGTTCATATTTTGGACATAATTTGTTTTTATTATAAGTCCTGTACCGATGAGGTACAAGAAAACATAAATCGTATGTTTTAAAGAGGAGAGAATAATTATGAGAAAGAATCTTACAAAAACAGCAGCAATCTTAGTTATGAGTGCAATGGTAGCAGCATCTGCTCTGACCGCTTGCGGCAGCAAGGCAGAGGAGACAACTGCAGCAGCAGAGGAGACTGTAGAGGCAGAAGAGACTGAGGCAGTTGAGGAGACTGAGGCTGAAACAGAAGAGACTGAGGAAGTTTCCGAGGAAGAGACCGAAGAGGCATCTGAGGAAGAGACTGAGGCAGCTGAGGAGACTGAGGCTGAAACAGAAGAGACTGAGGCAGTTGAGGAGACACAGGCTCAGTAATCAATCTTTGATTGCAGAAGTTTGTTTCTATTCGGATATAACCAAAAAGGTTGTTAAGAAAATCGTAAGAGGGCAGTCGGTTGACAATCGACTGCCCTTTTTGTATACTATAACTGTATTAAATGAACTAATACACTTATGATTTTTGATACAGGGCAGAATGGAGGAAAGGAGAATGTGAGCATGATTCTGATTGATTATAAAGATCGACGACCTCTCTATGAGCAGATTGTTGAGAAGCTGTCGGATCTGATGGTCCGGGGAATTTTGGAGCAGGACAGTCAGCTTCCATCCGTGCGGAGTCTGGCAACGGAGCTGTCGATGAATCCGAATACGATCCAGCGGGCGTACGCAGAGCTGGAACGCCAGGGATATATTTATTCGGTTAAGGGCAGGGGCAGTTTTGTGGCGGATAACCGGCAGATCCGGGAGAGGAAGCGGCAGGAGATCTGGGATCAGCTGGAACTTCTGATCCGGGATGCAAAAGGAACCGGCATCACGATGCTGGAGTTCCAGGAGCAGGTCATCCAGAGCTATGGAAGTGAGAAAGGAGGAAACAGGAATGATAAAGGCTGAGAATCTGACGAAGCGTTTTTATGATACAGTGGCAGTCGATCATATCCATGCGGAGATTCACAATGGAAGTGTCTTTGGTCTGATTGGAACCAACGGCGCCGGAAAAAGTACTTTTTTGCGGATGCCAGCCGGTATTTTAAAGCCGGACGAAGGAAGCGTTACGGTTGATGATGAGACGGTATTTGAGAATACAAAGGTAAAGGCACGGTGCTTTTATATCCCGGATGAGCCGTATTTCTTAAGCAATGGAACGGCGGAAGATATGAAGGTGTTTTATCAGGGAATTTATCCGAAGTTTGATGCAGCCCGGTTTGATAAACTGCTGAAGAATTTTGAACTGGAAAGCCGACGGAAGGTGCAGACCTTTTCAAAGGGTATGAAAAAACAGCTCGCTGTGCTGCTGGGCATTTGTGCGGGAACCGATTATCTGTTCTGCGACGAGACGTTTGACGGGCTGGATCCGGTCATGCGGCAGACGGTCAAGAGTCTTTTTGCTAATGATATCGAGGAGCGGAACCTCACGCCGGTCATCGCCTCTCATAATCTGCGGGAGCTGGAAGATATCTGCGACCATGTAGGTCTGCTTCACAAGGGAGGAATGCTTCTCTCAAAGGATCTGGACGATATGAAGTTAAATATTCACAAGATTCAGTGTGTGCTTCCGGCGGGAGTGGGGAGCAGCGATTTGCAGGGAATCGATATTATAAAGACGGAACAGAGGGGAAGTCTCCTGACTCTTACCGTGCGCGGAAAACGGGAAGAGATTCAGACAATTTTACAGGCGTATCATCCGGTGTTTTTTGAAATGATACCGCTTTCCCTGGAAGAGATCTTTATCAGTGAAACGGAGGTGGCTGGTTATGACATCAAAAGGCTTGTTTTTTAAATATATGAGAGAAAATACGAAGCAGCGTCTCTGGAGCGTGGCGCTTACCGCACTTTTGTGCTTTTTTCTGTTTCCGGTCCTGACAGCGCTGGAAACCAGCATAATGCTGCGTCCGGATAACTTGTCTAAAGATCTGAGCGTCGAAGCGGCGTTAGCAGAAGCAAAATTAAAGCTGACCAATGAGATGCTGAATATGTATTCGATCCAGAATGCAATGCTGGTATTTATCCTGATTGTGGCGGCAGTGGTGCTGGCAGCGTCCGGTTTTTCGTATCTCCATTCGAAAAAGAAAACGGATTTTTTTCACAGCCTTCCGATCAGCCGTGAAATGCTTTATACTGTGACCTGCCTGGACGGTATCCTGTATCTGGCAGTCCCGTATCTGGTATTTCTGCTGGCGGCAGGAGTGATGCTGCAGGTAAAGGGCGCACCATTTTCATGGGGAACCCTGTTGATTGGGTATGTACAGCATATGTGCTTTTTTACACTGGTGTACATGACGGTTGTGCTGGCAGTGATTCTGACAGGCAATCTGATCGTGGGTTTACTGGGAACCGGCGTGCTTTTTAGCTGGGGACCGGGTGTGGCTGCAGTGGTATCGACGTATTTTTCCGAATACTTCATGACGTTTTATGACAATGGCAATTTTCTGCTGCGCTGGTGCGAGCGGACCTCACCGGTTTTCTGGTACGGCACGGCAACTGGTTCGGATCATCCCACCCGGATGGCAGTCATTGCATTGGCAGTGGCAGCCCTGCTCTTTGGCCTGGGAATGTTCCTGTACCGGAAACGCCCGTCTGAGGCGGCTGGAAGAGCGATGGCATTTAAGGTAAGTGAGCCGGTGATCCGTTTCCTTCTGGTTGTGCCGATCACGCTGTTTTCCGGAATGATTTTCCGGTCAATCCTGAATGATGATATCTGGACCGTGTTTGGCTTGATCTGCGGACTGCTCATCACCAGCTGCCTGATCGAAATTATCTATCATTTCGATTTTAAGAGCTTGTTTGCGCATAAGAGACAGCTTGCCATCAGTGCGGTGGCAGTGGCAGCCATTTTCTTAGGGTTCCGCCTGGATGTGGCAGGATATGACAGCTATCTGCCGGATGCTGACAAGGTTGCATACGCGGGTATTTACTGTGATGCGCTGGACAACAATGCGGGAGGGGCTTACCATGTGACTCCGAGAATGTATAGGGATGGCTACAGTGTTGGAATGGAATGGGCGTCCCAGGGAGATGTGGCAGATAAAATGCAGATCTCGGATGAGGATGGAATCCGTGTCCTGCGGGAAATTGGCGCGCAGGGCATCGAGACATCTTCCAGACAGAGGAAGCATTTGAACGGCGGACAGGATTGGATGAGTGAGACGGATCTGGATTCACGCTATGATTCGATCGTGCTGTCCTGGCATCTGAACAATGGAAAAACCGTTTACCGTAATTACCGCACGATCAACGTAACGGAGCTGCGGGAACAGCTAGATTCCATTTATGAAAATCAGAGTTATAAACTGGGAATGTACCCGGTGCTGTCCCTACAGGCAGACGATGCCGCAGGCATCAATTACAAAGAGGAAGAGGACTGCAGCCATGTGAAGCTTCCGGATGAGCAGACGAAGGCGGCGCTTCTTGCTGCATACCAGAAAGAGCTGATGGCTCTGACGCCGGATATGCGCCGGGAGGAGATGCCGATCGCGGAGATTCAGTTTAAGACAAATGAGATGCAGGCGATGATTGATGTGATTCGTAAAAATGGCGGCTATTATGACACATTTAACCAGTTTGATTATTACCCGATTTATCCGTCCTTCCAGGAGACGATCGCGATTCTGAAACAGTGTGGTACCGAGGTCGGCAGTAAGGTGACGCCGGAAAATACAGAAAAAATTGTGCTTCAGTATCAGGGCGGCAAGATTCCGGAGGATCAGCTGGCACCGGCAGATACAGAGCTTGGAAAACGCCAGCGGGAGTATCTTCAGAATAACAGCAGACGCGAGGTGACGATTACAGATCCGGAACAGATTGCAGAAATTCTTGCAAACTCCGCTTCGGATGATATGGTGCAGATCAATCAAATGGCGGAGGTATATCAGGGGATCAATATTGCAGTATATGTGTCCGGTACAGAGGACACAGGGGCAGTTTCAGAGGATGATTTGAGGGATTCGGTAAATTCAATGGAGGAAAATGAGATAGGTCAGACATATACGGTGGATGCCGGTCAGAATGTCCTGTATGATGGGGAATATGCGGCGGACTATGAAATGGATGAATCGGGTCAGTATGGCATCTACCAGCGCTCGTTCCGCTATGGCAAGGTTCCGGAGTTTGTGAAATCGACCTTCGGCCTGACACCGGAATTGATGCGGCTGAACCGGGTGTTTGCGTATTAAAAAAGCTGCCTGGAGTTGATTCAGGGATGCAAAAGATTGACTTTCTCCCCCGTAGGGGCTAAAATAAAGGGAAACGTAGCGGTTCAGCCGGTTTATGTATTTGATGCAAAAACCGGCTGAATCGTTATGAGAAAATATCAGACGCTTTGGTTTTGCATGAACCTGCCTTTGGATTTAGAACAGCGATGCGCCGTCACATCAGGCAGAACAAAATTTGAGGCGTACATATCCCGCAGAGGAGGAAGAAATATGGCATTTTTCGATGAGCTTGGAAAGGTGATCAGCGATAAGAGCAAGGAAGCTGCGAACCGGGTAAAGGACATTACAGGCGTATTACAGCTGAAATCGAAGTTGTCCGCCGAGAAAGATAAGATTAATAAGGCATATATCACACTGGGAAAAGCATACTATGACAGACATGAGGGCGAGCTGGAAGGGAAATTCGCAGATGAGTTCCATACTATCCAGGCTGGGCTTGTGAAGATTGCGTCCCTGGAGGATGAGATTGCCGAGTTAGAGGGCACAAGAGTCTGCGCGGAGTGCGGCGCAAAGGTGGAGAAAAATGCGGCATTCTGCAGCCGGTGCGGTGCGCCGATGGATTCGACGACATCTGCAGATGTGCATGAGCCGGAAGAACCGGAGGAGATGCAGGAGACTATCTTTGAAGAGAAGGATGAAGCTGCAGCGGATAAGGCGGCTGACAACGCAGAAACAGAAGGCACGACTGGCCCAGACGCGGATTCCGCGGATGCTTCGGACTCTGTTTCGGAGAACACCACCGATACTGCGGCACAGAATGAAAATAACAGCGGGGAGCAGGCATAATTTATGGATTCACTGGTACAATGGTTTACAGCTAATTTATCCGGAGTCATATCGAAGGAGGCAATTATCTTCATTATCTCGATGATTCCGATTCTGGAACTTCGAGGCGGGCTTCTGGCTGCGTCACCGGCACTCTTAAACGTGCCGATCCTGCGGGCGATCCCGATCTGTATCGTGGGAAATATCCTGCCGATCCCGTTTATCCTGCTTCTGATCCGCCATGTGCTGGAGTGGATGAAGAAGGTTCCGTGTTTCCGTGGTATTGCGCTCTGGCTGGAACGCAAAGCGATGAGCAAAAAAGGGCAGATCGAGAAATATGAGTTCTGGGGGCTGATGCTCTTTGTCGGCATCCCGCTTCCGGGAACCGGCGCATGGACAGGCGCGCTGGTGGCATCCCTGCTCCACATGAAATTTGGCAAGGCATTTGGCGCGATTTTAGTCGGTATCGCGCTGGCGACGGTGATTATGTCGATTCTGTCCTACGGCGTGCTGGGCGTGCTGTTTGGATGATGCACAGATAAAAATGGAATAATGTCTATGCCCGCCAAAGGGCGGCATGGATGCGAATGTATAAAAGACTCTGTAAGGGGAAATTCTCCGAACAGGGTCTTTTTGCGCGTGACTGTGAAGGTACTGAACCGTTACAGATTATAAATGAAATTGGGGTTGACATATACCCTGTGGGGGTATATTATAAGGACAGTTAAGAGATAGGAGGAGACCATGAAGCAATATACAGTAACCGGCATGAGCTGCGCGGCATGCAGCAGCCGGGTTGAAAAGGCAGTATCGAAAGTGCCGGGTGTCACGGCATGCTCGGTCAGCCTGCTGACAAATTCGATGGGCGTCGAGGGCGATGTGCCGCCGGAGACCGTGATTCATGCAGTGGAAGATGCCGGATATGGCGCATCCCTGAAAGGACAGGGCACTGCAGCGCAGGCGCAGAGCGCGTCGGAGGCAGAGGACGCCTTAAAAGATCGGGAGACGCCGGTTTTAAAACACCGTCTGATCGCATCGCTGGGATTCTTAGCAGTCCTTATGTATATGTCGATGGGACATATGATGTGGGGCTGGCCGCTGCCGCACTTTATGGATGGCAACCATGTGGCGATGGGACTTTTACAGCTCCTTTTAGCCGGAATTATCATGGTGATTAACCAGAAATTCTTTATCAGTGGTTTCAAGGGACTTTTACACCGCGCCCCGAACATGGACACGCTGGTAGCACTTGGTTCTGGCGCGTCGTTTATTTACAGCACATATGCGTTGTTTGCGATGACGGACGCACAGTTAAAGGGCAACGACACGGCAGTCATGTCCTACATGCATGAATTTTACTTTGAGTCGGCGGCAATGATTCTGGCGCTGATCACAGTCGGAAAAATGCTGGAGGCGCGTTCCAAGGGAAAAACGACGGATGCCTTAAAGGGACTGATGAAACTGGCACCGAAGACAGCTGTTATCATCCGGGATGGAGTGGAAACAAAGGTTCCGATTGAAGAGGTAAAGAAGGGTGATGTATTTGTTGTACGCCCAGGTGAAAATATCCCGGTGGACGGCGTGGTTCTGGAAGGAGCAAGTGCGGTCAACGAGGCAGCACTGACCGGCGAGAGTATTCCGGTGGATAAGGCACAGGGTGACCCGGTTTCGGCGGCAACGGTCAACCAGTCTGGTTATCTGCGCTGTGAGGCGACCAGAGTCGGTGAAGATACCTCCCTGTCGCAGATCATCCGCATGGTCAGCGACGCGGCGGCGACGAAAGCACCGATCGCCAAGATTGCAGACCGGGTTTCCGGCGTGTTTGTCCCGGCGGTTATCACGATCGCAGTGGTGACAACGATTGTCTGGCTGCTGGCAGGACAGACGTTTGGATTCGCATTGGCGCGAGGTATTTCCGTACTGGTTATCAGCTGCCCGTGTGCACTGGGACTGGCTACGCCGGTTGCGATTATGGTCGGCAACGGCATGGGCGCGAAAAACGGAATCTTGTTCAAGACAGCTGTTTCACTGGAAGAAACCGGAAAAATGGACATTGTAGCGCTTGATAAGACGGGTACGATCACCAGCGGCGAGCCGCGTGTGACCGACGTCATCCCGTCCGGAGGTGTGACTGAGAAGGAGCTGGTAAGCCTGGCGCTTTCCCTGGAAAAGAAGAGTGAGCACCCATTGGCGAAAGCGGTTCTTCTCTATGCAAAAGAACAGCAGATAGATGCGCCGGAGGCGGCTGATTTCCAGGCGCTGCCGGGTAATGGACTTTCCGGTACGTTAGACGGCGCTTCATTGGCAGGCGGAAGCTTTTCCTATATCAGCGGACATACGACGGTGTCCGCACAGGAACAGGCATCCTTTGAGCGCCTGGCATCGGAAGGCAAGACACCGCTGTGCTTTATGAAAAATGGTCGTCTGGCTGGTATGATTGCCGTGGCAGATGTCATCAAGGAAGACAGCCCGCAGGCGGTCAAGGAACTGCAGAACATGGGAATCCGTGTGGTCATGCTGACCGGAGATAATGAGCGGACTGCCCGTGCGATTGGGGCACAGGCTGGTGTGGATGAAGTCATTGCCGGAGTACTTCCGGATGGGAAAGAGAGTGTCATCCGCAGCCTGAAAGAACAGGGCAAGGTGGCAATGGTCGGTGATGGTATCAATGATGCCCCGGCGCTCACGCGTGCCGATATAGGTATCGCGATCGGAGCCGGTACAGATATCGCGATTGATGCCGCGGATGTGGTGCTGATGAAGAGCCGTTTGAGTGATGTTCCGGCGGCAATCCGTCTAAGCCGTGCGACGCTTCGAAATATCCACGAAAATCTGTTCTGGGCATTCTTTTACAATGTTGTGGGTATTCCACTTGCAGCTGGTTTGTGGTATCCTATCTTTGGATGGAAATTAAATCCGATGTTCGGCGCTGCAGCGATGAGCTTATCCAGCTTCTGCGTAGTGACGAACGCGCTGCGGCTGAATCTGTTTAAGATGCACGATGCATCGAAGGATCATCCGATGCGGAAGAGGGCTGAGAAGACTGCTAATAAAGGTGGAGAAAAGGCAGAAAACGCAGGTGCAGTTAGGATGGGGGACGGAGACATCCGGTCAATTGGGCAAACAGCAAATGGAAATGAAACTGTTTCAAAAGAAATGCAAAAAAGTGAGAATCAAAAAAATCATATAAATATGGAGGGAATAACGATGACAAAGACAATGAATATCGAAGGAATGATGTGTGGACACTGTGAGGCACGCGTAAAGAAGGCGTTGGAGGCACTGGCAGGCGTGGAGAGCGCAGAGGTCAGCCATGAGAAAGGAACCGCGGTCGTAAGCATGAGTGCGGATGTGGCGGACGATACGTTGAAAGAGGCGGTTGAGGCACAGGATTATAAAGTGGACTCGATTCAGTAGGATGAAAAAAGCTGCGAAATGGTAGAATTAATATGCCATTTCGCAGCATTTTGATAAAAGATAGGAGAAAAGCATGGGCTGTTGTAAATGTGAATCACAAGCGCAGGTCTGTCAGGGAGGAGAGACGGAACGCCACAAACACAGAAACCTGACCGAGGAAAAAGATCTGCTGAAACGTTTAAACCGGATCGAGGGACAGGTGCGCGGTGTGAAGGCGATGGTGGAAGACGAGCGATACTGCGTCGATATATTAAACCAGGTATCAGCGGTTCAGGCGGCGCTGAACAGTTTTTCCAAAGTCCTGCTGTCAAACCATATCAAAACCTGTGTGGTCGATGATATAGAGGCGGGAAATGGGGAAGAAGCGGTTGAGGAGCTGTGCAAGACGATTCAGAAGCTGATGAAGTAAATATAAATTTATTGAATTGAGCAAACACAAGCAACTATAGCGAAATATTAAACATAATAAATATTTTTAAAAATTCTTCAAAAAAAGTGTTGACATTCTCCTGGATTTATATTATACTACGTCATGTAATCGAGGCGTGGCTCAGTTTGGTAGAGCGCTGCGTTCGGGACGCAGAGGTCGCGTGTTCGAATCACGTCGCCTCGATTGAACAAAATTAAATATGGCCTGTTGGTCAAGCGGTCAAGACGACGCCCTCTCACGGCGTAAACCCGGGTTCGATTCCCGGCGAGGTCATATTGATCCAGACAGTAATGTCTGGATTTTTTTGTATATAAATATGCCAAGATAAATTATTTTTCATTTTTCTTATAAGGAGATATGCCATGGAAAATCTGCGTAAATACAAGATTGCGGTAGTACAGATGGATTCCCGCAACGACAAAGGTGCGAATGTAAAGTATGCCTGTCAGTGTATCGATGAAGCGGCAGCAAATGCCGCGAAGCTCATCCGTTTTCCGGAGCTTTACCGTATCATGACACTGGAGGGGGCACAGGTGATCTTTACACCGGCCAGCTTTACCATGGCAACAGGCAAGGAGCATTGGGAGTGCATTCTCAGAACCCGTGCCATTGAGAATGCCTGCTACATTGTTGCAGCAGACCAGATCGGTCAGAAGCATGAATTCCTCGCATATGGACACAGCATGGTCATTGACCCGTGGGGAACCGTGATTGCAAAGGCAAGGGGTGAGGCTGGTATGTTCTATGCGGACATTGACCTGGATTATGAAGATAAGATCCGTCAGAAGGTACCGGTACTAAAAAACCGCAGAGCAGATATCTACGAAGTGAAGAGGAGATAGGAAAAAATGTATTTCGTGGTTTGGCGGTGAAATTAATTTGACAAAAGCCTACACGTTTGGTATGCTATTCATTGACGGTTAGCAATAGCTAATCAACACTCGAAGGCGAGGAGAGAATCATTTGACATATTTATGGATCAACCCGGTATCAGAACGTATGGTATCGGAACAGAATTTAAAAAGGATTTTAACAGAACACCAGCTTACCCAGGTGCGCTGTCAGGAAGACTGGGGCGGCATTGTGCTGAAGCAGTATGCGGAGCTGATGGAACATGCAGATGGAACGGTGGCAGATGCCAGGTGTCCGGAGGCTGTGAATCTGATAGAACGATACAATGAGGAAAGAAATCTTTCCATTCAGGTGGCGGATATCGAGCCAATCCTGATCCACTGTGCCAGAGAACTCAGCG
>ENA-ORRQ01002977-ORRQ01002977.1-human-gut-metagenome-genome-assembly--contig:-NODE-2977-length-10475-cov-5.401152_pt1 | contig 10475 bp, 9 predicted proteins | sample MGYA00242177_ERZ509138 | MGnify/ENA primary metagenome ERZ509138 (study PRJEB26280, sample SAMEA2338628) | human gut metagenome | biome: human gut; feature: human-associated habitat; material: faeces...
TCCCGCTGGCAGCCGGCGCCCTTCATATCTTCGGCATTGATTTCCAGATAACCCCGATGTGGGCAAGTGCCCTGATGGCCTTCTCCAGCGTAAGCGTAGTGCTTAATTCATTGAGGTTGAGATTAGCGTAAAATGAAAGAAAATTCTAGAATTTCTTGGCAGTTTCAATAAAAAAGTGTATCTTCGCAGCAGAATTGCAATATTGCGTCCACGACCTTATAAAACATAAGAAGATGGGAAGATTTATAGACCCACGTGTCGATTGGGCTTTCAAGCGAATCTTTGGAAGCGAGGACACTAAAGAATGCCTGATAACATTCCTCAACGGACTGTTTGAAGACGAGTTGGTAATCAAGGACGTGACGTTTGCCAAGACCGAAAAACTTGGCTTGCGCCCCGATGACCGTGGTGTGGTCTTCGATGTCTATTGCGTCACAAACGAGGGCAAGCATATCATCGTTGAGATGCAGAAGAAAGAACAGGAATACTTTGCCGACAGGGCATTGTATTACACGGCACGTGCCATCGTGCAGCAGGGCGTTCGTGGAATCTGGGACTATCATTTGGCTCCAGTCTATACGGTGTGTTTCATGGACTTCGTGTCGGAAAGTCCGATGCTAAAAGAGTTTCGTACCGACTTGGTGCTTACCGATTTGCAGACACGCCAGCGAGTGTCCGACAGGATACGTATTGTGTACCTCCAGTTGCCATTGTTCGACAAGCATACGGAGGCAGAGTGTATGGATATATTTGATTGTTGGATTTATATAATGAAGAATATGAACATGTTTGAGCAGATGCCATTCAGCGAGAAGTATCCAGTCTTCCGCAAATTGGCAGAGATAGGCGACCTCCGCAAGCTCTCCCGCGAGGAACTTGAGCTTTATGATGAGGACATCAAGAATATGCGTGATATATACGCCACCAGAAAGTTTGATGAGAAGAGAGGAATGGAAAAAGGAATGGCTAAAGGGCGTGCTGAAGGAATGGCGAAAGGTGAACTGTCTAAAGGTTTGGAAGTAGCCCGTAACTTGTTGGCAATGGGTATGTCTTGGTCTCAAATCATGCAAGCTACAGGATTAACAGAAGACCAGCTGAAGCAGCTTCAGTCGTAGTGTATGTACATTATCGACTAGGCGTTTCTTTTAGTATAAGTTATCCACCGGAGCGCCCAGATTTTGAAAATTGATTTATGTATTGAAGTATATGGAAATGGATGAAGTATTTAAAAATTTGCCTTTGGCGGAACAGAAGAAGATGCTCGATCATCTTGCAAAATTGCCAGATGTTCGTTTCTTGAGTAGTGAGGAGCGGGAAAAATACGATGAAAGTATTAAGGCTATTGACGATTACTACTCTGGTCTCTATGGCTCTTATGTTGATGGTGAGGAAAAGGGAATAGCTAAAGGTAAAGCTGAAGTTGCCCGTAACATGTTGGCAATTGATATGCCTTGGTCTCAAATCATGCAAGCTACAGGATTAACAGAAGACCAGCTGAAGCAACTTCAGTCGTAGTGTATGTACATTATCCACTAGGCGTTTCTCTTAGTATAAGTTATCCGTCAGGCGCTCCGCCGGATTGAAATTCTACGCTGAGGATTTGCATATCAAGGTAACTAAGGCTGGTACTGCACCAGGTATCTTTTATGGATGACATAGGTAGGTCTGGCTAGTTAACTGTTTATGTAGAACAGTTAACTGGCGGAACCGGAACAGTTCACTGTCTTACCTAGAACAGCCAACTGTCTTCATATCTGCTAGTTGGCTGTCCATACGGCATAGTAAAACCTGCCATAAGAGATAGGAGCACAAGACCACCCCCTGGGATTCTTGATTCCGAGAATTTAATAAATAATGGAGTCATGAAGTACTCTTCACTCTTCACCCATCCCTCGCACCTCCCGATAAATAGGGCGTTTGGCGAGGGATGGGTGAAGAGTGAAGAGTATTTGGCAAAAATCTCTGCCGCTACATACCGTCACTCCCTTTTGCTTTCTTCTCCCATCTCTGCCTTCTTCACCTTTCTGAACAAATCGGAGGCGAAGACGAGGTCGTTGAGCTTCTCGTTGGTGGCGCTCATTACCTGGTTTTTGTTGCCCTGCCACTCCTTGTGGCCCTGGTAGATGAAGCAGATGTTCTCGCCGATGCCCATCACCGAGTTCATGTCGTGGGTATTGATGATGGTGGTCATGTTGTAATCCTTGGTGATGCCCGAGAGAAGTTCGTCGATGACGAGTGATGTCTTCGGGTCGAGACCAGAGTTTGGCTCATCGCAGAAGAGATACTTTGGGTTCATCACGATGGCACGGGCTATTGCCACACGCTTCTGCATACCTCCCGAAATCTCACCTGGGAATTTCTGCTGTGCCTCTATCAGATTCACGCGGTCGAGACATTCCTGTGCGCGCTTCACGCGTTCCTTATAATTAAGGTTGGAAAACATATCGAGCGGAAACATCACGTTTTCCAATACATTGAGCGAGTCGAAAAGGGCGGCGCTCTGGAAAATCATTCCCATCTCACGGCGCATCATCACCTTTTCCTTCTTGTTCATGTGAACAAAGTCACGACCGTCGTAGAGCACCTGACCGCTAGTAGGCTCCAGGAGTCCGACGAGATTCTTCATCAAAACCGTCTTTCCCGAACCACTCTGACCGATGATCAGATTGGTCTTGCCGGTTTCGAATTGCACGCTGATATTATCGAGTACGGTCTTATCGCCGAATTTTTTCGTAAGATTTTTAACTTCTATCATAGTTCACTTCTTTAACTGAGAATTTAAGAGAGAATTTTAGAAAGAATTGTAGAGAGAGTTTAAGAGAGTATCTGAGTAAGGAACACATCAGAGAAGAGGATGAGTACGCTGGAGCATACCACGGCATCGGTGGAAGACTTTCCTACCTCTACCGAACCGCCTTCTACGGTGTATCCGAAATACGATGCCACACTCGCTATGATGAATGCGAAGAAGAGACTCTTGATGATACTCATCCATACAAACCATTGGTTGAAGGAATGCTGGAGACCCAGCGTGAGGTCATCCGGTGGCAGGATATGTCCGATATACGCAGTTCCATACGCTCCGATGATACCCATTCCCGAGCTGAAGATAACCAGGAACGGCATGATGGTAACCAGACCGAGAATCTTTGGCAGAATCAGATAGCATGCCGAGTTGACACCCATGATGTCGAGTGCGTCAATCTGCTGGGTTACTCGCATGGTGCCCAACTCTGAAGCGATGTTGGACCCCACCTTTCCGGCGAGAATCAGACACATGATGCTGGAAGAGAACTCGAGGAGCATAATCTCGCGGGTGGTGTAGCCCGATACCCATCGGGGCATCCATGGACTCTGGATGTTGAGCTTCATCTGGATACAGATTACCGCACCGATGAAGAACGAGATGAGGAGGACGATACCGATGGAATCGACACCCAGTTGCTGCATTTCCTTGATATACTGTTTGAGGAACATGCGCATTCGCTCAGGTCGAGAGAATGAGCGTCCCATCAGTATCAGATATTTACCGAAGGTGGTAAGCCATTTTTCTATTATCATGTCAATCAATTATGCTTTTGATGGCTCAATTATCCAAGAAATGAGCCGTTTCTTATTAAATTATGGTGCAAAATTAACCAAAATCCTCTAAAAAACTGCAATATTGTGAATAGTTTTTGAATTTATAACCGTTATTTCCATGTTTTTTAGTATTTTTGCAACCAAATTAGCTAATTATGGATGAAAATATGAATATAGATCAGCCTGCAAACCAAGAAGGTTTGGTGCTGAGAACCGAAGGCTTGGTGAAACGTTATGGCAAGCGAACAGTTGCCAATGGAGTTTCCATCAATGTAAAGCAAGGTGAAATTGTGGGTTTGCTGGGACCGAATGGTGCTGGTAAGACCACGTCTTTCTATATGACAACCGGACTGGTGGTACCTAATGAGGGACATGTATATTTGGGTGATCAGGAGATAACCAGTTATCCTGTTTATAAGAGAGCCCGTGCGGGTATCGGCTATCTGCCTCAGGAAGCCAGCGTATTCCGTAAGATGAGTGTTGAAGACAATATTATGTCTGTACTCGAGATGACCGGCAAGCCACGCGATTACCAGAAGGCTAAGTTGGAGAGTCTCATCAAGGATTTTGACTTGCAGAAGGTGCGTAAGAACTTGGGTGACCAACTCTCTGGAGGTGAGCGCCGTCGCGTAGAGATAGCCCGCTGTCTGGCAAACGATCCTAAGTTTATCATGCTCGATGAGCCGTTTGCCGGTGTCGACCCTATTCAGGTAGAAGAGATCCAGCATATTGTGTGGAAATTGAAGTATCGCAATATCGGTATTCTCATTACCGACCACAATGTGGATGAGACGCTTACCATTACCGATCGCGCCTATCTTCTCTTTGAAGGTCGCATCCTTTTTCAGGGCACTCCAGAGGAGTTGGCAGAGAATAAAACGGTGAAGGAGAAGTATCTTACCACCAGCTTTGTACTCCGCAAGAAGGACTTCCAACTGCTTGATGAGCAGAAAAAAGTGCGTGAAGAGAGTGAATAAGGTTAAAAAAACAAATTTTTTCTATTATATATTAGGTATATCCATTAAAAATGCGTAATTTTGCAAGCCGATTGTGTGGAGGACTCACCCCAACAACTGCTTGGAATGCCTAAACCAATTGAAAGAGAAATAATTAATAATAATAAAAATAAAAAATCAAGATGAAAGTTTCATTTGAAAATCCTGACAAGATTAATGGTCTTATGACTCTCGTTGTAGAGGAGGCAGACTATAAGAACGAAGTCGAGAAGACATTGAAAGATTACCGAAAGAAGGCTAACGTTCCAGGTTTCCGTCCTGGTCAGGCTCCTATGGGTATGATTAAGCGCCAGTTCGGTGCATCTGTAAAGATGGAGGCCATCAACAAGCTCGTTGGCCAGGAGATTTACAAGTATGTACAGGACAACAATATCCAGATGCTCGGTGAGCCTCTCCCATCAGAGAAGCAGGAGCCAGCTGACTTGGAGAATGGTACTACATTCACATTTATGTTTGATATCGCTGTTGCACCTGAGTTCAAGGTAACTCTCAACGGTCGCGACAAGGTAGATTACTATAACATCAAGGTTGACGATAAGATCCTCGACCAGCAGGTAGAGATGTACGCTCAGCGTGCAGGTAGCTACGAGAAGGGTGAGAAGTATGAGGAGAACGACCTGTTGAAGGGTGATATCCGTGAGCTCGATGAGAATGGTAACACCAAGGAAGGTGGTATCACTGTAGAGGGCGCTATCCTGATGCCTAGCTACATCAAGGTAGAGGAGCAGAAGAATCTCTTCAATGATGCTAAGCTTGGTGATGTAATCACATTCAACCCTAAGAAGGCTTACCCAGAGAACGATACTGAGGTTTCTTCACTCTTGAAGATTGAGCGTGAGGCTGTAGCTGACTTGGAGTCTGAGTTCAGCTTCCAGATTACAGAGATCCAGCGCTTCAAGAAGCACGAGGTTAACGAGGAGCTCTTCAAGCAGGTTCTCGGTGAGGATACTGACGTGAAGGACGAGGCTGCTTTCCGTGCTAAGATTGCTGAGGGCTTGCAGGAGCAGTTGGTTAACGACTCTGACTACAAGTTCATCCTTGACGTTCGTGAGCACTGCGAGAAGAAGGTTGGTGAGTTGACATACCCAGACGCACTCTTGAAGCGTATCATGTTGGCTAACAACAAGGATAAGGGCGAGGAGTTTGTAGAGAAGAACTACGAGCAGAGCATCAAGGAGTTGACATGGCACCTCATCAAGGAGCAGCTCATCCAGGCTCAGGAGATTAAGGTGAACGACGAGGACATCAAGGAGACAGCTAAGGAAGCTGCTCGTGCTCAGTTCGCTCAGTATGGTATGACCAACATTCCTGAGGAGTATATCGAGAACTATGCAAACGAGATTCTCAAGAAGGGTGAGTCTGTTGAAGCATTGGTAGACCGTTCTATCGATCGCAAGTTGGCTGAGGCTCTTAAGAAGGCTGTAAAACTCAACGAAAAGGAGATTTCTGTAGAGGATTTCAACAAGATGATGCAGGAATAACATTTTTTAGAAAAAAAACTTCAAATAATTACGAGGTTATCGACTTTTTTTATTATCTTTGTTCCACCGAATGGGATAATGAGGTCGATAACCTCGTTTTTTGTTCTTAATTTTGAAGAAAAAAAGTAATTAGATATGAACGATTTTAGAAAATATGCTACCAAGCATCTTGGTATGAACGGTATGGTGCTTGATGACGTAATGAATGCTCAGGCAAAGTATTTGAATCCTTACATCCTGGAGGAGCGCCAGTTGAACGTTACCCAGATGGATGTGTTCTCACGTTTGATGATGGACCGTATCATCTTCCTTGGTACTGAGATTGATGATTATACAGCCAATACGCTTCAGGCACAGTTGCTTTATCTGGACTCTGTAGATAGTACTCAGGATATTTCGATCTATCTCAACAGTCCTGGAGGTAGTGTCACTGCAGGTCTGGGTATTTATGATACCATGCAGTTTATCACCAGCGATGTAGCTACCATCTGTACCGGTATGGCTGCATCTATGGCTGCTGTGCTGTTGGTGTCTGGTCAGGAGGGAAAGCGTTCTGCCTTGCCTCATAGCCGTGTGATGATTCATCAGCCATTGGGTGGTGTTCAGGGTCAGGCATCTGATATCGAAATCGAGGCTCGCGAAATTCTGAAGATGAAGAAAGAACTCTATACCATTATTTCTGAGCACTCTCATACTCCATACGACAAGGTTTATGCTGACAGCGACCGTAACTACTGGATGACTGCCGAGGAGGCTAAGGAGTATGGTATGATTGATAACGTGTTGATACGTAAGTAATAAATAATATGCCAAAGAAGAAAGTTTGTAGCTTCTGTGGAAGAGGCGAAAATGAAGTAAAATTGCTCATCACGGGTGTAGATGGCTACATTTGTGAGAATTGTGCTCAGCAGGCTTATGAAATTGTTGAGTCTACTGGAGTCATGCACCAGCAGAATGCGGGTGAAAAGTTCGCATTGAAAAAGGTTCCAAAGCCAATGGAAATCAAGGAGTATCTGGATGAATACATCATTGGTCAGGATCAGGCTAAGCGCAGTATGGCTGTGGCTGTTTACAATCATTATAAGAGATTGCAGCAGCCTGTCAGCGATGATGGTGTTGAGATTGAAAAGAGCAATATTATTATGGTGGGAAGTACAGGTACTGGTAAAACCCTGTTGGCTCGTACTATAGCCAAGTTGCTGGATGTGCCTTTTACCATCGTTGATGCTACTGTTTTTACAGAGGCTGGTTATGTTGGTGAGGATGTGGAAAGTATCTTGTCCCGCTTGCTCCAGGTTTCTGATTATAATGTAGAGGCTGCCCAGAGAGGCATCGTCTTTATTGATGAGATTGATAAGATTGCCCGTAAGAGCGATAACCCTTCCATCACCCGTGATGTAAGTGGCGAGGGTGTGCAGCAGGGCCTTCTTAAACTTTTGGAAGGTACCATGGTTAATGTGCCGCCAAAGGGTGGAAGAAAGCATCCTGACCAGGATTATATCCATGTAGATACCAAGAACATCCTGTTTATCTGCGGTGGTGCCTTCGATGGTATCGAGCGCAAGATAGCACAGCGTCTCAATACCCATGTGGTGGGATATAATTCTGTACAGAATGTGGCTAAGATTGACAAGGCTGACTTGATGAAGTATATCTTGCCTCAAGACTTGAAGTCTTTTGGCTTGATACCGGAAATTATCGGTCGTCTGCCTGTACTTACCTATCTCAATCCTCTGGATAGAGAGGCTTTGCGTAAGATATTGGTTGAGCCTAAGAATTCCATTGTCAAGCAGTATATCAAACTCTTCGAGATGGATGGCATCAAGCTGTCTTTCACGGAAGAGACTTTTGACTACTTGGTTGATAAGGCCGTAGAATATAAATTGGGTGCCAGAGGACTTCGCTCCATCGTGGAGGCAGTGATGATGGACGCCATGTTTGAGATTCCTTCTAAGAAAGTGAAGTCTTTCGAGGTTACCTTGGAGTATGCCAAGGCTCAGCTCGACAAGGCTCATCTCGGACAGATGGAATCTGCATAAGTTGGTTGGGGGATTCTTCCCCCAGCTGATTTCTAATTACCATAAGACATAAAATGAGAAAATAATATTAGGTGGATATGACAGAACAGGTTAGTCTAACAGGACAGTTGAAGCACTACTTTGGTTTCGATTCGTTTAAAGGTGATCAGGAGGCAATCATCAGGAATCTGATGGAGGGCCATGACATTTTTGTATTGATGCCTACTGGTGGTGGCAAAAGCTTGTGTTACCAATTACCTTCCTTGATTATGGAAGGTACAGCTATCGTGATTTCTCCATTGATAGCCCTGATGAAGAATCAGGTGGATGTTATCAATGGCTTGAGCGAGAGTGATGGTGTGGCACATTATCTTAACTCTTCATTGAATAAGTCTGCAATAGAGAAGGTCAAGAGTGATATCTTGTCAGGTAAAACGAAATTGCTTTATGTGGCTCCGGAGTCCTTGACAAAGGAGGATAACGTGGAGTTCCTGAAGACCATCAAGATTTCTTTCTATGCTGTAGATGAGGCTCATTGTATTTCTGAGTGGGGACATGATTTCCGCCCTGAGTATCGTCGTATCCGTCCTATTGTTAACGAGATTGGGCAGGCTCCGGTCATTGCTCTTACTGCTACGGCTACCGACAAGGTGCGCACGGATATCAAGAAGAATCTGGGTATTCTGGATGCATTGGAGTATAAAAGCTCGTTCAACAGACCTAATCTGTATTATGAAGTGCGCCAGAAAACCAATGATGTTGACCGCCAGATCATCAAGTTTATCCGTCAGCATCCTGGTAAGAGCGGCATCATCTATTGTCTTTCCCGTAAGAAGGTTGAGGAGTTGGCAGAAGTTTTGAAGGCCAATGAAATCAAGGCTGCGCCTTATCATGCGGGCCTTGATTCTGCTACCCGTTCCCAGACTCAGGATGACTTCCTGATGGAGAAGATTGATGTCATCGTTGCCACCATTGCCTTCGGTATGGGTATTGACAAGCCGGATGTGCGTTTTGTCATCCACTATGATATTCCTAAGAGTCTCGAGGGATATTATCAGGAGACTGGACGTGCCGGACGTGATGGCGGTGAAGGCATCTGTATTGCTTTCTATTGTAGAAAGGACTTGAGAAAGCTGGAGAAGTTTATGGAGAATAAGCCGGTGGCAGAACAGGATATCGGTAGACAGCTGTTACAGGAGACTGCTGCCTATGCCGAATCATCCGTTTGTCGCCGTAAGATGCTGCTCCATTATTTTGGTGAGGAATACGGTGAGGAAAATTGCCATAACTGCGACAACTGTCTCCATCCTACTGAAAAGGTGGAGGCTAAGGATAACCTGCTTGTTGTCCTGAAGGCTGTCAAGGCAGTGAAGGAGAATTTCCGACAGGAATATATTATTGATTTCGTGAAAGGTAGGGGTACTGACGATGTCGTATCCCATAAGCATGACGAACTGGATGAGTTTGGTTCCGGCGAGGATATGGATGCCAAGTTGTGGAATCCGGTCATCCGCCAGGCTTTGATTGCAGGTTTTCTCAAGAAAGATGTCGAGAATTACGGACTTCTTAAATTGACAGCTGCCGGTAAGCGCTATATCAGCAATCCTCAGTCTTTCATGATCGTTGCCGACAAGGAGTTTAAGGATGATTATGTAGAGACCACTCATGAGGGTGGAACAGGTGCGCTTGATCCTGCATTGTACAACATGCTGAAGGATTTGCGCAAGACTGTTGCCAAGAAGCATCATCTGCCTCCATACGTCATCTTCCAGGATATTTCCCTGGAACAGATGGCTACCATGTATCCGGTAGATATTCAGGAATTGCAGAATATCCAGGGCGTGGGTGCCGGAAAGGCTAAGAGATACGGCAAGGAGTTCTATACCTTGATCAAGAAATATTGTGAGGAGCACGATATCGAACGGGCCGAGGAGCTGCGGGTGAGAACCGTTGCCAAGAAGTCCATGCTCAAGGTGTTTATCATCCAGTCCATTGACCGTCAGATAGCTCTTGACGACCTGGCTGAGGCTAAGGGTTTGGATTTCTCTGTACTCTTGGATGAGATAGAGGCTATCGTGTATAGCGGAACCAAGTTGAATATCGATTATTTCATAGAAGAAGTGATAGATGACGATCATGTAGACGACATTTACGACTACTTCATGGAGAGTGAAACAGACGACTTGGACACAGCTCAGGACGAGTTGGGTGAAGATTACACAGAAGATGAAATTCGACTCGTTAGAATCAAGTTTTTGTCCGAACAAGCCAATTAAACACGTTAAATAGCATTAATAAGGTAAGATTTTCGTAAAAAGCGATGTCTATCTGAGAAATTATTGCTAAATTTGCACGCAATAAATTTTTAAAGGTTACAA
>ENA-ORRQ01002980-ORRQ01002980.1-human-gut-metagenome-genome-assembly--contig:-NODE-2980-length-10471-cov-2.890457_pt1 | contig 10471 bp, 9 predicted proteins | sample MGYA00242177_ERZ509138 | MGnify/ENA primary metagenome ERZ509138 (study PRJEB26280, sample SAMEA2338628) | human gut metagenome | biome: human gut; feature: human-associated habitat; material: faeces...
CGCCGCGGAAACGTGTATTCTGCAGAAGAACCACATCGCCTTCCTTCATAGCCTCTACAGCCTTGGTAGCTGCTTCGCCGGTTACATTGTAATCAGATACGAAAACAACTTCCTTGCCTAATTTCTCAGACAGTCTCTTTGCTACTGGAGCTAAAGACTCGCCTTCGTTCGGGCCATTTTTAACTTTTCCTAAGTGGGAGCACAGGATAACCTTTGCACCATCATTGATCAGCTTCTGGATAGTTGGCAAAGCTGCTACAATACGGGTCTCATCTGTGATCTCGCCGTTCTTTAACGGTACGTTGAAGTCGCAGCGGACTAAAACTCTTCTTCCCTTTACATTGATATCATCGATTGATTTCTTGTTTAACATGGTGGATATCTCCTTTCAGTAAACTCGCAAATAGATAAATTTATTTCGCGAAAAAAGGGCCCGGTCCTAAAGACCGGACCCCTTATGAGTCTTTAAAATCTGGATTTATGATCTGGATTATGCTAACTCAGCGAAGTACTTGATAGTTCTTACCATCTGGCTGGTGTAAGAATTCTCGTTGTCATACCATGAAACAACCTGTACTTCATACAGATCATCAGCGATATGGGAAACCATAGTCTGGGTTGCATCAAACAGAGAACCATATCTCATACCGATAACGTCAGAAGATACGATCGGATCTTCATTGTATCCGAAGGACTCAGATGCAGCAGCCTTCATAGCAGCGTTGATCTCTTCTGCAGTTACGTCTGCCTTCTTAACAACAGCTGTTAAGATTGTGGTAGAACCGGTTGGTACAGGTACACGCTGTGCGGAACCGATCAGCTTGCCGTTCAGTTCTGGGATAACCAGGCCGATTGCCTTAGCTGCACCAGTAGAGTTAGGAACGATGTTAGCTGCGCCTGCGCGTGCTCTTCTTAAGTCGCCCTTTCTGTGTGGTCCGTCAAGGATCATCTGGTCGCCGGTGTAAGCGTGGATGGTGCTCATGATACCGCTCTGGATTGGAGCGTAGTCATTTAATGCCTTAGCCATAGGTGCTAAGCAGTTGGTGGTGCAGGAAGCTGCGGAGATAACGGTATCTTCGGGCTTCAGGGTCTTGTGGTTAACATTGTATACGATGGTAGGAAGGTCGTTACCTGCGGGAGCAGAAATAACAACTTTACGGGCACCGGCAGTGATATGTGCGGAAGCCTTCTCCTTAGAGGTGTAGAATCCGGTACACTCCAGAACTACATCAACCTTTAATTCACCCCAGGGAAGCTTGCTTGCGTCAGCCTCTTTGTAGATGGTGATGGTCTTGCCGTTAACGGTGATGCTGTCCTCGCCAGCCTCAACGGTGCTTGCATACTTGTAAACACCCTGAGAAGAATCATACTTCAACAGATGTGCCAGCATCTTAGGGCTGGTTAAATCGTTGATTGCTACTACTTCATATCCTTCTGCATCGAACATCTGTCTGAATGCAAGACGACCAATACGGCCGAAACCATTAATTGCTACTCTTACTGCCATTTTAGTTTCCTCCTAAAATATTAATTTTATATCTTTTGACTTACTGTGATTCACAGATTGTCAAAATTTTATCAGCAAATTCATTTTACCTAATTCCTCTTTATAATTCAAGATGTAAATGCAAAATATTTGTGATTTTGTGGTAAATTTTACAGTTTGTTTAGAAATGGTATGATTTTTGCTCCGTTTTTTGCTATACTGTACCCTGTAAATGACTTACAACAGAATGATAACCAGAAAGGATAAAAAATATGTCTATCAAAGCAGATTGTCATCTTCACTCTTCTTTTTCCGGAGATTCAAAGGCTCCCATGCCGGAGATGATCGATAAAGGGATCTCTCTGGGACTGGAAACCATGTGTTTCACCGAGCATAACGATTTTGATTATCCAAATACTGAGGAAGGTCCCGGCAGTATCTTTTTGCTGAATACAGATTCTTATTTGTATGACATCCTCCGCTGCCGCGCCAAATACGAAGGGAAAATGCGGGTTCTCTTCGGTGTGGAATTAGGCTTGCAGCCGCATCTGGCCGACCAAGACGAAGATTTTACTTCCGCCTATGATTTTGATTTCGTCATTGGCTCTACCCACCTGTGCCGGGGAATGGATCCCTATTACCCCGAATATTTTGAGAAGTTTTCCTCCGAGGAGGAAGCCATCCGTGCTTATTTTGCAGAGACGCTGGAAAATCTGAAATGCCATGACGATTATGACGTCTTAGGGCACTTGGATTATATCGTCCGTGTGGCGCCTTCCAAGGACAAAAATTACTCCTACGATAAATATAAGGATGCCATCGATCCGATTCTGGAACTGTTGGTTCACAGTGGCAAGGGCCTGGAATTGAATACCGGAAGCTTCCGCTATGGTCTCAGACAGCCTCATCCCTGTACCGATGTTCTCCGCCGCTATCACGAACTGGGCGGCGAGATCATTACCGTTGGCAGTGATGCCCACAAAGCACAGGATGTAGGATCCTATCTGGATCTGGCCTCCGAGATTCTGCAGCTGTGCGGTTTCAAATATTATACGATCTATGAAAAACGCAGCCCGGAATATCACAAGCTGTAATTTTCTTTATTCCCTATCCTCCAAGCTGAATGTGTTCCTTCATCAGCTCGCGAAGCAACGCATCCGCTGTCCATGAGACATTATACGGTGTCACAATCGCCTTCAGGGCAACCGGTGGTAAGCCGGTTGCCTTATATTCTGCCAGGAATGCATCCACCTGTTGCGAATCCATTCCGGAAAACACCAGCATTTCCATTGCAAAATCAGGACCGTTATATATTTTTCCATTCTTATGAAAACCGCTGATTTCCGCCAGTGTTCCGATCTTCTGTCCATAGTCCCTGCGGTTCACCGCCGTCACATCCACACCTATTTTCTCCGCTGCCACACGCACAGCCCGGTCTTTTTGTGTACTCACGCCAAACAATAATATTTTTGCCATTATATTTCCTCACAGTCCATCACCCGGAAGCCGTTCTTTTCCAGCAATTGTGCAAATACTCCCTGTCCGGGGATGAGTTTACCGGTAAAGCTTCCATCATAAATCTGTTTTACGCCGCAGCTGGGGCTTCGTGACTGTAAGATTGCCAGATCGATGCCATTCTCTTTGGCGATCCGCAGAGCCTCCTCTGCGCCCTCCCGAAACTGCCTGTCCACATTTACGCCTTTACAGTTTATGACCTCACCGCTCACGATCTCCGACGGATCCCTCGGGGTCGGAAGTCCTCCCAGCACCTCAGGACATACCGGGATCACCTCATGCCCTTCCAGATATTTTGCCACACGCTCGCTGTAATTATTTTTCCCGTTATATTTACAGTTTTCGCCCAGCAGACAGGCACTGACCAGTATTTTCATCGTGATCTCCAGCTTTCCGTTATTATGTCTGTTACAATAGCGGCGCGATCAGGCGCATGATACACTGCCAGCCTCTCACTGCCATATTTTTTCTTCCATCCCGGTATTTATCGGTGACTTCCTCACTATCCTGTAACAGCTTATCAAAATCCGCCTCAATATCCCGGATGGCATCACAGCCGTGCATCCACACACCGTTTTCAAAATGATGATACAGGCTCCGGTAATCCATATTGATAGTACCGACGGTCGCCGTATCCCCATCACACAGCATCTGCTTCGCATGCAAAAAGCCCGGGGTATATTCATAAACCCGCACACCCTGGCGCACCAGTCCGGAATAATAGGATCTGGTCACACCGTAAATGATTTTTTTATCCGGAATACCCGGGGTAAATACCCGTACATCCACGCCACGTTTTGCCGCCAGTCCCAGCTCTCTCGTCATCTCATCACTGATGATCAGATAAGGAGTTGCCACATAGAGGCGTTTCTTCGCCGTCTTGATCAGGTTCAGGTAGACATTCTCACCCACCGGCTCTCCGTCCAGTGGAGAATCCGCATAGGGCTGTACATAGCCGGATGCCTTCTGCAGATTTCCATCTTCCGCACCTTCCTGCGATGCCTTCAGATACTTTTCATAATCTGTATCCGCCTGTCCCATAACATTCCACATTTCCAAAAACATCATGGTAAAATTCTGTACCGCTCTGCCGGTCAGCTTCACACCGGTATCCTTCCAGTAGCCGTAAGGATGCGTGATATTAAAATACTCATCTGCCAGATTATATCCACCGGTGAATCCTACTTTTCCGTCGATGACCATGATCTTACGATGGTCGCGGTTATTCATGAAAATATTTAAAAAGGGCACTACATAGTTAAATACCCGGCACTGTACACCGATGGCATTCATGCGGTCTATAAAGCTTTTATCCAAAAAGCCGATACAGCCCACATCGTCGTACAGAATACGGACTTCCACGCCCTCGGCAGCCTTTCTTGCCAATACATCCTTCAGCCGTGCAAAAGCCTCTGCCTCCTCTACGGCATGATATTCCAGGAATATAAAGTGCTTTGCCTTCTCCAGCTCCTTAAGCTGTTCCTCGTATCCCAGATAAGCTTCCGGATAGAATTTCACAGCTGTCGTGTCATACACCGGATAATTACCATACTTCCAGATATAATGGCATTGATTTGCCAGCAGAGGATCTTCCTGCTCCAGCTGCTGCAATATTGTCTCATCCTGAACATTCAGAGGAATCAGTTGTGCATCCACATCCTCAAATTTCCGGATGATTTTATGCATAGCCTCTTTATGTCCGAACAATCCGTAAATACACAGACCGAACACAGGAAATGCCAATATTACAATGATCCAGGGCATCTTAAATGCGGCATTGGTATGTTTCCCATAAATCCTGAGCGCCACTACCAGCGCAAACAGGCTGGTCAGCAGAGAGATCACTGAAGAATACTGATACAGTTTGATCATCAATATCAATATCCAGCCGATCTGTAAGAGCACAGCCAATGCTGCAAACACAATTCTTCCTATACTGTTTTTCACATTCCCTTTTACTTCAGAACGCATCTGCTTTTTCTTACCCATAATGTCCTCTTTTCTCTTTCGTTCTGCCAGATCATAAGTAATCTCCCCCTCACAGACTGCCTGCACTGCGCACAGACAGCCATGAATGTATTCTATGGGGGATTGTTTTATGGTATAACATTTTTGCAAAAATCTCAATAGGTCTATGGACTACAACTGTCCTCTTTTGTCTGCCTAACCACAGTTTCTGTCACACAGTACCACCACTGTAGACGGCGTGGTCTGGGCAGGAATGCTTCTCGTGGAAGAGGAATAGATGACCACCAGATTATGGTTCGCGGGACTCGCCTGGAAATACTGGTTGTTCACGGTACGCACATCCACTGTGCCATCCAGATTCAGCTGCAATGTCTGCTCCTCATTGACCAGGGAATTGCTGTAGTAGCTCACATCCACATTCCGGTCGCTTCTCTCTTCAGCCACTACCACTGCCGTATACTGAGGCGGATAGATCAGGGGCATGGGCGCATCGTTGCGATACCAGAAGGTTGCCATCATTCCCACTGACAACGTAGTAAAATCCACCACATAGGTATCGGGGTTGATAAAAAAGTTCACGGTATTGCCATCCGTATCCTCGATAGCGGCAAATAGCAGGCATCCATCAGCTCTGCGACCGCCCTGCCCTGCCGGCACCAGATCCACGATCGTTCCCTTCATGGAACAGAAGCTGTTTCTTCTCATAGGTCTCTGAAACGAAAATCGATAATCCATAGTCTCTCCTGTGAATTATAAAAGCTTTCTTCTATTATATGCACGCCCCCGCTGTTGATGTTACGTGTCGTGATAAAAATATAGGACCACTATTGTAAAATAGTGATCCCTGTTTTCCTACAGAACAATGGTCCCGCCGCCCAGTACATGTTCACCCTGATAGAACACCATAGCCTGTCCCGGTGTAGCGGCACGCACCGGTACATCAAAAGTACAAAGCACTCTGCCGTCCGGCTGTCTGGTAAGGGTTCCGTACTCTCCCTTATGGTTGTAACGGATCTTCGCCAGTACTCTGACGGGTTCTGTGATCTTCTCCACTGCCATATAATTCACATTTTCACATAATACTTTATCCGTGAAAAGTTCCTGATTGGAACCGATCACCACCTCATTGGTCTCGGGGCGGATGGCTGTAACAAACACCCTCTCTCCCATGGGGAGTTCCAATCCTCTGCGCTGTCCTAAGGTATAATGGGTAATCCCCTTATGATGCCCCAGTATCCTGCCGTCCTCCGTGACAAAATTGCCCGGTCCCGGCACCTTTTCGCCGGCTTCTCTGTCAATAAAAGAAACATAATCATTGTCCGGCACGAAACAGATCTCCTGACTGTCCGGCTTATGCGCCACCGGAAGTCCCGCCTCCTCTGCCAGGGCACGGATCTCATCCTTGGTGTATTCTCCCACCGGCATCAGAGTATGTGAAAGCTGATCCTGGGTCAGATTATACAGCGCATAGGTCTGGTCCTTCGCCGCCGTAACGGAATTGCGGATAGCAAAACGACCGTTTGGCAGTCTGTCGATCCTCGCATAATGTCCCGTGGCAATATAATCCGCACCGATCTCTAAGCTCCTCTGTAACAGGGATTCCCATTTCACGTAACGGTTGCAGGCGATGCAGGGATTCGGTGTATGCCCTCTTAAATACTCGTCCACAAAATAATCCATGACATGACACTTGAACTCTTTTTTAAAGTTCATGACATAATAAGGAATCTCCAGTCTCTCTGCCACTCTTCTGGCGTCATCCACCGCAGACAATCCGCAGCATCCGCCATTGGCTTCCTTCACCGCTTCCTCCTCGTCCTGCCAGATCTGCATGGTGACCCCGATCACATCATAGCCCTGTTTTTTTAATAACATGGCTGCCACGGAGGAATCCACACCTCCGGACATGCCAACCACTACTTTTTTCTTCATAGATCTTAATAGTCTTCCTCTTCTTCGCCCTCACTGATATCGTTCTTGGGCTTCTGCAGGCCTTCAATGGTGATGTGGTTCTTCTCCGCATAATCCCACAGAGCTGCATGGATGGCTTCCTCTGCCAAAAGTGAGCAGTGTACCTTTACGGGAGGCAGTCCGTCCAGAGCCTCCATTACCGCCTTGTTCGTTACCTGCAAAGCTTCCTGGATGGTCTTGCCCTTTACCAGTTCGGTAGCCATGGAGCTGGTAGCTACGGCAGCACCGCAACCGAAAGTCTTGAACTTTGCCTCTCTGATGATCCCGTTCTCGTCAATGTCCAGGAACATTCTCATAATATCTCCGCACTTGGCGTTACCCACAGTACCTACGCCGCTGGCATCCTCGATCTCCCCGACATTTCTGGGGTTTTGAAAGTGATCCATTACTTTTTCACTGTACATGTATCTGTTATCCTCTTCTTTCTTGCTTAGTTGTTCTTCTGACTTTTCAGAAAATCTTCATATAAAGGAGACATATCCCGCAGTCTCTGGACGATTTTCTTCACTTCTTCCGCTACGATATCCATCTCTTCCTTCGTGCTATCCTCAGACAAGGTCAGACGTAAGGAACCGTGGGCTTCCTCATGCTTTAAACCAATGGCTAACAGCACATGGGAAGGATCTAAGGATCCGGAAGTACATGCAGATCCGCTGGAAGCACAGATTCCCTTCATATCCAGCATGATCAGCATGGATTCTCCCTCGATAAACAGGAAGGAGAAATTGATATTATTCGGAAGTCTCTTCGTGCGGTGACCGTTCAGCCAGCAATGAGGGATCTCGTTCTCCAGACGTCCGATCAGATAATCACGCAGTTCGATCTCCTTGCGGGTCTTACTGTCCATAATACGCATAGCACGCTCTACGGCTGCCCCCAGTCCCACGATGCCGGGGATGTTCTCTGTACCGGCTCTGCGGCTTCTCTCCTGCGCTCCGCCGTGTACAAAAGAACGGATCTTCACTCCTTTACGGATATATAAAAAGCCGATTCCCTTGGGACCGTTTAATTTATGACCGCTGGCACTGAGCATGTCAATATGCATCTCATCCACATGAATGGGAACCTGTGCATACGCCTGTACCGCATCGGTATGAAACAATACGCCGTGCTCTTTTGCGATCTCACCGATCTCGGCGATGGGCTCGATGGTACCGATCTCGTTGTTGGCAAACATCACGCTGATCAGAATAGTATCGGGGCGGATGGCTGCTTTCAGCTCGTCCAAGCTGATCAGTCCGTCTCTGTCCACATTCAGATAGGTGATCTCAAAGCCTCTCTTCTCCAGATACTCACAGGTATGGAGAATGGCATGGTGCTCGATCTTCGTGGTAATAATATGTTTTCCCTTAGAAGCATAAGCTTCTGCGGTGGCTTTTAATGCCCAGTTGTCGGACTCCGAACCACCGGCGGTAAAATAGATCTCTTCCGGCTTCGCTCCCAGGCTGTCCGCGATGGTCTGGCGAGCATGATCCATAGCCTTTTTGCTCTCGGCGCCCAGACTGTAAATGGTGCTGGCATTGCCGTAATATTCACTGAAATACGGGAGCATCGCATCTACGACCTCCGGTGCTGTTTTCGTAGTCGCTGCATTATCTAAATATATCATATTGCCTCATTTCTGCATATCTTGTAACTGATCATGCACATTTTACTGCTATTCATGATAGCATTCACTTTACTGTTCTGTCAACAAGGTCATCGGAATATACTTTTGCAAGATCTTTTAAGCCAAAAAGGTCAAAAAATCCGCTTATGAAACATGCCAAACGTCATCCCCTGATCTTCGGTACTATCATTCTGACTGCAACCGGCCTTATCACCCGTGTCATTGGATTTTTCTACCGTATCTATCTGTCCAGGCTCTTCGGTGAAGAGGGAATGGGCATCTATCAGCTGCTCAGTCCGGCATTATCCCTATCTTTTTCCCTTACAGCCGCCGGATATCAGACCGCCATTTCGAAATATGTGGCGGCGGATAGTGCCAAACGCCCTTCCGGGAATTTAAAGCCGCTGCTGGCCGGGATCAGTATCACCTTACCCCTGTCTCTTGTAACAAATGCCATTTTGTTTTTCTCTGCGGATCCTATCGGTATTTTTCTATTAAAAGATCACCGTACCGTACCCATGCTGCGGATCCTGTCCTTCTCTGTCCCCTTTGCCGCGCTGCACGCCTGCATCAACGGTTATTTCTATGGGAAAAAGAAAGCTTCCGTGCCTGCTCTTACACAGCTTTTAGAGCAGCTTGCAAGAGTCAGCTGCGTCTTTCTTGTCACCGGAGCCGATCTGGCAGAAGGTCGTACTCCCTCCATCAATGCTGCGGTTCTCGGTCTCACCGTAGGCGAGATCTTTTCCATGCTGATCGCTCTGGTCTGCCTGTATATACATCTGTATCCGGACAGTAGTATTCTTTCCCTGCAAAATATCTGTCCTTCTGTTCCGGTCTATCGGGATCTGCTTGGTATGGCACTGCCTCTGACCGCCAACCGTATCGTTCTGAACATTTTACAAAGTATCGAAGCCGTCTCCATTCCTCGGAAACTTCTGCTCTACGGTTATGATACCACCACAGCCTTAAGTGTATACGGAGTCCTTACCGGCATGGCCATGCCCATGATCTTTTTTCCTAACGCCCTTACCAGCTCCGTGGCGGTGCTTCTCCTGCCCACCATCTCCGAAAATCATGCCAAAGGAGACCGTGGAGCCGTCATAAACGCCACCCTGCGCACCGTAAAGTATTGCAGTCTCATGGGTGCCTGTTGTCTATGCGGCTTTCTGTTTCTGGGTGACTGGATGGGAACGGAACTGTTCCACAGTGAACTGGCCGGTCATTTTATCGTGACTCTGGGCTTCATCTGTCCTTTTCTGTATCTGGATACCACTCTCTCCAGCATTTTGCAGGGTCTTGGCATGGCGGGACGGATCTTTGCCTCCAACGTGGTCTGTCTTCTGATCCGGCTCCTGTTCGTATTTTTTGCCATTCCCGTGATCGGTATGCAGGGATATCTGTGGGGGATTCTGGTCAGCCAGCTGGTACTTGCCGGAATCTATTTTTTCTGTCTGTATCACTTCTTCCGAAAAAATTAAAAAATACCTCCGGTGTCTTGCTTACGCCTGACAGACGGAGGTAACTATTCTGTAAATACCGTTTTGCTTCCCACAAAGTACTGGTACTGCTGTAAGATCTGGTCCTTACGCATATCGGAGATTGCCTTCTCCACATCCAGGGAATGGATATCGCTGTCCCTGCCAATGTAGCCGAAATCGTCCTGTTTGTGGAACGTAATGGAGATGTCCTCTAACGGTGCGTTGGATTTCTGCTCCTGAACCAGAGCTTCCTCCTTCGCCGCACCGGGATTCCCGGAATTTATCTGTTCCGAAGATGCTACATGGGATTCTGCCCCGGTCTCTTCCACGATCACTGTCTTCGCCGGCTGCGGCATCTGTATGCTGTAATCCTGCATTCTGCCAATTCCGCTGATCCCGTTCACTCCGCCTATTCCGCCGATTCCCATGTATTCACCTCCTTGT
>ENA-ORRQ01002985-ORRQ01002985.1-human-gut-metagenome-genome-assembly--contig:-NODE-2985-length-10461-cov-4.928791_pt1 | contig 10461 bp, 7 predicted proteins | sample MGYA00242177_ERZ509138 | MGnify/ENA primary metagenome ERZ509138 (study PRJEB26280, sample SAMEA2338628) | human gut metagenome | biome: human gut; feature: human-associated habitat; material: faeces...
AGCTGAGCTCCAACGGCAAGTACCGCTGCATCTACTGCGAGCAGGAGCTGCAGGTCAAGCCGGAATAACCTCCGCTGCCCCTTTTCCCCGCTCCGGAACAGCAAAAACAAACAAAAAGAACAGGCGGCTTCCTGTCCGGTTACCCGGAGGGAAGCCGCCTGTTTTGTTCCGAATGGTCTGACGAAACTTTCCGGCCCTGATACCGCACAAAGTACGGCAGTTGCCATGAGCTTATATCATGCAATTCCCCAAATGAACTGCCGGACAAGCCCCGTCAGACGCTCTGCTGCCCGGCACACGCCACCGGGACAGCCCGCAAAAGCAAAGGTTTCACAGCTGCACACGCACCGCAGCCTGACGCCACAATGCTGCAGAACCCGGAAAAGCTCCCGGCCGCAACCTCTGCCTGCACTGCCTTGCGTTCCTTTACTGGGTCCAGTATAGCAGAGTTACGCTATTGTTGCAGAGAAAATGTCATATTCTGCATCGGTAACTGTCACAACTTGCGGGTAGGCACCGCACAGGTAAAGCGAAACCAGCGGTCCCGGCAGCTGAGCGTGTACTCGCAGCGGCAGCGGTCCAGCACCTCCCGCACGTTGACAAGGCCCATGCCATGGCCCGGCTCTGCCTTGGTGGAACGCGGCAGCTCTCCATCCACCAGCTCCAGGTCCTTCTGCACCCGGTTGCGCACCGAGATGAGGTATTCTTCCTCGTTCCTGCGCGCCCGCAGGTACACCTCCGGCGGTTTGGCCTGCGCCGCCGCCCGGATGGCATTGTCCAGCAGGTTGGAGATGACGATGACCAGGTCCGTGCCGCAAAAGGGCAGGTCCTTGAGGTCACACAGGTCGAAGTACAGCTCCACTCCCTGCTGCGCAGCTTCCTCATACTTGCGGCTGAGCAGGGAGTCCAGCAGTGGGTTGTGGGTGTCCAAAATGGTGGTTCCGGCGGCCACCACCTTGCTCACGCTGGAAAGGTAGTTCTGTGCACCAGCCACATCTCCCTGCTCCAGCAAGGCACGCAGCGCACTGATGTGGTTGGTGAACTCATGGGTCAGGCGGCGCTGTGCCGTGTAGGACTCCATGAGAGCTTCTGCGCGCTGCTGTTCCAGCGCGGCCTGAAAGTGCGACGCCTGCCCCTGCACCACCTGATCGTTGAACATCTGCACGATGGCCAGGTGCACCAACACCGCAATGGTCAGGCCCACCGTCAGCATCAGGTCCAGCAGAGTGGGCACGCGGCGGTTGGAGGAGATCATGATGAAGATGTTCAGCAGCACCACGACGCCCGGGAAAAAGCTCATCAGCAATGCCTGCAGCGGGTCCAGCGCACTGCAGTGGTTCCACCGGCACAGAAAGCGTGCTACCAGAATGCCCACCAGCAAAATTGAGATCACCAGTGCCGCCAGACAGGTCCTGTAGTGCCAGACTTCACCGGGGCAGATGCCGTGGAGCCGTGCAAAGACAAAGCTGACCGTATTTTCGGTAAGCAGGCACAGAATGCCGTTGATGATGCAGGCAGACATCCGGTCCACTGCTGTGCCGCCGAACAGCAGCGCGATGACCAGCAGGTAGATGATATTGCTGACCACTGATTTGATATTGAAAAAGCCAAAACCGCACAGCACCGAGAGCGTCAGCACTGCCAGCGCCAGCAGCGCAGCCCACACACAGGGGTGACGGAACCGCCTGCCCCGGCCCAGATAGGCATAATCCACCAGAATGAACGCCGCCCACTGCGCAATGCACACCAGATGCCCCAACAGCGTCCAGATAAAGCTGTCACTCATCACCGAACTGCCCCTTCCATTCCAGATAGGCCGCGCGGACAGCCGCATACTTGCTGCGGCTGACGCTGATCTCCACGCCGTTTTTCATCAGCACCCGGTAATTCCGGATGGCGCACACATGCTGCAGGTTGACCACATCGCTGCGGCCCACCTGCAAAAAACCATTCCGGGCCAGAATGGGCGGCAGCTCCTTCAGCTTGCCGTAAAAGGTGCAGAAATGTTCCCGCGCAATGTCCCCATACACATTGATGACCCGGCCCTCGCTCTCCAGATAATAGATCTGGTCCAGCGGGATGCGAATGTTCTCGCGGTTGTGGTGCACGGTGAGGGTCTTGGTACCGGCCTGCATCATGGACGCATAGATGTCCTCCAGACAGCTGGGCAGCTGCTTGGCGACGTCCCGTTTGAGGATGTAGCGGTAGGCGTTGACCTTGTAGCCATCCAGCGCAAAGGCCAGATAGGCCGATACATAGACCAGACAGATGTCCGGATTGCGGTGCCGGAGCTGGCCGCCCAGTGCAATGCCGTTGACCTGCGGCATGTCCACATCCAGGAATGCAATGCGGTACAGCTCCAGGTCCGGGATCGCCAACACCTGCTCCGGGTCGGAACAGACCGTAGCCTGCACCGGGATCTCGTGCGCTTCAAAGTAAGTCGCCGCATACTCCGCCACCTTCGCACTGAAGGCTGCATCGTCGTCGCAGACAAGAATGTGCATCCGGAACTCCTTTCTGTCAGAAAAGGCTCCTCTTAACCAGATAAGAGGAGCCGCAGTTTTATGCGAAGAATTTGTCGTAGATGCCAAAGGCAAAGATGAACAGCACGATGACCGGCAGGACGTAGGTCAGGTAGCCGCGCATCCAGTCGTGCACTTTGAGGCCATCGCCGGTGTTGACCTCTTTTTTGTAGTTCTCCCAGCCCCAGCCATAGCGGGAGGTGCAGAACAGCAGGTAGACCAGCGAACCCAGCGGCAGGAACAGGTTGCTGACGAGGAAATCCTCCAGATCCAGCACGGCGCCGCCGAAGATGGCAAAGCCATCCCAGGCCCAGAGGTTGTAGCCCAGCACGCAGGGCAATGAGAGGGCAATGATGAGGAACAGGTTGACCCAGCTGGACTTTTTGCGGTCCCAGTGCATCAGCTCCATATCGCAGCAGATGATGTTCTCAAACACGGCCAGCACCGTGGAGAGAGCGGCAAACGCCATGAACAGGAAGAACAGGCTGCCCCACAGCCTGCCCAGCGCCATGTTGGCAAAAATATTGGGCAGGGTGATGAAGATCAGGCTGGGACCTGCGGTCTGATCCACACCAAAGGTAAAGCAGGCCGGGAAGATGATGAGACCGGCCGTGATGGCCACAAAGGTATCCAGCACCACCACACGGACGCTCTCGCCCAGCAGGGAGTGCTCCTTGCCGATGTAGCTGCCAAAAATAGACATAGCACCGATGCCCAGGCTCAGGGTGAAGAAGGCCTGATTCATCGCACCCACCAGGGTGTTGACGATGCCAACCTCCCTCATACGGCCAAAGTCAGGCACCAGGAAGAAGGAAAGGCCCTCCTTTGCGCCGTCCATGAAGAGGCTGTTCACGGCCAGAATGACCATGATGAGGAGCAGGGCGATCATCATGCCCTTGGTCACACGCTCCAGACCATTCTGCAGGCCCTTAGCGCAGACCAGAATGCTCAGAACGACCACGAACACCATCCAGAAGGTCATAATGCCGGGGCTTGCCAGCATCTCGGTGAACTTGCCCGCCACCTCGTCTGCGTTCAAGCCGGAGAGCTTTCCGGCGGCAGTCATATAAAAATAGTGCAGCATCCAGCCTGCAACGGTGGTGTAGAACATCATCAGCAGGTAACAGCCGATCAGGGTAAAATAGCCGTGGATATGCCACTTCTGGCCCGGCTTTTCCAGCACCTGATAGGCCCGCACCGGGCTTTTGCGGCTGGCACGGCCCACAGCAAATTCCATGGTCATAATGGGCAGACCCAGAATGACCAGGAACAGCAGGTAAAACAGTACAAAGGCTCCTCCGCCGCCCTGACCTGCCATATAAGGAAATTTCCACACGTTGCCAATGCCGATGGCACAGCCTGCCGACAGCAGGATGAAGCCCAGCCGCGATTTCAGCGTTTCACGTTCCATAATAAATTTGTCCCCTCCAATAATTTCAGCCGCCCGCCTTCTGCACGAAAAACAGGCGAAATCAGTTTATTATATCACAAATTGGAAGAGAATGGAGTGCTTTTTCGTATTTTCCCTTGCAAATTTCTTTCATCTTATATAAAATAGACAAGATGAAATGTGTACAACACGGAAAGGAACAACCGGATGGTCTCAGACGAAACAGCCTACCGGAAGTATCTGGCCGGAGACGAAGCTGCCGCTCAGCTGTTGGTGGAGCGGTATGGCGACGCGCTGACCCTTTACATCAACGGCGTGCTGGGCGATATCCACGAGGCAGAGGATCTGATGATCGAAGCCTTTGCCCATATTTTTGCAAGAGAGCGGCCCATTCAGGATGGCTGCTTCAAGGCTTACCTCTATAAAACCGGGCGCAATCTCGCATTGCGCTGCAAGACCCGGCGGCGGTTTTTTCTGCCGCTGGAGGAACTGCCTTTTGAACTGCCGGACGAGGCACTGGCCGAAACCGGGCTATTCCAGAACGAACAGCACCAGCAGCTATACGCCGCACTGGGCAAGCTCAAAAAGGAATACCGGGAGACACTTTTTCTGGTCTATTTTGAAGAACTGAGCTACCGGCAGGCCGCACAGGTGCTGGGACGCACCGAGCAGCAGGTAACGAACCTTGTGTACCGGGGCAAGCAGCAGCTGAAACAACTTTTGGAACAGGAGGGATATCAGTATGAAAACTGATGCCGAACGGATGGCGCTGATCCGCCGGCGCACGGCCCAGTTGCAGCGTCAGGCGCGCGCACGGCAGATGCTGCTGATCGATGCAGGCTGTATGGCGGCCTGTCTGGCGCTGGTGGTCTGCCTGGGCCTTGCCATGCCCGGCTGGGCAGGCACATCGGTCGCGCTGCATGTTTCCCCCACCGGCACCGCCGGGATGCTGAGTGAGCGCGGAGCCGACGGTTATATCCTGGTGGGCGTACTCTCGTTCCTGCTGGGCTCCTGCGTGACCATCCTGCTCTACCGCCTGCGCCGCAGCAGTGAAAAGAAGCACACGAGGGACGACGATGAGCTTTGAGATCATTGACAACACCTTTCAGGTGATCGTGCTGGCTGCGATGGCGCTCCTCGCCTTTCTCCTCGCCTTCCGGCGCAGCAGCCGCTCCTGCCTGATCCTGGCGTTCGGCTACGCCAGCTTTATGATGGGCACTTTGTACTACCTGCTCCATCTGATCATTCTGGGCCATGGGCCGCAGGTGTTTTATGTGGCCGAATGCTCCTGGATGGCCTCGTATTTCTTTTTTCTCTCGCTGGAGATCCTCTATTGGGAGGGCCTGCGCCCGCCGTTCTCGCCTTTTGCGCTGGCGGCCGGGGTGGTCATTGCCGGAGTTGTCATGCGGGTGCAGGTGTTTGGCCCCTCTCCGCTGATGTCCGGTGCGCTGGCGCTCACCTTTGGCGCGCTGGCCTATCTCTGTTTTTCGGCCCTGCAAAAGGAAAAACGGCTCCGGCCTTATGAGATCGCACTTTTGTTTGAAATGCTGTTGCAGATCCTTCTGTTCGTTGCCTCCGAGTTCATCCGTGATTACACCCGGTTCAACCTTTACTATGCTGTGGACATCCTGTTGACCCTCACGCTGGTCAGCTTCCTGCCCCATATCCTGCGGGAGGAGCCCCATGACTTACATTGAAAACATCTTTTTGTGCCTGGCGCTTCCCATGCTACTCTCCCTGCTGTTCACATCGGGCAGCCCCCGGCGCTTTACCCTGTTCGTGGTGCTGGGCATGGCCACCTGCCTGCTTTCGGCTTATGTCAGCAGCTTTTTCATGGGGCGGCACCAGTGCAGTGCCGTGACCACCGCCATTGAGATCGCACCTGTCTGCGAGGAGATCCTGAAGCTGCTGCCTCTGCTGCTCTACTTTTTGATCTTTGAGCCGGATTCCCACAAGCTGACTCCTGCGGCCATTGGCATTGCAGTGGGCTTTGCTACCTTTGAAAACGTCTGCTACCTGACCGAAAACGGTGCAGGAAGTTTTGTTTTCCTGCTCATCCGCGGCATGTCCGCCGGGGCCCTGCATCTGGTCTGCGGCATCCTGACCGGTCTGGCTCTGGCCTATGTGTTCCGCCGTCCGTGGCTCACCTGCACCGGCACGGTGGGGATTCTGGGGGTCTGCATGGTGCTGCACGGCATCTACAATCTGCTGATCACCGCCGACGGCTTCTGGCAGATGGTCGGGTACTTCTTTCCTTCTGCCATCATCGTCACCCTGTTTGCGGCAAGGCTGCTCCACAGGGGCAGGCACACTGTTTTTCGCTGACCGTTTCCCGCTCTTTTCCGGAGCGGGAAATTTTTTTGAACTTTTTTCAAATTTGGGTGAAAGGAATTGGCGCGAACTGTATTATAGGAGATAGAGAGGACGGAAAGCAGCCGCTCTGATGATCTCTCAAAAGGAGGGACTGTCCATGACCCAGAAGGCGAGTGTTCGTATGGAGGAAATTCGCCGCCGCACACGCAGGCTTCGTCAAAGGCGGGCACATCGAATCAACTGCACTCTCTCCGCAGTTTGTCTGTTTTTGACAGTCGGCATTGCGTCCCTGCTGTATCAGGAGCATGTTCCGGGTCTTTCCATCGTTCTGGCCGGGTACGGCTCGGTGCTGCTGCACAGCGGCGCTGATGCTTATATCGTGGTCAGCGTCGGCTCCTTTGTCACCGGCGTTGTATTCACGTTGCTCGGCATCCGGTACAGGCGGTACAAAACACTGCACCGCCCCTTCTCCCCGGATGCTGCAGACAAGGCTTCCTCCCAAAGCCTCTCTGACGACCAGTAGCGCCCTCCATGCTCTTCTCCCACACACTTTTCTCCATACCCCGAAAAGGCTCTGCCGTTTCTCCCGGCAGAGCCTTTTCCCTTTCAACCAAAAACAGCACGCCGAAACCGAACGGCGTGCTGTTTTTTCTGGTTCTATGGTTATCTGTCCCACTTGTCGCACAGGGCGTTGATCTGGTCGGCAAACTTGGCAAGGTCCTTGTTGGCCCCACCCTCGTTGTGCTCGATGACGCGGAGCAGCCGCTTGCCGGCGCTGACCAGCCGCTGGAACACCGTTGCGGCGCGGGACGCGCCCTCGCTGGGCTTGTGCTCCAGCCGGACACGGGAGCCTTCCTGCAGGCAGACCGCACCCTCGGCCCCAATGGCCCACTGCTCCCCATTATATGGCGCACAGGCGGTAAAGCCCTGCTCGGTCAGGGTCTGGGCAAAGATGTTCTCCACCTCGTCCTCGCCATGGATGACAAACACCCGCTTAGGCTTGGGGCTGAACGCGTTCACCCAGGCCAGCAGGCCCTCGCGGTCGGCATGGCCCGAAAGGCCCGTCAGCTGACAGATCTCTGCCTGCACGTCGATGGTCTCACCGAACAGCTTGATATTGACGGCGCCATCGATCAGGGTGCGGCCCAGCGTTCCCACGGCCTGATAGCCCACAAAAAGGATCGTGCACTCCGGCCGCCACAGATTGTGCTTGAGGTGGTGGCGGATGCGGCCTGCCTCGCACATGCCGCTGGCCGACAGGATGACCTTGGGCGTGCGGTCGGTGTTGATCATGCGGGAGTCATCGCTGGTCACGCTGATGCGCAGCCCCGGCACGTTGATGGGGTCGATGCCCTTTTCCAGCAGCGCACGGGTCTGGGCGTCAAAGCAGTCGGGGTCTGTATCCCGGAAGATGCGGGTAGCCTCGGTGGCCAGTGGGCTGTCAATGTAGACCGGGAAGTTGCCGTGCCCCTTGACCAGCCCTTTTTCCTTGATCTCCCGCAAAAAATACAGCATCTCCTGTGTGCGGCCAACCGCAAAGCTGGGCACCACCACGTTGCCGCCCCGGTCAAAGGTGCGCTGCAAGATTTTTGCCAGCTCTGCCACATAGTCCGGCCGGGGGTCGTGGTTGCGGTCGCCGTAGGTGGACTCCATGAACACATAGTCTGCCTGTTGGATGTAGGTAGGGTCCTTTATGATGGGCTGCTCCAGATTGCCGATATCGCCGGAGAACACCAGCTTTGTGGTGGTGCTGCCCTCGGTGATCCACAGTTCGATGCTGGCAGAGCCCAGCAGGTGCCCCACGTCCACGAACCGTGCCTCGATGCCCGGGGCAAGCTCGATACGCTTGCCGTACTCCACACCCCGGAACAGGCGGCAGGCGGCCTCGGCATCCTGCACGGTGTACATGGGCTCCACCGGCTCTGCGCCGGCGCGCTTGCCCTTGCGGTTTTTCCACTCGGCTTCAAACTCCTGAATATGCGCCGAGTCCCGCAGCATGATGCCGCACAGCTCCACGGTGGGGATGGTGGCGTAGATCCTGCCCCGGAAGCCATTGTGCGCCAGCAACGGCAAAAGACCGGTATGGTCGATATGGGCATGGGTGATGAGCACAAAGTCGATCTCGCCGGGGGCTACGGGCAAGGGCTGGTTCTCGTACACATTTTTGCCCTGCTCCATGCCGTAGTCGATGAGGAAACGCTGCCCCGCCGCTTCCAGCATGGTGCAGCTGCCGGTCACCTCGTGGTTCGCGCCTAAAAATGTCAGCTTCAATGCAAAACACCTCCGGTTCGTTTTATAGCTTTAGTATAGCATATTTTTAAGGTACACGCCGCACAAATCTGCGGGAAGTTTACGGTCATAATGCTGAATTGCAGAAAAAATTTTTATACAATCTTGACAAACCACCCTGTTCTGTTATAAACTTAGGATTGTATGACGTTCGTTCGTATTTTATGAGTCTTTTTAAATAGAGAGGTAGAAATTTATGGTTCGTAACGATTTGCGCAACGTTGCCATTATCGCTCACGTTGACCACGGCAAGACCACGCTGGTGGATGCCCTGCTGCGTCAGAGCGGCGCTTTCCGCGACAATCAGGCCGTGGCCGAGCGCGTGATGGACAGCGGCGATATCGAGCGTGAGCGCGGCATCACTATTCTGGCAAAGAACTGCTCCTGCACCTACAAGGGCGTCAAGATCAACATCGTCGACACCCCGGGCCACGCCGACTTTGGCGGCGAGGTGGAGCGCGTGCTGAAGATGGTCAACGGCGTGCTGCTGCTGGTGGACGCTGCCGAGGGCTGCATGCCCCAGACCCGCTTTGTGCTGCAGAAGGCTCTGCAGCAGAACCTGAGCCTGGTGGTCGCCATCAACAAGATCGACCGCCCTGACGCCCGCATCAAGGAAGTCATCGACGAGGTGCTGTACCTGCTGATGGACCTGGGCGCTACCGACGAACAGCTGGACTGCCCCATGCTGTTCTGCTGCGGCCGCGACGGCACCGCCAGCCTGGACCCGGATGTGCCGGGCACCGACCTGATCCCCCTGTTCGACACCCTGCTGAGCACCATCAAGCCGCCCGAGGGCGACCCTGAAGCTCCCTTCCAGATGCTGGTCTCCTCTGTGGACTACAACGAGTTCGTGGGCCGCATCGGCATCGGCCGTATCCAGAACGGCGTTGCCAAGGTGGGTGAGGAAGTGGTCGTGTGCGACTGGCACAACCCCGACCTGAAGATGCGCGGCCGTCTGACCAAGCTGTACGACTTCCAGGCCAACGGCCGTCAGCCGTGCGACAACATCACCGCAGGTGATATCGTGGCATTCTCCGGTCTGCCGGACGTGACCATCGGCAACACCCTGTGCAGCCCCTCCAACGTGGAGCCGCTGCCCTTCGTCAAGATCAACGACCCCACCGTGGAGATGACCTTCTCGGTCAACGACAGCCCGCTGGCCGGCCGTGAGGGCAAGTTCGTCACCAGCCGTCAGATCCGCGACCGTCTGCAGAAGGAACTGCTGAAGGACGTGGCCCTGAAGGTGGAGGACTCCGCCACCACTGATTCCTTCCGTGTCATGGGCCGTGGTGAGATGCACCTGTCCATCCTGATCGAGACCATGCGCCGTGAAGGCTATGAGCTGCAGGTCTCTCCCCCGCACGTTCTGACCAAGGTCATCGACGGCAAGACCTACGAGCCTATGGAGCACGTTGTCATCGACGTGCCCACCCAGTATCAGGGTGCCGTCATGACCGGTCTGGGCCAGCGCAAGGCCATCCTGCAGCAGATGGAGTCCCTGGGCTCTGACCGTGTGCGTCTGGAGTTCCGGATGCCCAGCCGCGGCCTGTTCGGCTACCGCAACCAGTTCCTGACCGATACCCACGGCGAGGGCATCATCAACCAGATCTTTGACGGCTACGATGTCTGGGCTGGCATGATCGCCAACCGCTCCACCGGTTCTCTGGTCAGCTTTGAGACCGGCGAGGCCGTCACCTACGGCCTGTTCAACGCTCAGCAGCGCGGCACCCTGCTGGTGGGCCCCGGCGAGAAGGTGTACGAGGGCATGGTCATCGGCTACACCGCTTCCGGCGAGGATGTGGACGTGAACGTCTGCAAGACCAAGCACCTGACCAACACCCGTTCTTCCGGCTCCGACGACGCTCTGCGCCTGATCCCCATCAGCAAGCTGAGCCTGGAGGGCTGCCTGGAGTTCCTGGCACAGGACGAGCTGCTGGAGGTCACCCC
>ENA-ORRQ01002986-ORRQ01002986.1-human-gut-metagenome-genome-assembly--contig:-NODE-2986-length-10459-cov-17.535659_pt1 | contig 10459 bp, 9 predicted proteins | sample MGYA00242177_ERZ509138 | MGnify/ENA primary metagenome ERZ509138 (study PRJEB26280, sample SAMEA2338628) | human gut metagenome | biome: human gut; feature: human-associated habitat; material: faeces...
AAGGTGGTGGCGCCAGCCACCAAAGGGGGAATGCATTTCCAACGCCCGCAGGGCGGTTGTAAAGGTTTTATTATAAGAGGGCGCCTTCTATAAATGTAAGGCGCCCACCACAACCCTCAGCGGCAGAGCCGCTGTCAAACTTAAGAACCCTCGGGGCAATAGCCCCGTCAAACTTTAGAACCTTCAAGCCCCAAAGGGGCTTGTCCATAAGCGGACCGCGGGCAGGAATACTTGAAAGAATCAAGTTGCCTGTTTTCTCATTTTCCTGTACAATATTATTATATTAATCTAATGTTTAAATATTGTATTTTAAGGATTTCCTATGAACTGTTACGACAGACATTACCTGAAAATCGCACTGCCTGCCGCACTGGAGGGGCTTTTTATGATTCTCCTTGCTTCCACGGACCTGATTCTGGTGGGAGCTCTGGGGAGCCTTTCGGTGGCTGCCGTGAGTATCTTTCTCCAGCCCCGTCTCATCCTTCTCTGTTTTTCCCGTTCCCTGGCTTCGGCGGTGACGCTGGTGTCCTGTAACTATGCAGGCCGGGGAGAGAAGGAGCCGTCGGCGGATCTTCTGAAGAAGTCTCTTTTTCTGGGTGCCCTGGCCCTGGGACTGCTGCACGGGATTTTTTTCATTTTCCTGGAAGATATATTAATCCTCATGGGCGCCTCTTCCGATTACCTGCCCCTGGCCATGGAGTACAGCCCCCTGGCCCTTCTGGCGGTGTATTTCACTTCCCTTACCCTCATTCTGCAAGCGGTGCAGCTGGGGTATGGAAATACGGCTTCCATCATGAAAACCAATATCTGCGGAAATCTGCTGAATGCAGCGCTGAGTTTCCTCCTCATCCGGGGGCTGGGGCCTGTACCTTCCTATGGCGTTTTTGGTGCTGCCATAGGCACCGCCGCCGGCACTCTTTTTTCTCTTCTCTATGCCTGGTTCCTTCTGAAACGGGAAGGCTTCTTCCATGGCGGCCGCTGGATTCCCGATACCGCCTATTTCAAAAAGGTGGGTCCCCTTTTCGGCAGTGTATTAAGCGAGCAGGGCAGCGAGCGCATGGGCATGGTGCTCTTTTCCCGTATGGCCGCCGGTCTTGGTACGGTGCCCTTCGCGGTGCACAGCATCTGCATGAATATCTGCGATATTTACTATGATTTCATTATGGGCTTCGGCAAAGCAGGCATGGTGAGCGCCGGGCAGGCTGTGGGCCGGGGCAGCATGGCCGACTGGCAGCAGTACCGGAAAAGAGGGCTCCGCTGGTGCCTGCTCCTTTCCACGGCAGCCTGCGTCAGCATTCTTTTCTTTGAGGACTCCCTCTTTTCTAACTATTCTTCCGATCCCGCCCTTCACGTGCTGGCGGGCCCCATCATGGTTTTCATCGCCCTGGTGAGCTACCCCGAGGCGCTGGCCCTCTGGGGCGCCGGCATCCTCCGGGGCAGCGGACAGACGGCCCAGGTGGCGGCTTATTCTTTCCTGTCCATCACCTTCCTCAGGCCTCTCATGACAGCCTTCTTCATTTATGTGCTGGACATGGGCCTCATCGGCACCTGGTGCGCCCTTTTCATTGACCAGGTCATCCGCGCCTCCTGCGCCGCCTTTCTGGTGAACCGCCTTTCCGCAAAGAGGGGCTTCCTTCCCGATGCGGGATAAAAGAAATCAAAAACTGTGCAGAAATTTCTCATTTCCGCACAGTTTTTGATTAGCCTGTGATGGGTTCATTCTTTGTCAGCCGCTTTGACAAAGAACCATTTATGGGCCAGGCTGTCATAGGTGCCGTCATCCATCATGCTTTTCAGGGCCTCATTGATTTCTTTCTTCAGCTGAGGATTATCTTTGGAAAGGGCAATCGCAAAATTGTCTTCCGTAGGAATGGTGCCGGACAGGGACAGCCGGCTGTTGCCGCCATGCTCCAGTTCGTAAAGGGCCGCCTGGTCTCCTGTAATGCCCACGTCCGCTTTTCCTGCTTCCAGGGCTTTGAAAATGTCCTCATAATGGTCCATGGATATGATTTCTTTGGGATTTTGGGCTTTTGCCCTGGCTTCACTGGTAGATCCCCTTTTGGCCGCCACCACTTTGCCAGCCAGTTCTTCTTCATTCCGCACCGGTGGATTTCCTTTTTTTACAAGGAGAGAGTATCCGCTCAGCCGGTAGTAGGAGTCTGAAAAGGCCACCAGTTTCTCTCTTTCTTTCGTCACTGTGATAGCCCCTATAGCCATGTCCACCTGTTTTCCGGCCACCGCGTCCAGCAGTCTGTCAAAGGGCATATCCCTGAACTCGATGGTCGCTCCGGTTCTGCGGCCGATTTCCTTGAGCAGGTCTACCTCAAAGCCCACCAGGTTCCTGTTCTCATCCACATAGCGGAAGGGCGGATAGGCCGCTTCCGTGGCTGCCTTCCATACCCTGCCTTTTTCCATACTTTTTGCTTCTTCCCCGTTTCCGCCGCACCCCTGAATCATGACGACGGCCCCTGCCAGAATGACAGCAGCTGCCAGTTTCTTCCAGTTATTCATAGAAGCCTCCCTCTAATTTTTATATTATAACGATTTATAAATTATTTATATTAAATATATATTATACTCTCTAATTTTTCAACTTTAATTATTCAATTCTTTTTAATTGTGTGCGCATGAAAAGCTTATAAAGCAGATGGCGGCCCGATGCCCCGGAGGAGGAAGGAAATCCCATGAATCCTCTCCCGGGTACGAAAAGGCTCTGCCCTGGAAGGCAGAGTCTTTTTCATTGGTACCGGCATCCCGCAGATGAAACCGCAGGAAATCCCCATCAATATTTATAGTTCAGTGCCAGGGTCCAGGCTTTATCATCAAATCCATCCTGCTGATTGTCCAGGTCAAAGGCATATTCACCATGGAGGGACACATTCTTCATGAGAGCCACGTCGCCGAAGACGCTCCAGTATTTAATGCTGCTGTCTTTCTTGATAGCGCCCCAGAAGTCAGCTGCATCGTAGGTGGTGCCATCGAGGTCCGCATTTCTGCCGACTTTGTTGTATGCCACGTTGAGGTCGAAGGTGCCGGGCTTCTTGGAGCTGAAGTTGCTGTAGCCCAGGCCTGCCTGCCAGGAGTTATCTGCCTTCTTGGCGTTGGAATCCCAGTATTCGCCGAAGAGACGGAATTCATCCATGGGGATGGCCAGATGTGCACTCCAGATGCTGTCGAATCCGATTGTTTTCTTTGCCTGGTCGCCAGCGAACTTAATGTAAGTAGCGTCGAGAGCTGCAGCGCCGAAGTTGTAGCCTGCCTGACCAATGAAAGCATCGTACTTGGACAAATCGTTAAATGTCTTGGTTACTTTTCCTGTATCTGGATCCGTTGTCTTAGACAGAAGAAGGTTCTGGTTATTCAGGAAACGGCCATAGCCTACGGATGCATGGAAGGCATCCTTATTGTATCCGAGGATTGCACCTTTCACGGTGGAGTCGAACATGAAGCCGTCATAAATGGTGACAGGCATGCGGCCCAGGGTCACATTGGCATCACCGAAGGTGTGGTTCACATAGAGCCAATCCATAACGGTGCTGGAATCACCGCCATCTTTAAAGGACATCTGGTTCTTGAAACGGCCCTGTACATAGGTAGAGTCATTGACCTGGCCTCTGACCTTGATACGCATACGGCCTTTCCAGGTATCTTTGGTTGTCTTGCCAGCGTTGTTGATATACCACATTTTAGCATCGCCGGACCAGTACAGATTTCCTGCCTTCTTTTCCAGATTGGACACGCGGACACCAAGGTTTGCCAGTTCATCAGCGTATTCACCGGCCAGTTTGTCAAGGGTGGCACGCTGCTCTGCATTCAGCTGGTCTTCCTTTGCCATAAGGCGGGCAATGATCTGGGCCAGTTCATAGCGGGTGATATTTCTTTCCCCTTTGAAGGTGCCGTCAGGGTATCCTTCCACCACTCCCTGGTCAGACAGGTCGGATACCGCCTGGTAAGCCCAGTCATCGGTGCTTACATCGGAAAAGGGATTTGCTGCCAGGGCGGAAACGCCGGCAGTCAGGGCTGCCGCTGCAGCCAGGGCCATGATTTTCTTCATAATGTACTCTCCTTTGATATAATAGGTTTCCTGTCCGGCAGGACACTGATGGTATTCCTTACCCGCAGGAAACGGTTTGCGAATGGTTTCCTATCCGGCGTGGCACTATGGTGTTTCCTGCCGGCAGGAAATAAGCCAGCCCCTGCTGCCTTTCAGCCGAACAGTTCATCCGGCAGGACTTTGTTTTTGCCTTCTTCAATGGTGAAGACGGAAGCCAGGAGTTTTCTGGAATAGGGATCTTTCGCTTCGGACAGGTCTTTGATTTTTTCTACTACCCTGCCATGCTGCATGACCACGATGTTGTCACAGAACATATTGGCCAGGGCCAGGTCGTGGCAGATGAAGAAGTAGGCCACCCCTGTTTCCAGCTGCAGACGGTGAAGGAGTTCGATCACCGTCTTCTGTACCGACATGTCCAGGGCACTGGTGGCTTCGTCACAGATAATGATTTCCGGCTTCAGCACCAGGGCCCGGGCAACGGCGATACGCTGCCGCTGTCCGCCGGACATGCTGTTGGGATAGCGGTCTGCAAATTCCTCGGGCAGATCCACGAGGCGGAGCATTTCCCGCGCTTTTTCATCCACCTTTTCTTTTCCGATGAGGCCGTAGTTCCTGAGGGGCTCGCAGATAATATCGCGGACACGCTGTTTGGGGTCGAAGGCGGTAGAGGGGTCCTGGAAAACCATTTGGATATTCTTCCTGGCCTGCCGGAATTCCTCGCCCTTCAGGGCAGTCATGTCTTTCCCGTGAAGGAGGATGCGCCCGCTGTCCATGGTGTAGAGCCGGGTCAGAATTTTGGCCAGGGTGGATTTCCCGGAGCCTGACTCGCCTACGATTCCCAGGGTTTCTCCTTTGTGGAGGCTGATGGTCACATGATCGGAAGCTGTCAGCTTTTTCCCGCCGCCCAGGTCAAAGGTTTTGACAATATCTTCCATGCGGAGGATTTCTTCTCCATATCCCTTCATGCCGTTTCACCTCCCAGCACCGGTACAGCAGCCAGAAGCATTTTCGTATAGTCCTCTCTGGGATGATAAATAACGTCTTCTGCTTTCCCGTATTCCACTACCCGGCCCTGTCTCATCACCATGATGCGGTCTGCCATATAGGCTGCCACCCCCATGTTATGGGTGACGATGATAATGGCGGTGTTCATCTTTTTCCTTACTTCCATCATTTCCTTCACAATGGCTGCCTGGGTGGTTACATCCAGGGCGCTGGTGGGTTCGTCGGCCAGGAGAAGTTTCGGATGGAAGGCCATGGCCATGGCAATGCCCACGCGCTGGCGCATGCCGCCGGAGAGTTCGAAGGTGTAGCTTTTCAGAATCTGCTCCGGGTCCGGCAGCCGCACCATGGATAGCATGTCCACCATGCGCTGGTGGGCTTCTTTTTCATCGGTCATGCCGTGAAGGGCCAGATACTCCCGGAACTGGACGCCAATGGGCCGGATGGGATTCATCATAGCCCCGCTGTCCTGGAATATCATGGAAACGTCCTTCCCATCCAGACTGCGGTGCTTTTCGGCAGACTGCTCCCGGGTGTCTTCTCCTTCAAAAATCATGGTGCCCTCCGCTATGTGCCCGCCTCCAGGCAGCACATGCTGGATGGCACGGATGACCGTGGTCTTTCCTGACCCCGATTCCCCTACAATGGCAAGGATTTCTCCCTGGTCTAACGTAAAGGAAACGTGGCGTACTACAGGCTCTGCCTTACCATAGGCAATGCCCAGATCATTGATTTCTAACAGCATATTGGCTCCTGTGAATGATGAATACTATGGATGCGCCTGTGGGCGCGAGGGTTCAGAAGGTTCAGAGAGTTCAAAAGGTTCAGAGGGTTCAGAGGGTTCAAAAGGTTCAAAAGGTTCAAAAGGTTCAGAGGGTTGCGGATTGCCCTTCGGGCAATGAGTTTTATAATGCCGCCTTAACGGCGGCATGGGCTCGCCTCTCATTTCAGTGTACAGCCTGCATAGGATGTGCAAGTCGGACAAAGTAAGACTGTGTAGAGTAACGAACGAATGAGTATCATCATCATTCTTCCCCTCCTACACCCTTTACCGCTTCACAGCATTCGTCCGGAGAAAGCGTGTCACCAGATTCTCAGTCGCCTTTCGACTCCCTACGCATCCGGTCTCCTTGCCACCCGATGGGAAGCGTCTCACGCGATCTTCAGGTCACTGCGCCCCCTGCAACCCCCGTTCGCTTGCCACCTCAAGGGGCATGAGAAAATTAGAGGTGCTTTCCTTTTTCCCGCCGACCGAACTGTGTTTATAGAGGGAAACGGTACCATCGGCGCGGTTGTACGGTTTTCACTGCCCCGTCAGCGGCATACAACACTCCCCTCTGAACCAGCCCGCTCTGTGGGCGGAACCCGGGCCGCCCAGGGCCAAAGGCCCGATGGCGGCTTGAACCCTTTGAACCCGCTTACAATCGGGAAGAACCCCAGTCGCCAAAAGTGCCTCTACTCTCTTATTCCGCCGGAACGATGCTCTTTGTTACCCAGTAATAGTCGCAAGGCTTAATATCTGCATTCTTTACTTTCTTACTGGAAATCATATTGGTCTGGGGATAGCCGAAGACCAGGGTAGCCGCGTCATCCTGAATGATTTTTTCCATCTGTTCGATAATGTCTTTTCTCTTAGCCGGGTCGAATTCCTGGCTCAGCTGATCAGAGAGAGCATCATAGGCAGGATTGCTGTATCCCGAGCCGTTCTGGGGGTTGCTGCCGTTTACATTGGTCTTCCAGTACATGTTGATGAAGACTTCCGGATCCCCTGCCTGCTCAGCCAGTACGTTGGAAATGAGCAGGTCGTATTCGCCGCGGGTGCCAATGCCGTCAAGAACGTTGTAGTCCACGTTCTTCAGGTTCACCTTGATGCCTACTTTCTTGGCATCCGACTGGGTGGCTTCTGCAAAGAGAGGCAGTTCTGCGCGTCCGCTGTAGTAAATGAAATCCAGTTCCAGGTTCTTGCCATCTTTATCCACATAGCCGTCGCCGTCGGTATCCTTCCATCCAGCGTCTGCCAGCAGTTTCTTCGCATTTTCCACATTGTAGTTATCCGGATATTCCGCCTTCAGTTTGTCAAAGCCGTAGTCCACAGACGGCGGAAGCAGAGGGCCGCCAGGAGTAAAGGTGTCTTTCAGGAGCACCTTGCAGTAGGTATCCCGGTCCAGGGACTGGAGGAGTGCCTTTCTTACATTCTTGTCAGCCAGGGGCTTGCCATTGGAAACGTTCAGGCGGGCCAGTACGTCGCGGATGGAGGAAATGGTGCTCACAGTGAATTTATTCTTATCCTGGAAGAGCTGCATATCGCCGGGGGCAATGTTGACAGCCACATCGATTTCGCCCTTCTGGAGAGCCATGGCCCGGGTATTGGGATCATCAATGGTATTGATCTGGGCGTGAGCGAAGGGCACCTTGTCATAGTAATGGGGGTTGGCATCCAATTCTGTCTTGGCCTTGGAGAAGGATTTCACCATGTAGGGGCCTGTGGAAACGGGGCCCTGCTTTGCAAAGTCCACCTTGCCGTCAGAATCGGTGTCTACAATAATGAAGAGCGGATCCCCCAGCATGCCCGGCAGAGTAGCCACCGGTTTTTTCGTATAAATGGTCACGTTCTGGCCGTCAGCGGTGATGTGGTCCAGTTCAAACATGGCTTTCGCCCGGGGCGCCTTGGCAAAGGTACGTTCAATGGATTTCTTCACTGCTTCGCCGGTGACCGGTGTGCCGTTGGAGAACTTGATGTCCTTGATTTTGAAGGTCCAGGACATTTTGTCATCGGACACTTTCCAGCTTTCTGCAATCCAGGGCTCTGCATTCATTTTGTCATCAAAATGGACAAGGCATTCGCCGATGCCGTAGCGCATGACCTGCCAGCCGAAGTAGTTGTCTGTCGGTTCCAGGCTGTCTGCAAAGTTCGTTACCCCCACGGTGAGGGTGTCTTTGGCGGTTTTGGAATTGGATCCTGATCCGCCGCACCCCGTAATGGCAAAGGCCATCAAAGCAGCTGCAGCCAAAAGAGCACCTTTCTTGTAAATTGATTTCATCTGTTGAACGCTTCCTTTCTATATGGAAATAAACGCCATAGGCGTGAAAAAAACGATGGGAAAAGCCGTTTCGCGGCCTGCCGGCTCACCATCCTGCCGGCCCGCTATTGATCTCTTGGATCCAGTACATCCCGGAGCGCATCGCCCCAGAGGTTGAAGATGACCACGGAAATGAAGATGGCCAGGCCCGGGAAAACCATGAGCCAGGGGGCTGTCTGCAGCTGCTGACGGCCCTCATTGAGCATGAGGCCCCATTCCGGTGCCGGCGGCTGGCTGCCAAAGCCCAGGAAGGACAGGCCGGCCAGTTCCATCATCATGGCACCGATGTCGGATACTGCTGTAATCACCAGGATAGGCACTACGTTGGGCATGATATGGGTCCAGAGGATATGGGAGCTGGTGCCGCCGCTGACAATGGCAGCATCCACGAAATCCCGTTTCCTGATTTTCAAAACCATGGACCGGGACAGGCGGGCATACTTGGTCCAGGTCACTGCTGTCAGGGCAATCATGGCATTCACCAGACTGCCGCCCATGATACCGGCAATGGCAATGGCCAGGATAACGCCGGGGAAAGAAATCATCATATCTGCTATACGCATGATGACGGTGTCAATGAGGCCGCCAAAGTAGCCGGCCACCAGACCCAGAAAGGTGCCTACGCAGAAGATGATGGCCACCAGGGCCAGCACGCTGGACAGGGAGTAGGCTCCGCCGTAGAGAATGCGGGACAGCACATCTCTTCCCAGCTTGTCCGTGCCGAAAAGATGGGCCATGGAAGGCGCCTGGTTGGCGTCCTTCATCACCGCTTCCAGGGGGTTATAGGGAGCAATCACCGGCGCCAGCACCACCAGGGCGATAAGCAGGATAACCAGCAGGCTGGTGAACCGGAAGGTTCGATGTTCTTTGAATCCTTTCCAAAGATTCCCCATATTACCGGCCTCCTTTCCGAAGTCTCGGATCCAGATGGCGATAGGACAGATCCACCACCAGATTAATCACCATGTACATGAAAGCAATCCAGAGCACAATGGCCTGCACCGTTTGGAAATCGCGGTAGGTAATGGCTTCTACCACCATATATCCCAGGCCCGGCCAGGAAAATACGATTTCCACCACCGCTGCGCCGCCCAGGAGGGAGCCGAAAGCCAGCCCCAGCAGGGTCACCAGCGGAAGCAGGGCATTGGGAAGCACTTCCTTCCAGAGGATATGGGATTCCGAAAATCCCCGGGCCCTGGCGCCCATGACGTAGTCCTGGTTCAGCTCCTCCAGCACCGCCGCCCGTACCTGCCGGGTGTACTTGGACGTCATTACCACGCCCAGCGTCACCATGGGGAGGATCAGGTTTTCTAAAGAAATGCTGCCTCCCACGATGGGAAGCATTCCCAGCTTCAGGGCAAAAATCCAGAGAAGCATAAGGCCCATCCAGAAATTGGGCACCGAAACGCCCAGGAAGGAAAAGCCCCGGACCAGGTAATCAAACCAGCTGTTTTTCTTTACCGCCGTATAAATCCCCAGAGGAATGGAAAAAACAAGCATAAACGCAGTAGATGCCAGCGCCAGGATCAGGGTAGCCGGCAGGCCTCCCATGAGGGCCTCCAGTACCGGCTTCTTCATCATGAAGGAATAGCCGAAATTACCATGAAGCACCCTTCCCAGCCAGTCCAGGTACTGGAAAAGGAAAGGCTTATCCAATCCCAGCTCATGACGAAGAGCATCGATTTCTATCTGGCTCACCACAATATCTTCATTGCCTGCAATCATCTGACGCACCGGATCCCCCGGCGCCAGCATAACCAGACAGAACGTGATAAAGCTGATGCCCAGAAGAACCAGCACCATTTCTCCCAGCCTCAGGGCCAACTGTTTCTTTCCCAAATCCCACCATCTCCTGTTTTAGTCAACTCACATTTCAAAAAAAGCACGAAAAAGCAAGGCCGGAAACAGGGACCTTGTAGAAACATAAACAATAAACAAATGCTAGCTTTACCCCATAGCAGATAAAGAGCTGTTTCCTCATCACTCTTTAAATTTCCCAACGATACCGGCTGCGTCCTTCTTGGCGTGACATCTCGCCCTCGCTATCATTGGCTTTTCATGAAAACAGTATATCATTATATTTTGAAATTCGCAATAATTTATTTAACAATTATTTATGAAATGCTAATATTCAATCATGGTATGATTTTATTTCATGGTTTAGATTCCCTGTTTTTTTCATAAAAAAAGCCCCCTGAAGGACACACCTGCGGTGTGAGGGTTCAGAGGGTTCAGACGGGAAGGTTCTTAAGATGGACCGGCCCTATGGGCCGGAGGGTTCTTAAGTTTGACGGCCCTTCGGGCCGAGGGTTGTGGTATCGCC
>ENA-ORRQ01003001-ORRQ01003001.1-human-gut-metagenome-genome-assembly--contig:-NODE-3001-length-10419-cov-2.029236_pt1 | contig 10419 bp, 6 predicted proteins | sample MGYA00242177_ERZ509138 | MGnify/ENA primary metagenome ERZ509138 (study PRJEB26280, sample SAMEA2338628) | human gut metagenome | biome: human gut; feature: human-associated habitat; material: faeces...
TTCTGCTGTCTGATACAAGAGGATAAATTGAATTGATAGAACTCACCTATAAAACCTTATAATTTATGGAACCTAAATACTGTCCTCAATGTGGACAACCCGTCAGCACAGATGCGCGCTTCTGCCCAAAATGCGGATGTGAATTTCAGCCTCAACGACAATGGCAGCAAACGCCACCACCGAACCCAAACCAATGGCAACAAACTCCGCCACCTCATCAGCAACAATACCAACAACAGTGGCAACAGCCAAATCCGGGCTACACAACTGCTCCAAACGGTATGCGTATGCGCAACCTTGACATGATGGAAGCCTGCAAAATGTACTGGCAAAAATATGTGGACTTCGAAGGCCGTTCACGCCGTGCCGAATACTGGTGGGCAGCTTTGATGGTTTTTGTCCTCTCTTTGATTCCGTATATTAACATTCTTGTCGGTCTGGCTACCATTATTCCGTCAATCGCTGTCGGTGTTCGCCGCCTACATGACATCAATAAATCAGGTTGGTTTATGCTACTTAACCTCATCCCTATCGTCGGTCAGATTATTCTCATCATCTGGTTCTGCCAAGAAGGAACTATCGGACCGAACCAATACGGAGAAGACCCGAAATATATCCGATAATTCAAGCAAAGAAATCATAGCAACAGCGAACACCTTTCGTTGCTGAGGTGTCCGTTGTTTTTTATATAGAAAAGGTTGCACAGCGAATGCCATGCAACCTTTCTCCTCCTTAATATGTATTTGCTATTCTTTTACAATCAACACTGTGGCATAAGCGGAAATACCTTCTTTTCGGCCCGTAAAGCCAAGTTTTTCTGTGGTTGTCGCCTTGATTGATACGTCTTCCGGCTCAACACCCATACATGCTGCCATCGCAGCTTGCATAGCCGGAATATGCGGATTTAGTTTAGGTGCCTCTGCACATATCGTAATATCGGCATTACCCAATCGGTATCCTTTTTCAGCCAATAGTCTCGTTACCTCAACCAACAGCTTTTTGCTGTCGATTCCCTTGTAACGGGAATCAGTATCCGGAAAATGGAAACCAATATCACGCAAAGCAGCAGCACCGAGCAAGGCATCGCAAAGCGCATGAATAACCACATCGGCATCGCTGTGGCCCAACAAACCAACTGTATGCTCGATTTTGATGCCACCTAACCACAATTCACGGCCTTCAACAAGACGGTGAACATCAAAACCCATTCCTACACGAATATTCAATCCCATAGTATCGTCCGTTTTTTTATCTGCCCATCAAAGCTTTAAGACCATCCATATCGAATGTCAGCGAAAAACGCAACGTCTGGTCGAGCGGACTGCTCGGAGCCGTAGCAATCATATAGGCTGCATCCAACTGCACCACATTTAGAGAGAAACCTGCACCAAACGAGAAATACTGCAAATTACCCTTATCGGCATTCTGATGATAGTAACCGGTACGCAGGAAGAACTGATGGTTGTAGTTGTATTCAGCACCTACCGAGAACATGATTTCCTTCAACTCTTCCGAGAATCCGTTAGGAGCATCGGTAAATGACTTGAAGATACCTGAAATTGATGAAGTATTTCGCCAGTCTTCCAACGCAGCTTCATATGCTTCTGAATCATAATCACCATCAGCATTCAGATAGTCGGACTGACGCGGACGAGTCGGAACCAACAGTTTGTTTACGTCCAACGACAGGGCCAATGTATTATATGCAGCTATCGGGAAAGTGAATGTTGTTCCCAATCGAAGATTCGTAGGCAAGAATGCAGGGTCATTACCGTCATTATAGGAAACCTTTGAACCGATATTGGAGATATTGAAACCCCAAGACCACTGACACTCGTTTCTTCCGATAATCGGATAAGTCGTCAGATAACCGGAAATATCGGCAGCGAAGGCCGAAGCTCCTGTTTGTTGTTCTGCCGAATAAGCATCGCTAAAGGCAAGGTCAGAGTAAATATAGCGCAAAGCCACACCCATAGAAAAGCTCTCAGAAAGTTTGCGGGAATAACCCAAATCGAAAGCCATTTCATAAGGATTCACGGAATTGATTTCCACTCCGCTGTCATCAGTCAGCTTCACTTCACCCAACGAGAAATAGCGCAACGAAGCACTCACCGCCTGATTGTCGCCACCACCGATTTTCCAATATCCGGCAAGATTGGCAAGATTGATATCGTTGACCAACTTACGCAACCATGGAGTATAAGACAAACTGACAGCCGCCGTACTGTAGGCAAACGCATATTTCGACGGGTTCCAATATTGAGAATAAGCATCCGGTTCTGTCGCAACACCCAAATCACCCATAGATGCACCGCGCGCATCCGGAGCAATACCTAAAGAAGTTACACCCGTCTGCACCGGGTTAAACTGATTTTTTCCATCTTGCGCAGCAACATAGGGCACTGCCATGAAAGCTGCCAAAACCAGTGATATATATTTTCTCTTGTTCATTCGGTAATGAGTTTATAGTATTATAAACTAAATAATTGCCGTTTTATTGCTTCAAAACAACTATTTTTTTGACCGCTGTAGTCTTTCCATCGACAACTGCCGACATGTTATAGACACCTGGTGTCAGGCGGTTTCCTTCGTTGTCAACGCCATGCCATTCATAAGGGAACGACACGTTCGTCTGTCTGAACAGCAGATTGTTGCGATTGTCTGTCACCAAAAAGTCCCCATTTCCGGCAGCTCCGTCAGTCAGACTGACAACTGCGACATCACGCACCGCCGGTTCCTGAAGTTCCAGACCGATTTCTGATGCTGAATCCTCAACAACAAAACTGACCGACTTGCGGCTTACGTTTCCGGAAAGGTCCGTTACCGTCAGTTCTACCACATGACGTCCGACCGACATGTCATAAACAGGCATTTCCACGTGCAGAACATTTTGTTCATCGGGATAGCAACCATATACGACCATCGTCTGTTTACCGCCGTCGAACGACAGATTCATGGACGTGTTGATACCTTCCGTGCTGACATTCACTGCAACATTGTCCTTCACGACCGCATAAACGGTAAAATCTTTTTCCACCGTTCCACCATCGGCAAACGTATTCGAAGAATTCAAATACAGTTCTTCAATGACAGGAGCCTCGGTATCATTACTTCCAGCACTACCCTCTCTCGTAAAACTTAACTGCGTATTGCAACCCGAAAGGATGTTGCCGTCGCCATCAGCAACAAACACTCTTAACGGCATTGCATCCCCGTCCGATGCGACAAAGAAAGGAACGACCATATTGCCTTCAAATTTTCCGTTGGAAATCTTACACTTGACAGCGTTTAGTTCTTCCCCACGGTTCTTTACCATTACCAGCTCACCAGAAGGGACTGAGGATGAAGAAATTTTTGTCTTCACGTAATCGCGCTCAGCATCGTAAAGCTTCACCAGTGCATAGCCGTTGAAACTGCTGTCTACATTGCCTTCCGAATCATTAACAACACCAGAAAACGAAACATTTTGATTGCCGGAAGCAGTTACCGTTCCCTCTGCCACTCCGTTCAGCTCGGAAACCTTCACCTGATTTCGAGGCATCGTAACCGACATGGATGGGTCGCCGAGCAAGTGATATTTCATTCGGTTGATGGAATTTTCTCCCGAATGATTTTTCGCATCCCGCAAAACGAGTCCGATAGTCTTTTTACCGCCATAATATTCTTCCGGCTTAGCCAAATATGTGCCAAAACTATTGGTCAAAACTCCGTTCAAACTTGTATAGGCTATACGCGTCGAAGTAATGCCGGCAATAATTCCGCCATCGGGATTCTCCAGCAACTTTTCAAACAAATTGGAATTTCCGCTGTCAAAACGGCCCGCATCGCACGACGAAACATAGAATATCGGCAAATGAGGATATTTCGTATCCGTCGCTTTAGCAAAGTCCATCAACACCTGACTCATCGACATGGACGACGGATTGCTATGTCCTACAAACATGGCAAAGTTCTGCCCTTGCTCCAACATTTCCACAAATTTGGCACGAACATCCGTAGGCTGCTTGTAGGCCGCCATATATATTTTCGTAAAATTCATGTCGTAGTTTCCTTCCTGGTTGAAATTGAGCAGAAAGGTTTCGCAATTGTCCGTATGAACATAATCGTCACCGTCCTCACCAATAAGCAGCATATTGTTTTTCCAAGATGAAGTGTAATCGAAACGTTCTGTCGAATAGGCAATCAGCTTGTCTACGTATGTTGCGGCATTCTTCGCTGAAGTAAACGGCAAACGGCCAACGGCAATTTGCATCTGCATACCGACCAGCGAACTCGACACATTGTCACCCAATATACCGAAGAAATCGTCCGAACAATAGGAACGAACTTCCGAATAGCTTTCTTCCGACTGATATGTCAGCAGCAAATCGACTTCTGCGCCAATCCCCATCATACGGTTGTCGTACGTACCGGAACCGAACAGCAGCAAATATTTGAACTTCTCGGGATTACGGTCATACAGCATTTTACACATGCGACGATAAGCCATGGCATCGCGCACACCCGATGAAAATTCATTGAACACCTTGTCCTGTGTTACCACAAGCACATCAAGTCCGTCATAACTACGACGGAACTCGGCAAGACGCTCTGCCTGTTCCAAGAGAGCCTTGTTGGTGATTATCAACATATCGGGCACTTGCTCTGCATGAAGGTTCTGATTGTCGACTACTTCAGAAAACTCCGGCTGCATCTGCGGTTGAGCGATATCGAAAAAGATAAACTTGCCCCAGTTTTTATCCGTTTTCTTGCCAAGTACAAATACCGATGTTCCGTCACCGTCCGATGTCAACGTATAATTAACTACCGGATAGGCTGTATCCCAACCGGCTTTGTTGTCGGAAACTTGCCAAACTCTGACAGACGGACTGTCACCCCAAAAACGCACTCCCGCGATTTTCGATGAACTCCAATCGTCCAGCATATAAAAACGCTCTATAGATTTCTCACCGGCCGCAAAGCTGTTATATGCCGGATAAGAAACCGTCACATAATCCAACCAACATTTCAGCAAATTCACGGCTGAGGTACATTGGATACCCAATTCCACATGATTGCCCGTCACTGCGGCACTGCTGACAGGAAGATAGCCGTACAACGACAAATTGCCATATACCACATAGTCCAGCCCATAATTGCTGGAAAGCGAATTTCCGCGGTTATAGTTCAACTTTGTGCCGTTAAGCGTAATGTCCTTTTTCATCGTTCCGTTAGTATAGGCGGCAACCGATGAATATACATAAAAAGTACCTTCGTCGGCCAACGAAGGCAAATTCAAATCAAAAGAAATTTTACCACCAAGAGCCTTGATGTTTTCGCCCAGGAAATTCTTTCCCGACAATGTCGGATTCAACAGTTCCTGTTCATGACGCCAAAAAGCCGTTCCCACTTCTTTCCATTCTTCCACTTCCGGAATCTGGTCGGAATTGTCAACAGTCGTCACATAGGAAGGAGCTTCAGCTTTTGAGTCTGTAAGAAAATAAAAGCTTTCGCTGGAATACGGATTCGGTTCCGTTATACTATAAAGATATCCGCTGGTCTGCCCGTAACGCGATATTTTTTCACCGAGCACACCAACACCATAAAAATAAAGTTTGTCGCCCTCATGCATCACCGGCATCTGCACCATATCGTCGGCATAGGCTGCGACAAATCCTTCTGGACTGACGTTGCCGCCCCATCCGTAGACTTTCACATTCGAAGGATCCGAAAATCCGAACGACTTCAATTTTTCATACGAAAGTTAGTAAATTCCGGTCTCCCCTACCTTCACTTTAACCCAATAGCCGGATGACAATAGAGAATTACTCTTAAAAGATACCGCTGCAACAACCGACTGAGAGAATAAAGCTACTGACAAAAAAAACAATAAAAATTTCTTCATATTCTCTGTTCAACGTTTTCTACTTCACCTTGATGTTCACGGACTCGCGTCCCTGAATTTCGGCTTTGATGTGGCTGTCAATTGTCATTTTCGTCGACTTGCCACTCGCTTCTATTAAAATATAGTCACCAATTTTCAATGTGAAATACTTGCTTACATATTCTATGATGCCGTCCACGTCCAATGTTTCGGCTACAGTAATGCGTTCCAGTTCGTTACCGTCAACACTCACCGAAATTTCAGCCGACTGCAAACCGACCTCTTCAGCCGGAAACCCGTCACCAAGAATAATGGCCCCGTCGAAAGCCGTAGCTAAAGCCCAGGGAGCACCAGACTTCTGCAACGCTTCACGAAGATCCGTAGCCTCAATGGCCAGACACAAGCCCACTTCATTGTAATAACGTCCGGCAAACCGACGGGCAATGTTCTTTCCAAGACGGTTGATATGGACTGCTACCGCCGTTTTAAACTCAAAATTTTTCGCAAACTCCGGAATAAAAAAAGGCTTTCCGCTTTTTTGCAAGGCAGAATCCGGCATCACGTCAACCGCGGGACCTTCTGCTGCATGAATATTGGTAATCTTTATAACTTTCACTTTTTCCCGTTTAAACGATTATACATAACTGCCAAATGTGCATAAATCGACGTATTCTGTATCACCACATCATCGCCGACCTTAATACGATAAGGCGTAAAGTTCCATATTGCCTTGACACCGGCGTCGACAAGCAAATCGGCCGACTGCTGTGCATATTCAACAGGAACGGCAACAATGCCAATTTCCGCATTATAGACCTGCTGTTTCCCACGCAGTTCCGAAATATGGAAAATAGGCACACCACATATATCTTTTCCTACTATTTTTTCGTCTACATCAAACCCCGCAACGATATGCAGTCCGTACTGCATAAGTCCGGAATCCTGAATCAACGCCGAACCCAAACTGCCGACTCCAACCATAAAGGCACTGTGGCTTTTATAGAAATCCAAAAACACCGACAGTTCGTTGACGAGATGCTCCACCTGATAACCAATACGGGTTTTGCCCTTGATATTGAGAAACGACAGATCTTTGGAAATCTGCGAAGCATCAACATTCAGTTTCTTCGATATTTGAGTAGAGGAAACATACTCGATGTGCTGCGAACGCAACATATTCACATAAGCCAGATACCACGGCAAACGCCGCAGTGTCGGTTCAGGCAATTGAATACTCTTGGTTTCCTCATTCATAGCAAGTTACACTTTTTCAAAATCAGCCCATAAAAGTACATCTTGACACCAGCAAAAAAAGTTATTCTGCCGCTACCGCCAGTTTCTGAACCTTCGATGATGAGCTAACACCGTCGGCCGTTACAGTTGCGCGATACAGATAAATGCCGCGTCCTACCCGACATCCGGAACCGTCAGTCAGATTCCACGTCACAGGCATAGTGGTAAACATGTCACTGCGTCCCGTGTGCGATTCGCTCCATACTTGTCGTCCGAGCATGTCGTAGATGGAGATTGTCACGGTCAGCATAGCGTCCGGACGGTTATGTTCGAGGTAGAAATTCGCCTCAGTCTTAGCCGGATTAGCATCTGTATAGACACGGTACAGTTCCGGTTGCTGTCCCGGCTGAACAAAGAAGGAAATGGTCTTTTCGGAAGCGTTTCCAAAAATATCCCACACCCGCAGACGGAGCGTATGGTTTCCGGCCGACATTTCGTCAAGCTGGCAATACACGCGTCCCAGTTTGTCGGTGTCCTGCGTATAGTATTCCTCCAGTCCGCTGATTGTTTCCTTTCCGTCCAGTAACAGCGTGATGCCGTGGCCTATGCCTGCCGACGACAGGTTGATACCGCTTTCGTCATATACTTCAACAAGCAAATAGGGTGTTTCGTTCACTACCGAACCGTCAACAAAACCGCTGTTGTTAAGTGCAAACAGTCGAATTTCCGGCCCGATTGTATCGGCTTCGGCAGTTTCGTCAAAACCATATACATAAAAATTCTCACACGAGCCGTTGGCGTCGACATTATCAGCCGACGAATAGGCATAAGTGCTTATCTGTGCCGGAGGATAGTTGTTGTTGATTTCTTTCGGAATCCGGAAAGTAAGTTCAAACGTACCGTTCTTTACGGAGTCTGTTCCCGTATACAGACGGTTGGAACGTTCCTGATAGGTAAACGGCGTGCTGTCTTCCCCTGCATCATAATATCCGTGAGTGGTTACCGACATTTCCGCATCATAGACCGTTGTGTTTACAAGTCCCTGAAAATCGTTCATCGGCATCCCGTCAGCATCGGTCACCTGCCCTTTCACGCTGACCTGCTGCAAAGCCAGAACTTCCGGATAAATTTCTGAATCCGTCGGCGTACCATTGATTTCGATAATCTTCGTACGATATTTCGGATATTTCATGCGCAAAGCAGGGTCGCCAATCAAAGCATACTTCAAACGGTGGTCGCCGCTCGAACTTCTCTCGTTTTTCGCATAGCGGAGAATATCGCCGGTTCGGGGCATAGTTCCGTCCTTTTCAGGCTGGAAGAGGAAACGGCAGATGGAATTCGACAAATCACCGTTACGGCTGATACTTGTTACGCGCGACGATGTTATCATGGAAACGACACCGCCAGCTTCGTTCAGATACAGCAACTCACCGCCCGATACATCCGGCGCATCCCAACGCGTAAATTCGCACGTTCCGGTAAACATCACCGGATAATTTTTATAATAAAATTCGTTCTGTATGTCGGTCCAACGCAAAAGTCCGTCGTGCGTCCAGGAAGTCGGATTGGCATGGCCGAGGAAGTTGGCAAAAAGCACGCCGTCGCGAAACGACTGGAACATTTTCTTGCGCGCATCAGGATAGAAACGGCCGGAACCGCTCGACTCCGCCTCAAATGCATCCAGATAAATACGGGTATATACATATTCCGAACCACCGTTAGCCTTCATCTGTTCGATACTTTTTTCCGACTGCGACATGTGAACAGCGGCATTGGCATCATCGGCTATTACCAGCACATTGTTACGCCAAGCTCCCATCGCGGAGTTGTTCACATAAGAATAGACCTTGTCCACCATCTTCCCGGCTTCCGCAAGGCTCTTGACAGGCATACGGCCGATTGAAATGTCAATATTGTGGTTGTGGCCGGAAACAGAGACATCCGACCCATCGGCAAGGATGCCACACACATCGTCGGTATTGAAACTGGTTGATTCGGAAGTGCAGAGATATGACTCCCATGTCAGCAACAGCGGATAAGTGATGCTGCGGGCATCGGATGTCAGACGACGGTTGTCAAACAGGCTTCGTCCGAAAAGAAGCAAATAGCGGAAATCTGCTTCCGCTCCTTCGACTTTCGAACGCTCCCAAAACAGTTTCGCCAATTTACGGTAAGCCATAATGTCGCGCGTACCGGAAGAAAATTCATTGAAAATAGACGCCTCGTCGATAACGGCTACCTTCATGCCGTCAACCGTCTTGTGAAGTTCGGCAAGGCGTTGTGCCTCCGAACGGAATTCGCCCGGCGTAATAATCACCATGTCGGGAGTTTCCAATCCGTGCAGATTCTGATTGGCTACCGTACCGCCATAAGCCGGAGCTGGGAAAGTGGATGCCGGATTGAATGCTACATATTCCCGCTTGCCCGTTTCCGTCTGACGGAAATAGGCATTGCCGCCCGCTACGGTCACATTAACAGCCTTCGGGCTGTAATGAGTGGTAATATCCCACACCTGAAGCCCGTCAGTGGCTCCGGATATGGAAAACACACTGTCGCGGCATGCCGACGTGTGGCTGCGGAATGCCAGCGAAGTACCGTCCATTGCAAGACGACGGAAATAAGATATTTCAAAATAATCAAGGCGGGCAAAAGAAAGCGAGCCTGTATTGCTATAGCTCATACCCAGCAGCAGTTTCTCGCCGGGAGCCTTGATGGTATAGTCAAAATACCCCTGCTCACCAATACCGTAGGAATCTGAAGCAGTTGCCGAAACTCGACCTACGTAATCGTCACCGGTACCGCCGCTGAATGTGATTTCGCTGCTTCCGCCCTGGGTTTTGGTCATAAAGGTTATATAGGCTTTCGCATCCGAACCGTCGACAATTCCCGGCAGATTGACAGAAAACACCTGATTGCGGCTATAGGTAAAATCCTCGCCCAACAGCGTACGTCCGGTCGTTCCCGGTGCAAAGGTTTCCTTTTCGTGAACGAGCCGTTCCTCGAAATCGGTTATCTGCGGTCCGGCTTGAGCCGTAGCCGCCTCCCCTGTTGCTGTCAGCTCGGCGATTGTCAAATCGTCACGGTCGGTAATGAAATAATAGCCTTCGTTGGCATAAGGATTCAGCACATGGTGATAGGCCACGCCTCTCGACGTGTTGTCCTTCCAACTGACAAGTCCCTGTGCATAAAATATAATTTTCGAATCATTGCGATAAACAGGTACCTGGGGCAGATCGTCGACATATCCGTCGCCCATTTTCTCCGAAATCATGGCTCCACCATATCCATAGACCTTCACCTTCGAAATATCGGAAAATCCCCAA
>ENA-ORRQ01003005-ORRQ01003005.1-human-gut-metagenome-genome-assembly--contig:-NODE-3005-length-10411-cov-4.596369_pt1 | contig 10411 bp, 10 predicted proteins | sample MGYA00242177_ERZ509138 | MGnify/ENA primary metagenome ERZ509138 (study PRJEB26280, sample SAMEA2338628) | human gut metagenome | biome: human gut; feature: human-associated habitat; material: faeces...
ACCGGTCTCCTTGCTGCGGTCCAGCACGGCAATCTTCTTGACTGTGGCGGGAATAGCGGCAGAGAAGTCAGGCACGGAGAAGGGACGGTACAGATGGATCTGCACCATGCCCACCCTGCGGCCCTGCGCGTTGAGGTAGTCCACGGTCTCCTTCACAGCCTCGGAGGCGGAACACATGACAACGACCACTTCTTCGGCATCGGGCGCGCCGTAGTAGTTGAACAGCTTGTAATCCCGGCCGGTGAGCTTGTTGATCTCATCCATGTAGTGCTGGACCACGCCGGGGATCGTGGCGATCTTCTCGTTGGCGCCCTCCTTGCACTGGAAGAACACGTCCGGATTCACCGTCGTGCCCCGGGTGGAGGGGTGCTCCGGGTTCAGGCCGTTCTTGCGGAACGCCGCCAGCTGGTCATAGTCCACCAGCTTGGCCAGGTCGTCATAGTCCAGCGCCTCGATCCGCTGCATCTCGTGGGAGGTGCGGAAGCCGTCGAAGCAGTGCATGAAGGCGTACTTGCCGCTGATGGCGGACAGGTGGGCCACCGCGCCCAGGTCCATGGCCTCCTGGGGGCAGGAGGACATCAGCATGGCGTAGCCGGTGGTGCGGCAGGTCATGAAGTCGGTGTGATCGCCGAAGATGGAGTGGTGGTTGCTGGTCACCACGCGGGAGGCGATGTGCATGACGCTGGGCAGGAACTGGCCGCCCATGGCGTACATGGCGGGGATCATCAGCATCAGGCCCTGAGAGGAGGTGTAGGTGCTGGTGAGGGCGCCCGCCTGCAGGGAGCCGTGAACAGCGCCGGAAGCGCCGCCCTCGGACTGCATCTCTACCACCTGCACGGTCTCGCCGAAGATATTCTTCTTGCCGGTGGCGGCCCACTCATCAATGTGCTGGGCCATGTCGGAGGAAGGGGTAATGGGGTAGATGGCGGCCACGTCGGTAAAGGCATAGGAAGCGTATGCCGCCGCGGTGTTGCCGTCCATGGATTTCATTCTGCGTTTCGTCATTTCTGCTGCTCCTTTCGATTACTTGCTCTGCTGAGCCAGTTTCTTCTCGATCAGCTTGCCCAGCTTCATCACGCCCTCGCGGATCTTCTCCGGAGAATTGTTGCCGAAGCTCATGCGCATGCAGTTGCGGCCCGCGCCGCTGCCGCCCACGAAGAAGCCCGCGCCGGCCACGAATGCCACGCCCACTTCCGGATCAGTACTGGACTCCTTCAGCAGCTCCGCGGTGTCAATGTCGCCGGGCAGCTCCACCCAGGTGAACAGGCCGCCGTCGGGGAAGCTGTGCTTGGTGCCCTCGGGGAAATACTTGTCGATGCACTCCAGCATGGCGTCCCGACGCTGGCGGTACAGGTCGCACAGCATCTTGTGGTGTGCGGGATAGTAGCCGCGCTTGAAGAACTCGGCGCACAGCACCTGGGGCAGCATGGAGGTATGGGAGTTGGTGGCGGACTTGGCCTCCGTCAGATAGTGGATGGTCTCCGGCTCCGCCATCACATAGCCCAGGCGCACGCCGGGGGAGAAGATCTTGGAGAAGCTGTTGGCCACCACCACGTTGCCCACGGTGTCGAAGCACTTGATGGGAGGCAGGTCCTCTCCGCTGTATCGAATATCACGGTAGGGGTCGTCCTCCAGCACCAGCACATTGTACTTGGCGGACAGCTCCGCCACCTTCTTCCGGCGTTCCAGGCTCAGAGTACGGCCGCTGGGATTCTGGAAGGTGGGGATCACGTAAATCATTTTGGGATGGTACTTCTGGATCTTCGCCTCCAGATCGTCCATCTTCATGCCGTCCTCGTCCATGTCCACGCCAATGCACTTGGCCTCGAACATCTCAAAAATCTCCACGGAGTGTACGAAGGTGGGGGATTCTACCAGAATCACGTCGCCCGGGTCAATATAGACCTGGCAGGTCAGGTTGATGCCCTCCAGGCCGCCGGCCACCACCATCACATTGTCAGTGGTACACTTCACACCCTTGGGGAGCAGCAGCTCGTTGACAATGACCTCTTTCATGTCCTTGGTGCCGCTGAGAGGGCCGTACTGCAGAGCCTCCACGCCGCGCTTGTCCTTCCGGATGACCTCATCCGTCAGCTGGCGCAGGATGTCGATGGGCAGGGCCTCCTTGGCCGGCGCGCCGCCGCCGAAAGAAATAATATCGGGGTTTGTCATCGCGCCAAATAAGTTGCTGACCACGTTGGCCGTGTAGGCCATGGCGCCCATGCGTTTTGCGTATTGTATCATAAAATGCTCCTCCTTTTCCTTACCGCGGTGTTTTCTGCCGCGCCGACACATGGCGGTCATGCCGGTATGGTCGGTTGTCTGCATTGTAGCACTATGCGGCGCATCTGTCTCCGCAAGTAATTCACACCCCACTTGAATTTTCTTCAACGCAAAGCTGTGCAGAGTGTGCTATGATACCTGCATACAAGCGAAGCGCTTTGTGCGTTCTGTCTACCGTCTGAAAAGACGGCGTCGGCAGAAGGCCGATCTGACAAAACAGGACAAGGAGGAACCCCCCATATGAAAAAACGCATTGTCTGTTTCGGCGATTCCAATACCTGGGGCTATATTCCCATTACCGGTGAGCGATATGACGAGAGCATCCGCTGGCCGGCCCGCCTGCAGGAAAAGCTGGGCTATCAGGACTACACCGTGGTCGAGGAAGGTCTCACCGGACGCACCACCGTCTTTGACGATCCCTTTGATCCGGAGCTGAACGGTCTGAAGACCATGCCCGCAGTCCTCCGCAGCGCGGCTCCTATTGATGTATTGGTCTTTATGCTGGGCACCAACGATTTTCAGTCCAATATTCCCGCCGGCAATCCCATCTCCACCGCCCGCGCCGTGCAGTATATGCTGGAAACGGCACGAAAGCTGGGGGTCGACCGTCCCGGCGAGAAGATGAAGATCCTGCTGATCTCTCCGGTAGAGATCACGGAGGATCGCCTGACCTTCAAGGAAAACGATGTGACGGATCAGACCAGCATCGACAACAGCCGCCAGCTGGGCAAGTGCCTGCGCACCGTGGCCGAGCAGCTGGATGTCGAGTTCATCGACGCGGCTCAGTTCATCAAGCCCGGCAAGGTGGACGGCGTCCATCTGGACGAGGAGGGCCACGCCAAAATGAGCGAGCTGGTCTATGAAATGGTACACACCATGCTTTCCTGAAGTTCCCCCTGTTGTAATTGGGCTGTCAGCCCTGTGTTACAAAATTAAATAGAAGAGGAGATCAAGAGAAAATGGAAGAAAAAAATGTCAAACGCTCTAAATTCAGCTCCAACCTCGGCATGATGCTGGCCTGTATCGGCGGCGCTGTCGGCCTGGGCAATGTTTGGGGCTTCCCCTCCAAGCTGGGCCGCGGCGGCGGCTTCTACTTCCTGATCATCTACGTCGTGGTGGCGCTGCTGCTGGGCATTCCCATGACCCTGTCCGAGTACGCGATTGGCCGCAAGATGCGCAAGGGCCCCATCGCAGCCTGGACAGAGCTGAACCGGAAATGGAAGTTCGTCGGTATCCTGAACGCCATCGTCTGCGTAGGCGTTATGGGCTTCTACTGCCTGCTGTTCGGCTGGATCATCAAGTACATGGTGGAATTCGGCATCGCGATCTTTAATCCTGCCAGCACCTTCTGGACCATGGACAGCGCCGAATACTTCTCCATGTTCATCTCCAACCCTGTGGAGCCCCTGGTCTGGACCTTCCTGGGCCTGCTTCTCGCCTATCTCTGCGTCCGCAAGAACATGGCCGGCGGTATCGAGAAGGCCTGCAAGTGGATGATCCCCGCGCTGGTCGTTCTGCTGATCGTTGTGGCCATCCGCGCCTGCACCCTGCCCGGCGCCGAGGCGGGCATCGAGTTCCTGTTCCAGCCCAGCACCGAGAATGTTATGAGCTCCGGCGGCTGGCTCACCGTGTTCGGCATCGCCCTGGCCCAGATGTTCTTCTCCCTGAACGTCGGCTTCGGTACCAACCTGATGTATGGCTCCTATGCCCCTGACGACAGTGACCTGGCCAAGAATGCCCTGCTGGTTCCTCTGGGTGACATGGTCGTCGCTCTGCTGGCCGCTCTGGCCACCATTCCCGCCGCTTTTGCATTTGGCTATTCCCCCTCTACCGGCGCAGGTATGCTGTTCATCACCATGAAAGCCGTCTTTGAGAGCATGCCCGGCGGCGCCATTTTCGGCTTCATGTTCTTCGTTGCCGTGTTCTTTGCCGCTATCAGCTCCGTGATCGGTATGACCGCTGCCAACGCCGCCATCCCCTGCGAGCACTGGGGCTGGAGCAACAAGAAGGGCACCCTGCTGGCGCTGGCCGCCAACTTGATCATCGCCATCCCCGTTTCTCTGGGTTACAGCTCCCTCAGCGGCGTGCGCATGCTGAGCTGGATGGGCAAGGATACCGACATTCTGGACTCCATCGACTACCTGTGCGAGAACTGCTTCGCCACTGTGGCAGCCCTGGCTCTGTGCATCTTCGTTGGCTGGATCTGGAAGCCCGCTGCCGTTATCGAGGAGGTAGAAAAGGGCGGCAAGTTCAAGTTCACTTGGAAGAGTATCTTCACCTTCCTCATCCGCTACATCTGCCCCATCATCACGCTCATCGTGGTGCTCAGCTCTATCGGTATTATCTCCCTGTGATTTTTCCGCCTCATTCCCCTTTTTCTCTGCATTTTCCCGGCGCGAAAAAAGCGGACGCTGTTCAGCAGCGTCCGCTTTTTTCTATGCTTCTTCAGTTTTCTGCTGCACTCAACGGAAGTAGGGCAGCTCTTCGGGATATCGCTGCGCCACATAATCCTGCACCGTCCGCACGAAGATCTTCGTCACGGGGGTCACGTACTCGCTGCGCTGTGTAGCGATACCAATGGTGCGGAACGGCGCGCCCTCGATAGGAAACACGCGGATATTTCCGCCCAGATAGTCCAGCACCAGCTCCGGCATAATGCTGATGCCCTGTCCGCTTTCCACCATGGCGATAATCAGCGCGTCATCTGCCAGCTGGTGCGGATTTTCCATCTCGATATTGTTGGCGGACAGGAAGGCCCGCGCGTCAAAGTCGGATTCCGCGTGCGGCAGGATCAGCGTGTTCTTCCGCAGATCCTCCAGCGTAATATAATCTCCGTTTTCCGCTTCAAAGGACTTCGGTGTAATGCACATCAGTCTGTCATGCAGCAGCGGGTACGCCGGAATGCTGCCAGTGATAGGCACCGATACAAATGCCGCGTCCAGCTCCCCATTTGCCACAGCCGCCTCCAGTCCGGTATAGCTGCCCTGGTGAATATACATCTTGATCTGGGGATACTCCTTCTGCATCCGCAGCATAATGTCAGGCATCCAATTGCAGCCCACGCTGCTGAATACGCCCACATTCAGGATACCGGTACGTATATCACAGATCCGCACGATCTCCTGCTGCAGCCGCTCCTCCGCCTTCAGCGCATAGCGGACATGGGGGATCAGCTCCTGACCGTATTGGGTCAGCCGCAGGCCATCGCGGTTGCGGACCACCAACTGCATTCCCAGCCGTTCCTCCAGCTTTCGCAGAGAATGGCTCACCGCAGATGGTGTCAGGTGTACGATCTCCGCCGTCTTTGTCAGGCTGTTGGTGCTGGCCACCAAATCAAAAATACGATAACTGATGTCTATCACAAGCATCCTCCTTTCTTCCCATTCTGTCGTGCTGTATCTCCCGTGACGGTGGTTACTTTGACAGTGCGGCGCGTTTTTTTCGATACATTATTGTGCAAGATTCAACACGGGTTGAATCTCTTTCATTTTGTTATTGTAGCCTTTTTGCGAGAGCTTGGCAAGTGCGGCGGCACATAAATCTGCACAATTTACGTTTTTTCTCTGTACGGATACCCCCGGCGCCGCAGACGCATATCATGCAGTGTGTGCATGATAGCGTCCGGCACGGGGAACGGGCCGCGACCGGCAGCAGGCATACACAGGGTGACAAACCTTGCACACTGTGCTATACTACCCACATCACCACCAAGGAGGACGTATCATGCGTATCAACTGGTTCAAGGACGAAAATCACCTGGTCTATATCAACGGCGCGACGCAGCTGGCGGAGCTGGAGCGGACGCTGCACTTCCCCGGTCTGGAGGAAGCCGCCAATGAGCTGCGGCAGCATCCCACGGCGGAGGGCTTTACCATCAAGGGCCCCAAGCGCACCAGCGGACGGCTGTTCGTGCCCGATCTGACCTTCGGCGAGCACATCGAGATGGGCGAAAACATCTTCTTCTATATGGGCGAGATGCAGGAGTGCTACGTCATCTACTGGCTGGACGCGCCGGTGGCAAAGTGAGGCGGCATCGCACATGACTTTCCTGCAAAAGCATCACGGGCAGATGTCCGATTCCATGCTGACAGCCTTTTTCATCATCCTATCCGGCGGATTGCAGGACGCCTATACCTACTGCTGCCGGGGCAAGGTGTTTGCCAACGCCCAGACCGGCAACATCGTGCTGCTGAGTACGCATCTATTCGAGGGAGACTGGGGACAGGCGCTGCGCTACTTAGTCCCCGTGCTGGCGTTCCTGCTGGGTATCTACATCGCGGAGTGCGTCCACCGGCACTTCAAGCGGATGGAGAAGGTACACTGGCGGCAGCTCATCATTCTGGCGGAGATCGTGCTGCTGGCGGCGGTGGGCTTCCTGCCGGAGACGCTGAACACCACCGCCAACGCCGTGGTGTCCTTCGTGTGCGCCATGCAGGTACAGACCTTCCGCAAGGTGCGGGGCCACGCCTACGCCAGCACCATGTGTATCGGCAATATGCGCAGCGGTACGGAGGCGCTGTGCGCCTACTTCCATACGAGGGATAAGGAAATACTCCACAAGGCGCTGACGTATTTCGGCGTGGTGCTGCTGTTCGCGCTGGGCGCGGGTATCGGCAGCATCGCCACCCTCCACTGGGGCGCGGGGACGATCTGGCTGTCCTGCGGCCTGCTGACCGTCAGTTTTCTCATTATGTTCGTCCACGACGAGGAAGAAAAGCTGAATGCATAAAAAACGGCTCCAACTGCGCTCTCCCTGCCGCAGTTGGGGCCGTTTTTGTGGTTCCTTCATAGAAAAGTATGGTTGGCCGGATCATGGCGCTATGATGGCACGGAGGAAAGGACTCGGGGCGCCCATTTCACCGTGTCCCACCTGCCGGGACACAAGGGACCCGACGTGACAGGCATCTATCTGGCGTCTGCGGCGCACGGTTTCCGCCGGTTGACCAATAAGGCCAAAACTGCTTCGAGGAAAAGAAAAAACCCTCGAAGCCTTGCGGCTTCAAGGGTTTTCCTGTTGGTGCGCGAGGCGGGACTTGAACCCGCACGTGCGTAATGCACACTAGAACCTGAATCTAGCGAGTCTGCCAATTCCACCACTCGCGCGTCACGAACAAGTGTTATTATAGTCATGTCCCCCCCAAATGTCAACCCCTCTTTTCCGTTTTTTTGAAAATCTTTTCTTTAACGATCTTTGTCGACATCTGTCCCCTCCTGCCGCCTTGACCTGAGATAAAAAAGCTGGTATGATAACAGAAAATTGCCAAAGGAGAACGTATGGAAAAACCGCTGACCGCCCGCAAACGGCAGGCACTGGAGATGCGCTCCCGCATCCAGAACGTGGCGCTGGACCTGTTTGACAGGGACGGCTTTGAAAATGTGGCCGTGGAGCAGATCGCGCAGGCCGCCGGCTGCTCCGTGGGCAATATCTATCACTACTTCAAGAGCAAGGATGAGCTTATCATCCAGGTCACCAGTAACGTGGACGCCCAGTACCAGCTGCTGGAGCAGTCGTATCTGGCCGACAACGCCTCCTCCGCCCGCAGCAAGCTGCTGGACTTTGTGGGCAAGTCGCTGGACATCAGTTCCAAAGACCCCGCCCTGTACCGCAGCTTCATCCACGGCCTGAAATATCCGGAGCAGGCCATCCTTCAGGACAACGAGAGCCGTGTCTACTTCCGCGTGCTGCGGGAGCTGATCGCCGCCTGCCAGCAGGAGGGCAGCATCGCCCCTCACCACGACCCCAGCGAGCTGGTGGCCGACCTGGTGGTGATGCACCGCGGCATGCTGTTTGAGTGGCGCATCGATGAGCAGAGCTTCGATCCGGTGACCCGCGGCTGCCGGATGGCCCAGGCGCTGCTGGACGGCTGGAAGCAGCCGGAGTAAGGGTTCCCGCGCAACAAACAAAATACCCCCGCGCACCGGTGTGCGCGGGGGTATTTTTATGCTGCGGATGGCTCGATCACTTCATGAAGGTCCCGTCCACCATCTGCTGCAGGTAGGCGTTGTACTTCTCCTGCACATCGGCGGGAACCAGATCGCTGATCTTACCGGCGGACAGGGTGCCGTTCTCCAGTGTACCGTAGACGGTGTTGCCGCCGAAGGTACCAGCCTCGACAGCCTGCATGGAGGCGACGATCATGGCGGAGTTATCGGTGACCTGGGAGCAGATGATGCACTCATTCTGGCCCAGGATGTCGGCGGGCTGGCCGATGTCGTAGATCTTCACGGAACCGGCAGCGGCGTTGGCGGCATCGATGGCCTCGCGGGCGCCGGAGTCAACGGCGGAGGCGTCGCCGAAGAACACGTCAGCCCCCTGGCTGATCAGCTCGGTGGCAAATTCCTTACCCTTAGGGGCATCGGAGAAGGAGTTGGCGTAGGGGACGTTCAGCAGCTCGACCGTCTTGCCCTCCTGCGCGGCCACATACTTGGCGGCCTCCTCAAAGCCGGCGATCTTGCCCTTGGTGGTATCCAGCTCCATACCGCCGATGAAGCCCAGCTTGCCGCTCTCGGTCATCAGACCGGCCAGCGCACCGGCGATCCAGCCGATCTGCTGGGCGTTGGGCAGCAGGGAGCTGACGTTGCCGTTGACAGCCTCGCCGGGGGTCTTCTCCGCGCCGTTCAGCAGGGCGAAGGCGATGTCAGGATACTCCTCAGCAGCCTGCAGCACGGCATCGGTGTACTGGTTGCCGGGAGCGTAAATCATGTCATAGCCCAGAGCGCAGTAGGCGGTGATGGAATCGTAGTACTGGTCCTGAGAAATAGAGTCGGTGACCTCGTACTGCCAGCCCTGCTTGTCGCAGGCAGCGACCATGGCGTTGTAGCAGGCAGCGCCCCAACCGCCGTCGTTGATGCTGGAGTCGCAGATCATAGCGACCTTGTAGACCTTGTCGCCATCGGTGTTGGCATCACCGTTGCCGTCGCCGGTATTGCTGTCGCCACCGGCGGGCTTGCTGCCGCAGGCCACCAGGCTCAGAGCCATGACCAGCGCCAGCAAGAGAGCAGCAAACTTTTTCATTCCTGATTTCTCCTTTTTAAGAAAGATCGGACAGCGCACAGCCTGCACCATCACACCATTATTATACCAGCGCGGAATTCACCGGCAAAACGGGTCATCTCTGCGATTATTGAGACGATTCTGTGCAAAGAAGCGGCACATGTCAAAACAAATTGCTCGTTTTTGTGCAATTTGCTAACGGCATCGGTCCTGATACTCCGATGGCGACATGCCGGTGAGCTTTTTGAACGTGCTGCCGAAATAGGCCACGTCGCGGTAGCCCACCATCTCCGCCACCTCGTACACCTTGTACCGGCAGTCCCGCAGCAGCTTGCGGGCCGTATGGATGCGGTACTGGGTGAGATAGCCCAGGGCTGTGTAGTTGGTCTCCTTCTTGAACACATGGCTCAGATGCCCCTCGCTGATGCCGATGTGGCGGGCGATGGAGGCGATGTTGATATCCGTGTCGGCGTAGTGCTCGGCGATATAGTTCAGGGTCTGGAGCACGTACTTGCTCTTGTCGCCCTTTGGCAGCAGCAGGGTGTCCTCCGCCGGCTGGGCGGCGCCCTCCTTCTCCCGCACACGTGCGATGGCGGACATCAGATCCTGATCGCGGAAGGGCTTGAGCAGGTAATCCGCCGCGCCGTAGCGCAGGGCGGCCCGGGCATAGTCGAACTCGTCGTAGGCGGTGAGGATGATGAAGTGGGCGGTGGACTCCTTCTCCCGCAGGCGGCGCATCATCTCGATGCCATCCATGCGGGGCATCCTCACGTCGGTGATGATGAGGTTGGGGTTGTACCGCTCCGCCGCGGCCAGACCCTCCTCGCCGTTGGCGGCTTCGCCGACCACGATGCAGTCCAGCGCCGCCCAGTCTACTGCCATGACGATACCCTTGCGGATCATTTCCTCATCCTCTACAACCATTACCCGCATCATACGCCGGGCCCTCCCTTCGCGGGCAGGCGCGCAAGAATACAGGCGCCGCCGCCCTCCGGATTTTCAAGACGCAGACCGAACGCGTCGCCGTAATGCTTGCGCAGGATCGTGTCTACATTTAATAGTCCCAGATGTCCCGTCTGCGTTTCCGGCGGTTTGTAAGGCCCCAGAAGGTCCGGCGGGAAGACGCAGCCGTTG
>ENA-ORRQ01003007-ORRQ01003007.1-human-gut-metagenome-genome-assembly--contig:-NODE-3007-length-10407-cov-2.517871_pt1 | contig 10407 bp, 10 predicted proteins | sample MGYA00242177_ERZ509138 | MGnify/ENA primary metagenome ERZ509138 (study PRJEB26280, sample SAMEA2338628) | human gut metagenome | biome: human gut; feature: human-associated habitat; material: faeces...
TTATAGCCTCTGACAACAGCTTTAGCAATTTGCCACTATTATCATGTCTGAGCGCCTTTAAAAAGCCAGCTGCGCTTTTATATTTTGCAGCTGGCCCGCCAGCTTTTAAAAGCCGCTGTAATCGCGATTCTAACAGTGCCATTTTTTCTTTTGGCAGCTGTATCCCAAATTCACGAGCGACAAGCAAAGCGTAGGCTTGAAAAATTGACGGTTCCATTAATATTTGCCAAAGTCATTATTTTTGCTTACAGTCACTGACGCCGGTGACTTTACCGTATCCTTGGCAATTGCTGGTGCTGACACCATCCGCGGAGCTGATTGATAGCTTCCTGCTGCCAGCTTGAATTTACCAGCAGTTTCTTTTAAACGTACTGCCTGCGCACTAAGTTCTTCACTAGCCGAAGCCGCTTCTTCCGATGTTGCTGAATTTGCCTGTACCACCTGTGAAACCTGCAAAACTCCCTGATCTATCTGCTCAAGTGCTACCTTCTGCTCACTAGAAGCCTTAGCAATCGAGCTTACAATATCTGCTACTTCAGTAACGTCGTTCATTATCATTTGCAAGGATTCTGCTGTTTTATCCGCGATACTGCGACCAGCTTCAACCTTCGTTATTGAATCTTCGATAAGCTCCGTTGTTTCTTTAGCGGCTTTAGCACTGCGGGCAGCCAAATTACGAACCTCTTCAGCAACTACTGCAAAGCCTTTGCCATGCGCACCAGCCCGAGCTGCTTCAACAGCTGCATTGAGCGCCAAAATATTAGTCTGAAAAGCAATCTCATCAATAACTTTGATGATTTTCGAAATATTGGTTGAAGCCACATTGATGTCTTCCATTGCTACTAACATATTCTTCATATCATCGTCACCAAGCTTTGCCTGCTGACGAGCTTGCTCAGTTAAATTATTGGCTTTTTCAGCATTTTCAGCATTGCTGGCCGTCTGCGATGAAATCTCTGATATTGATGCCGAGAGTTCTTCAACTGACGATGCCTGCTCAGCTGCGCCTTGTGACAGTGACACACTTGCCTGCGAGACATTTTGCGCACCTGCTGCTACCTGATCCGCTGCTACATGAATATCAGCCATCGCCTTATTAAGATTTTGCCGCATAGCCTCAAGACCATTAGCGGCCACACCTATTTCATCATCATTCTGTACAACAATTTTACTGGACAAATCACCATTACCGATAGTCGCTACTTCATTTTTCATAAAATCAAGCCGACTGCCAATATTTTTAGCTAACCGTACCCCAAATATCACTGCCACAACAATAATAACAACGGCCACGATTAAGGATAGCATTATAGCATGGTCAATGCGCTCATCAACTAGCTGCATATCTTTCTTAGCATTTTCAACCGCTACCTGCGCCATTTTATCAAAGGCTTTGCTTAACGCATCACCGCTTTCGTGTACCCTTTTCGATTCAGCTAAGCCTTCAACTGGCGTTCCTGGCTGCACCTGCGCCTGAATTAATGCCGCTCTAGCTACCCTATAATCAGCTAATTTGCTTTTTACATCGGCAACTGAAGCCTTGCTTTCACTAGTATTGGCCCGCGACTCAAGATCACCTAATACTGAATCAAGCTTTTGGTCAAAATTCTGCATTGACCCTTGCGATTGCTGTCTGGCTGCTGGATCTACTCTAAATAAATAACGCGTCAATTCATTGCGAGCTTCACTGAAATACTTGCCACTTTGTATTGCTAAAGTAGCTGCATAGGAATCCTCATCATTAATTTGCTGGTATTCATCGCTTAAATCGTTAGCCATTTTTAAACCATAACCGATACCAGCTGCTATTAGCAAACCTAAAATAGTAACCATAAGCACCAGTTTAGAGCCAATTTTCATATCTTTAGACATACCATAATCCCCTCTCTAATCAGCTTTATTCCTTAACCTTCACTGTCATCGTTCATGTTTTCTAAAAGCGCCTCATCTTCTGTTGAAAACAATTTTTTCCAATCGAGCAGCAAAACCACTTTTTCTTCGGATAACTTCCCTATATTTTTTACATAACGGTTACGAACAGATTTTAATTCTGGTGGCGGAACAATACTATTTTCCGGTATCGTAAGCACCTCACTGACACCATCAATAATGAGTCCAATCAAAACATCATTAACGCTAATGATAATGACACAGGTTCTATCACTATACGGACGATATTCCTGTCCAAAGCGCAGCCGCATATCAACTACCGGAATTATCTTCCCCCGAAGATTAATAATTCCCTGTACATAAGCTGGCACCTCTGGAACCTTAGTAATCGGCATAATACCAATTATCTCAATGACCGCCCGAATATCAATACCATATAATTCCTCCCCCAAGGTAAAGGTAAGATATTTGTCTTTTTGCGTGTCTTCATCCATGATTTCCTCTGCCACTATAACTCCCCCTCTTTTCTAAATCATAATAGTCCCCGCAATTTAACTGGATCGATTATCAAGCTGATGCTGCCATTACCAAGCAAGGTACAACCAGTTATGCCAGTTGTTCTGGTCATCTGCTTAATAAATTTTGGAACCGGTTTTACTACAATTTGCTGCACCCCGATTATTTCATCAGCAAAAATACCAAAGGACCTGCCATCAGCTTCTACCACTAACAGTATGCCTTCACATAAATTTTCTGCTTTTGCTTGGATACCATACAATTTATGCAACCGCATAATCGGCAAACATTCACCACGTTCCATAAAGAGCTCCGAACCAGACGCATCCAAAATAACCTGCGCTGGCGATGGCCTGAATGATCTTCTTACCACGCTTATAGGAATCGTAAAATCAGAATCACCAACCCTAATACACATGCCATCAACTATTGCCAAGGTAAGCGGTATTCTTATAGTAGTAACACTGCCTTTGCCTTCGGTACTGTCAACTGAAACCGAACCGCCCAAGGCTTTTATATTAGATACCACCACATCCATACCAACGCCTCGTCCGGAAAACTCCGTAACTTGTTCCTTGGTGGAAAATCCTGCCGCAAAAATGAAATTATAGACCTCTTTATCACTATAATCACTTTCAGGTTTCGTCAGCAGGCCTTTTTCCCGAGCCTTCGTCAGGATTTTTTCACGGTTCATACCAGCGCCATCATCTTCGATACGAATAATTACTTCACCACCAGCATTTTGCGCAGAAATTGTAATCGTTCCTTGCGGCTCCTTACCTGCTGCCTGTCTCTTTTCCGGTAATTCTATACCATGATCAAGTGAGTTGCGTACTATATGCATCAGCGGGTCACCAATATGTTCAGCGATATTCTTATCAACCTCAGTATCAGCTCCTGCTAATTTAAGCTTAGCTTTTTTACCCAGCTTTTTTGTCATGTCGCGCACGATGCGGTTCATCTTTTGAAAAACTCCTTCTAAGGGCACCATGCGCAATGCCATAACGCTATCCTGCAATTCTTCATTTATCTTATGTAACTGCCGAGCTGCCTTAGCAAAATTAGTCAGCTCCAAATTTTTTAAATCCGGATTTTGAATAACCATTGATTCAGCAATAACCATTTCACCGACTAAATCCATCAGCCGATCAAGTTTTTCCACTTGAACACTTATTACCTGATTCTCGTGCTCCTTGATATTCTTTTTCGGCATAACTCTCGGTTTTGCTTCCGATTTTTGGGGAACAACTGGCGTTGTATCAGCCTCGACTGTTTTTACTGCTTGTTCCTTAGGTGACGGCCAATATTCACAAGCTGAAGTATCAGGCAATTCCTCCAGCTCCAATTTTTGCAGATAAATCGTTTCCTGCAAAAATTTTTCTGTCTCAGCTTGATCCATATCAGTTTTAAACCACAGTCTAAAACCGTTTTCTTCAATATCTTTTACATCAGCTTCATTTTCCAAATAATTTTCGGGCTTAAAATACAGCTCTTTTGCCTTATCCTGCAGCCGGTTCACTACCCCAAAAGCCCGAACTTCCAGCATACCGCAATCCAGCTCAAAATGAATAACAGCTTTATAAATATGTCCGTCAGCCTCGGCTGCCGCTGGAGGTTCAATTTTCGGCGGTATAAAATACTGATTTGGCTTAGGCTCTGCTTTTTTAGTCTTGGCTGATTTTTTTCGCAAATCAACATCAGGATCATCACCATTAGCCAGCTTAAACTCGCGCAAGAAATTTAAAGTATGCTCTCTTAGCTCCTTGCTCGAAGCTATGACCTCTTCCCCATTTTCCAGCTTGTCCATTTCACCATTCATGAAATCAACTGCGGTCAAAACAATATCCGTTATAGCCGATACATCTATTTTAGCTGGCTGCAATTCGCGAATATAGAAGAAAATATCCTCTACGGCATGGGCTAAATGCGATACCTCATCAAAGGTCATCATTGCAGCTGAGCCTTTTATAGTATGCATGGCCCGAAATATTTCATTGACATCATCGGCAGCAAAAGCACCATTATTTTCACTAGTTAATGCCAGCTGTTCTAACTGTGACAAAAACTGCCGTGTTTCATAAATAAATACCTCTACCATTGATTCTGAATCTGCCACCTGTATCCCCCCTTACAGATTTTCCCAAAAAATTCCCCAAAAATAATTCTTTTTATACAATATATTCCCTAAAAAAGTCAAAAATCCTACTTGACTAAAAAATTCATTCACTTAAAAAAAACAGTTTGTAAAAGTGATGATTAATCATATTTACAAACTGTTGCAAAAATCAATTATACAATTTGAGTTATTTTTATCTTCGGCAAAAGTGCTTCTACCCCTTCTCTGCGGACAAAACCACTTTCTTCTTCCATCGCATTAGCCGTACCACAAGCCGCTCCTAATTTTAATATGTCCTCAGTATTTAATTTGCGAGCAATACCAACAGCTATCCCCGCAACATAGGAATCACCGGAGCCTACTGGATTCTTGCACTCAATCCTTGGAACTTCAACCCGATAAATATGTCCAGCAATGCCAGCTATTGAACCTTTAGCCCCTAATGACACTACCGCCAGCCCAATACCTGCCTGCAAGAAGTTCTGCACTTCTTTTATAACCTCGGTCTCTGTTTCCACTTTATGCCCCGTAAGGGCCTGTATTTCATCTTTATTCGGCTTAATAAAATATGGCTGAGCCTTAATACCATTAGCTAACAATTCGCCACTGGTATCTAATAAAAATTTGCGTCCAGCTGCTTTAGCCTCACAAATAAGACTTGCATAAAAATCCTTGGGCACGCCCTGTGGCACGCTGCCAGAAGCTACTACTACCTCGGACCTGTTTAAAAGCTCCGTATATTTTTGCTGAAATTCCTTTAACTCAGCTGCGCTTACCATAGGTCCTGGCTCTAAAATTTCAGTTTGCGCACCATCAGCGGTAAGAATCGCCAAGCAAGAACGGGTTTCACCCGCAATACTTACAAAATCACCACGAATACCATAATCTTTTATTTTATCGGCAATAAATTCACCAGCTTTACCGCCCAAAAGTCCTGTTGCAATGGTGTTTTCGCCCATAATAGTCGTAACATTGGCAACATGAAGTCCCTTGCCACCAGGCGTATTATCAACTGACTGTGCTCGCATAACCTCACCCTTATTGAGTTCAGCTAGCTGGTAACGCTTGTCAACCGATGCATTCAGATTCAAAACTAATATCATAGCACTTCTCCGCATCTCAGTAACGGTTCTGACTGCCGCAAACTTCAATTTTATGTTTTACCACTGCTTTCATCGCTTCTTTGCCCGGTGTCATATATTTGCGCGGATCGTTAGCTTCCGGATGCTCAAGGAAGAATTTCTTAACCGCATCCGAGAATGGAATCTTCAGGTCAGTTGCGACATTTACTTTGCAAATACCTAATGAAATCGCTTTTTTTACCAGCTCGTCCGGTACATCCGATGCCCCATGTAATACCAAGGGAATATCAACCAAGCTGCGAATTTCAGTCAGGCGATCAAAATCGAGCTTTGGCGTGCCTTTGTAAAGACCATGCGCTGTGCCAATAGCTACTGCCAGACTATCAATCCCCGTATCAGCTACATAGCGTACTGCATCAGCAGGGTTAGTATAAGCACTGTCAGCATTATCAACTACCAAATCATCTTCTTGACCAACCAATTTGCCAAGTTCAGCTTCTACCGAAGCGCCACAGGTATGAGCAAACGCTACAACCTTTTTAACCTTGGCTACATTTTCTTCATACTGCAGACGGGATGCATCAATCATAACACTGCGGCAGCCAGCAGCAATCGTAGATTCAATTTCAGCTACATCCTCATGATGATCAAGATGAAATGACATTGGAATATCATATTTTTCCATAGCTGCACCCGTAAGGGCTACCAAATAATCTTTATCAGCATAGCGAACGGTTGACGGTGTTGCTGCTAAAATAACCGGCGAACGCATTTCATCACAAGTCTCTACTACAACCTGCAACGTTTCGAGATTATGAATATTAAAGGCTGGTACTGCATAATGATTTGCCTGTGCGTCTTTAAGCATTGCGTTAGTATTATGTAATTTCATGATAAATCTGCTCCTTTTAATTTAAGCTAAAAACTTCATTTATCTAAATTCGGGTTATCCCGATTCAGCCTCTGTATTAATTTGATTCTCACCGAATTGGAAACCATTAAGTGTCAACATAATCCGGCTCCTTGCTAAATCACGCAACCATTTGACGCTCTTTTTCGGATAACGCTTTTGTGTTGCATAATAGACATAAAAAAGACCATACCGTTTGTCATAACCGCTCGTCCAGCTCATTGCATCAATAAGTGACCAGATAAAACAGCCTCTGACCTTAACTCCATCTTCCACCGCATCCAAAACAGCATCTAAATGCTGCCGTAAATAGTCAATTCTATCATCATCATCAACAGTATTATTGACTAACGTTTCTTTAAGTCCCAAACCTATTTCTGTTATATAAATTGGCTTGGCGGGATATTCTTCTTTAATATGCATCAGCACATCATAAAGTCCATGCGGAAATATCGACCAATCCCAATCCGTTGTCGGCACATCGTCACGCTTAAGCCGGCGGCTGACACCTGTCAAATTACAACTAGCTGTCCCTCTTTGCCCATCATCATTTAAATGCACTTCATTAGCACCACTATAAGCTTCACAAAAATGACTAGAATAATAATTTACACCTAAAAAATCAAGTTGCGCTGAAGCTTCCTGCAACACAGCCAGCTCCTCAGCAGCTGGCGCAAAGCTTTCATTTGCCTGCACCAAAATGCTATTTAATAGTTTCATCGTATTTTCTGAATACTTGCCTTTTAAAACAGCATCCAGCACCATGCGGTTATTATAAGCATTATCAAGCAATGCTGCTTGCTCATTAATAGCTAAATCAGCTACTGGATAAATAGGCTCTGCCCGATGAACAATTCCTATTTCGCCATCAAAATTCATGCTGCCGTAACATAAGACCGCTTTGCTATGTGCCACCAGCATTTTATGAACTGCTTGAACAGCCTTCGCAAAGTCGCCACATCTATTTGGTGGAAACACACCCGTAATATACTGATTGCGCGATAAAAGCACTGGGTCTTTCATCGTAATCCAATGCTTCACCCGACTGCCAAAATGCTGAAAACAAATTTTAACATATTGCAGATATTCCCTCGTAGTAACTGGCGATAACCAGCCGCCTTTTTCATATAAATGCAGTGGCATATCAAAATGATACAGCGCTACAAAAGGCTCTACCTGATTTTGCAAGCAAGCATCTATTACGTTGTCATAAAAACGTAAACCAGCTTCATTAACTGAACCGTCCGGCTGCATTATCCGCGTCCAGGCAAACGAGATACTGAGCATTTTTATATTGTACTGATGACAACGCTCAATATCTTTTTGATAATGTTCATAAAAGTCACTGGCTTTATCACCATCAAAAGTGCTGCCTGCTCTTTTCAGCCATTTATCCCAAACACATGGCTCGCGACCATCAGCATTAGTTGCTCCCTCAACTTGATAAGCAGCCGTTGCTGCTCCCAAACAAAAATCCTTTGGCAGGGTTCTTATCATGCGCGTCCCATCTCCTTTCCACATTTTTCATTATAGATAAATCAGCTTGGCTATTGTTTTCGGCTTTTGGAAAAGTTTTCATAAAAAAAAGCCTGAACGTTACATTCAGACTGTTTTCTGGAGGAATTGGGCGAATCAATAATATCTTAGTATACTTCATTAATCATGAAACCGCCTGCGTTAAGTTTTCAGCTGCTAAAAGTGCCTTTATTGCGCCAGTAGGGCATTTACTAAGGCAAGCGGTGTCAGTACAATTTAAGCACTTGCTGCTGTCGATTACTGCCACAAATTTATCAATTTTTATAGCACCATTAGAACAATTTCTCACACACAAGCCACAGCCTAAGCAGGCATTTTTACATGCTTGGCGCGCCACCGGGGCTTTAGCATGTGAGCTGCAAACGACCTGCACTGGCGCTTTCAAACTTTGTAATACAAGTAAACTTTGGGGACAAGTCGTGACGCATTTGCCACAGCTTGTACAGATATCCTTATCTATTGCTGGCAGCCCATCAGCCCCCATTGTAATAGCACCAAATGGGCAGGCACGTACGCAATTACCAAAACCTAAACAGCCATATTTACATGCCTTAGGCCCGCCCTGAATTAATTTAGCCGCCGCACAATCAGAGATACCTTGATAATTAGCTGCCATAATGGCAGCTGTCTTTGTCCCCCGGCATTTTAACTGCGCATATTGCGGCTCCGTCGCTGCCGCTTTTTTACCGGTAAGCTCAGCCACTTTTTCCGCCACTGCTTTCTTCCCGGGAATACAAAGATTGGGCGGTACCTCCGGTTTTTCAACGACTGCCTCAGCATATTTAGCGCAGCCAGCATAACCGCAGGCACCACATTGCCCCTTCGGTAAAACTTCCTCTACTTCTTTTATCAAAGGGTTTTCTTCCATAGCAAATTTTTTATCCGCTAATGCCAGCACTATCCCAAAAAAGGTTCCGATACCAACTAAAACGACTATTATGGCTAAAGCTGTATTAATCATCACACTGTCCTCCGCTTAAAGCATACCGGAAAAGCCCAAGAAAGCTAATGAGAGCATCCCAGCTAAAATAAACGCTATTCCAATACCTTGCAAGGGCTTAGGCACATCGGCATAAGCCAGCTTTTCCCGCAAACTAGCCATAAGAATAATCGCTACTGCAAAACCTAACCCTGAACCAATAGCAAAAACTATACTCTTCAAAAAACTGTAATTGTTCTCTACATTGAGCAGTGGTACCGCCAGCACAATACAATTAGTAGCTATCAGCAAAAGATAAATGCCCCACATATTGTAAAGCGCCGGTGCCTGTTTGCGAATAACCAGCTCCAGCAATTGCACAAAGCTAGCCGTCAGAATAACAAAGACAATCGTTGTTAAAAAAGTAAGTCCTAATGGCTGTAAAATAAAAAAATACACCAGCCAGGCAAGGATCGAGCTCATCGTCATTACAGAGGTTACCGCCATACCCATGCCCACCGAAGCACTAAAGCTCTTGGATATACCAAAAAATATACACAAGCCCAAAAATTTCGTCAGCACAAAATTGTTTACAATTACCGCCCCGATAAACAAGGTCAAATATTCAGCCATCAGTTTTCAGCCCCTTTCTTTGCCTTTAGTTCCCGCAGGCGAGCTTTTCGTTCCTGGTTTGTATTCCAGGTTTTCGTGGCCGCTACTAAATAACCAATTAAAATAAATGCTCCCGGTGGCAAAACCATCATCAGCATCGGGTCATAGCCAGCACCAAAGACCGGCACACCGGCAATAGTTCCTGCTCCGATAAGCTCTCTGATACAAGATATTATAAGCATTGCCAGCGTAAAACCACAGCCCATACCAAAGCCATCACAAAACGATTTTATCACACTGTTTTTTGAAGCAAATACTTCAGCTCGCGCCAATATAATAGCGAATACTACTACCAGCGCTAAATAAATGCCCAATGCCTTATAAAGCTCTGGAAAATACGCCTGTAAAATAAGCTGGGCGACCGTAACTATCGTTGCTATCGACGTTATATACACGGGAACACGGACCTTCGGATTTACTAAATTACGAACTAATGAAACCACTACATTGTTAGTTGTTATAACAAACGTAACCGTAAGTCCCATCGTCAGACCATTAATTACGCTAGTTGTCACCGCCAAAGCTGGGCAGAGTGATAACGCCAAAATAAATATCGGATTTTCGGCAATAAGCCCCTTACTAAAGATTTGCCATAACTTTTTCATGTTATTTCCCTCCCGTAAGTTCGGCTACCGCATCAACGGCCTGCTTAACCCCCTTGGTCACAGCGCGTGAGGAAATAGTCGCTCCCGTCATTGCCTGAATAGCTTCGGTATTGCTTTTATCCTTTACTACTTGCAAATTTTCGCTGCCTTTATCGACAAAT
>ENA-ORRQ01003010-ORRQ01003010.1-human-gut-metagenome-genome-assembly--contig:-NODE-3010-length-10399-cov-2.520012_pt1 | contig 10399 bp, 8 predicted proteins | sample MGYA00242177_ERZ509138 | MGnify/ENA primary metagenome ERZ509138 (study PRJEB26280, sample SAMEA2338628) | human gut metagenome | biome: human gut; feature: human-associated habitat; material: faeces...
GACGCCCATAAATAACTAACAGCGGTGTATCGGAATGAAAAATCATTTTCCGAGCAATACCTGGATTAAATAAGCGAGAGAATATATTGCGTTTATAAGTAGTCAACGTAATTATATCAATATGATTAGTTTTTATGTAATTATCTAAGCTATTCAAGAAATCATCATTCATCACGACATCATAATGAATTTCCAGGTCCGGATACTGTTTTTGAAAATATTCCTTAATACCACCTAATTTAATTTCATTCCAAGTGTCCTTAACATCTGACAAATGAATCAAAGATACAGAGAAATGAAATGGCTTTAAAGCGGCAATCAAAGAATCGAATGCAATTAAATCTCGTTGATCAAAATTGGTGATAAATGCAATACGTTTAGCTTCTGCTAGCTGTCTAAATGGAGTATTCTCCGGAATGGCTAAAACTGGTACGCGACTTCGTTCAATTACCTCAGCAGTTACACTACCAATTAAATCTATATCTTTTTGATTTTTACCACGAGTCCCCATAATCACAATACGTGGCCGATATTCCTTCGAATAACGAAGAATTTCCTCTTCTGGAATACCTTCACGCAATACACAACTATATTTTACATTCGGAAACTCTCCTGAAGCTACTTTTGCTTTTACCTTATCAGATAAAGTATTTAAGTCTGCATGAACTTTTTGTAATATGTTTTTTACATTTTCATCGTCTGTAAGCTGATAATTAAAAACATCTCCATAAGGCAATGATGTGGTATAGATTGGTGTAAAATAAACATGAAGCAGCACAACTTCCGCTCCCATATTCTGAGCAAAATTAAAACCAAACTCACATGCTTTCATTGAATAATTAGAAAAGTCTACGGGAATTAAGACCTTGTTACTCTCCTTTTCTACTTTGGGTGACTTCCCTCCCACTACCTCTTCAGAAAGCCAAGCAGAGCTCTCAGTAATCTTCAATGCACGCGGTAAATCGCTTTCTCTTATACGTAAGCGCACACCTGAAGACACTACAGGTTGTATTTGATTTACATTATGAATATAGGTTTCAATACCTTCATTTTCAAGCACATTCTTCAATATCTGAGCTTTTGCATAAGTCAGAATAGCTAAGGTTACTAACTTGTCTTCCATAATCAACTGTTTTTACTTTATAAACAAATAAGAAATCCCAATTGTTTGTCTATCAATTGGGATTCATTTATAACTTTCTTTTCTTAAGCTCGAACAGGCTCAGCACTGGCATTTATTTCATCTAGAATTTTTAGAGCTCTATCAAGGACGGTAGTATCATCCAACATAACCAAACCACCATCTGGACCAGGCTCTAAATGTATCCCAACACTCTTACCCTCCTTAAAATTGTGACCGCCAAAAAAATTTCTAACCGTATCAACGTTCAATCCGAGCTCATCGGCTATTCTATGCATACTACCAGTAGGTAATGAATCTTTAATCCTGCGAAGTTCATTAAATGTTATTGTTCTCATATTTATAAATTTAATGGTTAATAACTCTGTGAGTTTCACTTATCACGCTATAAACTTAAGGAAAAAAAAAGATAAAACAAACTATTTCGGTATCTTTTTTACTAAAATAAAGAAGCCTGTCAAAAGGAGATTTGTATTTTCCCTTTCAACAGGCTTCTTTCTATTATTAACTATCTTATTATGAAATAATTACATCTATCAGATAACTTCAACAGATGATGCAGGTACCCATCCTACTTTACCATCTTCTAAGCGGATTTCTTTCCATTCACGCATGGAGTTATCTTTAATTTCAACCTTCCGTCCCTCATGCAATATGAACAAACTGGTGCCACTTTCACTCGGAGTACTACGTACTGTTACACTTGGAGTTAGTACGATAGCACTGTTACGGTTTAATAGCTCATTTTTCTGTTGAAAAGCAAAAACGTTCGCTAATATAACTAATACCAGAAATACTATCCCTGCAATAAATCCTATTTTCTTCCACACGATTTGCTTGGAAAAGAAGAAGAAGTAAAGAGATGCAAGCAACAAAAAGAAACAAACGACGCCTACCTTTGCCCAAGCATCCACACTCAAACAATTAATCAATGATTTCGTCCAAGATACAAAGAAAACCTCGGGTACAGGAATCACTTTATCAATCGTTTTTGCACGAGCAATTTCCAAATTAGCCCGAATATCAGCATTGCCTGGCTGTATTAAAAGTGCACGCTCATAATTTAAAATGGCTTTGGCTATATCACCGGCCTTATAGTAGCTATTTCCTAAGTTATAGTATACCTCAGCCGCTTCTCCTTCTTTCAGCAGAGCTTCATATATCTGAATAGCAGAGGCATAATCATTCTTCACATATGCGCTATCTCCTTCTGCTTTTGTCACACTATTCTCTTGCACAGCAGCTGAAAATTCAGTGTGTGAACCTATTGTTACCGAATCATTCGCTTGTTGTAATGTATCCGATGTAGTCTGTCCAGAAGAGGTCAATGCCATTAACAGGCCAACAAAAGTAAAAAACAGTATTTTTTTCATCATATAACCTCCTAATTAATGTTTAATCGAATTCTCCATTTTACTTATTACTGCTAATGAAGCCGAATAGACTTTATCCATAGCCTGATTATCATCGCCAGGAGCAAAACGTGCAAACTCACAATCATTCAATGCTGCCAAGAATTCTTTAATCAAAGCATCCTCCACTCCATATTTACGAAGTTCCTCTTCAATATTATCTTTTGAAAGTCGAGAAACCGGAATATTCAATTTATCGCTTATATATCCCCAAAGAGCCTTCAAGACTTCGTCATAGAAAACATCTTTTTTATTCTCAGCCAACAACTTACCAGCTAACTTCATACGTTTAACAGCAACCTTATTTGCCTTTTTCGTACGCATTTTCGCAACATTAGCATTAGCAGATATCTGTTTACGGTAAATGATAAAGAAAATGATAAACGCAACGCCAGGTACTAAATAGAGCAACCAGTACAACATAGAGTCAAAGAAGAAGTCTCCCTTTTGAGAAAGCGTCACATCATTTTGCTTGATGAAGCGAATATCCTCATTCAGGACTTTCAAATCCTCTTTATTCGTAAAGTTAGCAATAGTTTGAGCTGCATTTCCTTCACCTTTCTCTACATGCAATTCATACTCTTCGGTAGTCAATATCTTATAAGTACGGGATTTGATATCAAAATAGCTGAATTTCACCGCTGGTATTTTAAATGTTCCGGCATTACGCGGAATAGCCAGATATTCAATAACCTTACTGCCCGAAAGTCCTGCACTTGTCAGCCTGAATTTATTATCAACTTTAGGGTCATATACCTCGAAGTCATCTGGGAATTTCACCTCAGGATCACCTATCAACTTCAAATTACCTGTACCGGAAATGACAAGTTTAATAGTTACAGCATCGTTTGTCTTTACATTAGTACTATTAATGGAAGAAGAAATGCTAAACTCTCCCACTCCACCGGAGAAATCAGCAGGTTTATCACCCGGTAAAGGCTTCACATCTACAGTTAGTTTCGGTGTCATCAATGTCTTTTTGACTTCAATGTAGTTACTGCCACCATTAAAGAAAGCTTCAAACGGATCAGATACATGAGTAGCTTTAGCTATAGAAGCATCAAAACGTGCCGGATCAATAGTCAAATTACCAGACTGCTGCGGAAACAGCACAAATTGCCGGTAAACGGTAGTTTGATAATTCCGTCCCTTATAATGTTCCAAGCTCCATTTTCTATCACCCGGAAGTTCTACTTCTTGTGAATGAAATCCCTTAAAATCAGGAAGTTTAACATTGTCAAAACCGCGAAGGTCAACCAGAGTGTAAATTTTATAAGTCAGCAAGAATGCTTCTTGTTCATACACATTGGTCTTACTAATAGTAGGCAAAATAAAGAGGTCCTGATTGGAAACAGAAGTTCCTGAAGAAGCACGGCTGGTATTACCCTGCTGGCTACTATTACCTCTGCCTGAAGAAGCTGCTCCGGCCTGATCTGCAGGCAGAACCTTGATTTGCACAGAATTAGAAACCATCTGATTACCATCGGCTGTAATTGTAGCTCCCGGAATTGTGAAACTACCCTCAGCAGTAGCCATCAGTATATAAGTGAAAGTAATACTGCTGGTTGAGGTCGATACCCCATTAACTATTTGCATACTACTTTGCTGAGAGCGACTGGGACCCATCAGTACGTCAAATCCCTTAATAGAGGGAGCACGGAAATCTCTCACCTTCTGTGTAGTCACTGTATATGCCAGTCTGAACTGGTCTCCCACCGCTACAGCATCAGGAGCTGATGCGGTAAATGACACCTTGTCATCAGCCAAAGCTTGCAGACTGACTACTACCAGTGCTATCCATAAGAAAATCAATTTTCTCATATATTATCGTATCTTTTATTATTTACCGATCCTTTTCCAAACGACCACCCTGGATAACTTGCTGTTTTTTCACCTTATCCTGTACATCTTTCTCATCCTGCATCACCGACTTCAAAAGCTGTTCTGCATTTTCCTTTGACATCTGATTTTCTTGTGGCTGAGGAGGTTGCTGCTGTTGATCCTGGTTCTGCTGATCTTGTTGATTTTGGTCTTGTTTGTCTTTATCTTGTTCTTTTTCCTGCTCCTTTTTGTCCTGATTCTGATCTTGGTTTTGGTCTTGATTCTGCTGATTCTGTTCCTGATCTTTCAACATTTTCTGAGCCAAAGCCAAGTTATAACGCGTCTCGTTATCTTTCGGATTATTACGTAGTGACTCTTTGTATGCTTCCACAGCTTTGGCATAATCCTTACCGGAGTGGAATATTACTCCCATATTATGATAGATTTGAGCAAGATTACCCTTATCTTTCTCCATTTTAGTGGCAGCAACAAACTGCTCCATAGCCTCCTGCAACTTATTCTGTTGCATAAGCGTATTACCCAGATTATACATGGATATCGCCGACTTCGGATTCACATCAATAGCCTTCCGATAATTCACTTCAGCATTTACATACGTACTATCTTTATAAGCACGGTTTCCCTTACGAATATAGTCGCGTTCCGCTTTCTGTGCAGAAACTGAAATAGCCGTCAGTAGCAGCAAGATAATTCCGATAGTTCTATTTCTCATCATCATACCTTTCTTCCTTTTTAAACAGATGGATATTACGGAATAACGGGTTTTTACGTTCCAAAATCAGCATTTCAGCCAACAACAGTAACAATATAATCCATGCAACAGCCTGGAATTGTTCGTTGAACTCTGTATAAACCTGTGTTTCTACATCCGCTTTCGCCATTTTATTAATCTCCTGAGCAATCACCTTTTGTGCAGCATTTGAGTTGTCTACACGCACATAAATCCCATCTCCTGCCTGAGCTATTTCCTGACACATCTGCTCATTCAAGCGGGTTACAACCACGTTTCCATCACGGTCACGGCGGAAGTCATTGGTTCCTTCTACGGGGATAGGTGCACCATCAGGCATACCCACACCCAGAACACTGACTTGAATACCTTTTTCTGCAGCAGCCTTGGCAGCTTCCACAGCTCCGCCTTCATGGTTTTCACCGTCAGTAATAACGATGACGGCACGCCCTACTCCTTCCTGGGGTGTAAAACTGCGGGTAGCCAGATTAATAGCTGCACCGATAGCCGTACCCTGCTTGGATATCAACGACGGATTAATAGATTCCAAAAACATCTTGGCAGAAATATAATCACTGGTAATTGGTAACTGAGTAAAAGCATCTCCGGCAAATACAATCATACCTACCTTATCATTATCAAGCTCATCTACTAATCTGGATATTAATCTTTTTGCTTTTTCTAAACGGCTAGGCTGTACATCCTGCGCTAACATAGAGTTTGAAATGTCCAAAGCAATAATTACCTCTACTCCCTTGCGCTTCACCGTTTCCTGCTTAGAACCAAATTGCGGGCGGGCCAGCAATACCGAGAATAAGCCGATAGCAGCAAAAATGAGCCAGAACTTCACATCCGGACGATATTTAGATACATCCGGCATCAACTGTGCCATTAGCACCGGGTCGCCAAACTTGCGGATCGCTTTCCGTCTCCGATAATTGGAGTACAGGTAGAAAGCCGCCAAGAAAGGCAACAGGAGCAACAGGTATAAATATGTAGGTTCTTCAAATCGAAACATCTTTCTATGTACAATTTAGTAATTTACAATTAATGCATTGTTTTAAGGTATCTTCTTCAAGATAGAATTACGAAGCAATACTTCAAGTAACACGCACAAGAATGCCGCCAAAGCAAACCAACGGTATTCTTCCTGGCGCTTGCTGTATTCCTTCACATTCAACTTGGTTTTCTCCAACTTATCAATCTCCTCATATACCTCTTTCAGCTTAGAATTACTGGTGGCACGGAAATAATTACCTTCTGTGGTAGCCGCAATCTGCGTCAGTGTCTTTTCATCAATCTCCACCGGCATATTGACATACTGCACAGTGTTACCCACCGGATAAGGATACGGAGCCATTCCGTTCGTACCTACACCAATAGTATAAACACGAATACCAAAACTCTTAGCTATTTCTGCCGCAGTCAGCGGAGATATATCTCCTTTATTATTTGTACCATCCGTCAACAGAATGATTACTTTAGACTTCGCTTTACTGTCTTTCAAGCGGGTAACGGCATTAGCAATACCCATACCGACTGCTGTTCCATCTTCAATAATACCACACTTAATGCCTTGAAACAGATTCAGAAGCACTGCATGATCCACCGTCAACGGACATTGCGTAAAACTTTCACCGGCAAATAAAGTTATACCGATATTATCATTGGGCCGACCATTAATAAACTCCGCAGCCACATCTTTAGCAGCTTCCAGACGATTCGGTTTCAAATCCTCTGCCAGCATACTGGTAGATACGTCGATGGCCATCATAATATCTATACCTTCAATTTCACTGTTTTGCCAGCTATTAGTAGTTTGAGGACGCGCCAACACTACGATAATCAATGCCAAAGCAATAATCCGTAACATAAAAGGCACATGCAACAAATAGTTCTTATAACTCTTCGGCGTATGAGCATATACACGAGCATCCGAAATCTGAAGTGTAGCTTCATTATTCCTCCGCCTCATGATATACCATACTATATAAGGTATAAGCAACAGCAGCAAAAACAAATATTCAATATTGGCAAAAACCATTGTATTTACTATTTAACAATTTACTATTTAAGATTGGAGTTACCCTTAAATTCTACTACTACGCAAAATAATTGTATAACTGCATTCCAATATAAACGAACGAACCAATCAAGGCAACCGACAATACTACGATGCCTATGCCCAGCAATATTTTAGTACGCAATGAACGTTTCTCAATGATGGTAATTTCAGTGGGTTGCGGTTTTGCATTCTCCACTTCTTTCTCCTTGGTTTCATTGATAAATTCAATGGCATTGATCAGATTCGCATCATTTTCGTTCATCAACGGATTATGTTTAGCGAACTTCACCAAATCGGCAGTCTCAAAAAGAGAACGTAAATCTGCAATAGCTTCTTTATCTTGCATTTCAAGCAGCTTTTCTATAATCTCCGAAGAGGTCATTTCCAAAGCATTGAAACCAAAACGCTCTTTAATATACGTACGCAAAATATCTGTCAATTCCGTGTAATACTCCTTCGGCTGTCCCTTTTGCCATACTTTTTCCCCTTTGATACGCTCTATTTCTTTCATCGCCATCTGATGCGGAGGTAACTTCGGTTCAACCTTTACCTTACGGATGATAGGTTTATTGTCACAGATACGCATGATCAGATAGATAAGTAATAATGCAATCGGAATAAGCAATATGCCACAGGTGATAATCCCATACCAATCTTCCCACACAAAAGGAGGTTGCATTACTGTCTTCGGACCAAAAAACTGTTCCGGATTCTCTGGATCCAATGGCACATTCATCGAATATACCTTCAGTGCCAATGCCTTCGAACGATATGCCTTATTATCCACCAATACTTCCATCGGTGGCAGATAATACAATGCCGAGTCGAATGATGTAACAGTATACTCCTGCGTAATCAGCATTCGTTTATCATCATTTATATACTGCGTATCCGGCTTTGCAACATCTATAATCTCCACACCACTTACCAGTGTATCCGTATAAACAGGGAAAATAGCCCGTTTATCGGCATCCAAGGCTACCTGAAGTTTAATCTTCGCCTGGTCACCGATATAAATTTGCAGAGAATCAATGGTAGCATCTACTGTTACCGACTGAGCCACTGCCTTGCCAGTCAACATCCCCAATAGGGTTATCAGAAATAGATATCTTTTCATTTTTCCGATTAATTTCGTTTCGCAAACAAATTCATCAATGCTTTGACATAGTCCTGATCGGTGCGTACCGACACATTATCGACATTACTTTTAGTGAATGTTTCGTTCAGTTCCACCTGTTTATTCACCCACCAGTCGTGATGAGCACGACGAACAGCACGCGACGAAGTATCAATCCACTGCTCATGTCCGGTCTCAGCATCCTTTATTTTCATCAAACCGATAGCCGGCAGTTCCTCTACCCTGCGGTCATACACCTGGATAGCCACCATATCATGTTTCCGGTTGGCGATAGTCATTGCATTCTTAAAGTTCCCCTGATCGATGAAATCGGATAACAGGAAGGCTGTACAACGACGCTTCATCACGTTTGTCAGATATTCCAGTCCGAGCCGGATATCAGTCCTTCGACTCTCCGCTTTAAAGTCAATCAGTTCGCGAATAATATATAAGATATGCTTACGCCCTTTCTTAGGCGGAATGAATTTCTCTATCCGGTCAGAGAAAAAGATAACCCCGATTTTATCGTTGTTTTGTATAGCCGAAAAAGCCAACGTTGCAGCTATTTCCGTCACCATATCCTTTTTCATCTGCTTCACCGTACCGAATTCCAAACTACCGGAAACATCCACCAGCAACATAACGGTCAGCTCGCGCTCTTCTTCGAACACCTTCACGTAAGGCTTATTGAAGCGAGCGGTCACGTTCCAGTCAATGTCGCGTATGTCATCGCCAAACTGATATTCGCGTACCTCGGAAAATGCCATACCCCTACCCTTGAAGGCCGAATGATACTGGCCAGCAAAGATATTGTTGGATAATCCGCGCGTCTTGATTTCAATCTGACGGACTTTTTTTAACAGTTCACTTGTTTCCATCTATATCGTTAAATAATTCCGTTAATAAATACCGGCAACGTTCTTTAAAAACGTTGGCAAGATTCTTTAAAAACGTTCACACCATTTATTAACAGGTCTCGGAAGACCTTTTTAAAAATGCTTACTTAATTAAGGTACTTCAACCTTATTCAGTATTTTGCTGATGATCTCGTCAGAAGTCAGGTTGCTGGCCTCTGCTTCATAAGTCAATCCGATACGATGACGCAATACGTCATGAGCCACGGCACGAACATCTTCAGGAATCACATAACCACGACGTTTGATGAAAGCATAAGTACGGGCAGCTAATGCCAGATTGATAGAGGCACGGGGAGAACCACCGAAACCAATCATATCTTTCAGTTCCTTCAGATCATATTTCTCCGGATAACGGGTAGCAAATACAATATCAACAATGTAGCGTTCAATCTTCTCATCCAGATATACCTGACGAACAACTTTACGTGCTTCAATAATCTCCTGAGCTTTCAGAATAGGCTTCACATTGAATTTATCGCCATTGATATTCTGGCGGATAATCATTTTTTCTTCTTCTATCTTCGGATAGTCGATAACCACTTTCAGCATGAAACGGTCCACCTGTGCTTCAGGCAGCGGATAAGTACCTTCCTGCTCAATAGGATTCTGTGTAGCAAGTACAAGGAAAGGTTCGGGCAACGGGAATGTTTCCGTACCAATAGTTACCTGACGTTCCTGCATCGCTTCCAGCAAAGCACTCTGTACCTTAGCCGGAGCACGGTTAATTTCATCTGCCAAAACGAAGTTGGCAAAAACAGGTCCTTTCTTTACTTGGAACGTTTCGTCTTTCTGACTGTAAACCATTGTACCGATAACGTCAGCAGGCAGCAAATCGGGAGTAAACTGTACACGACTGTATTGTGCATCGATCAATGAGGCAAGCGTCTTAATCGCCAATGTCTTTGCCAAACCGGGCACACCTTCTAATAATACGTGTCCATCAGACAGCAAACCGATTAACAATGACTCTACCAGATGTTTTTGTCCTACGATGATCTGGTCCATACCAGCAGTAAGGTTGGTAACAAAAGAACTTTGTCTTTCAATCCGCTCGTTCAGTTCGCGGATATCAATTGTTTCAGCCATAAATACTATTATTTTTATTGTTTAAATTCCATTGATTTCTCCAGTATGCTACTGGTAATTATTTTTTTCGCTCCCAAAAGTACGGGAAT
>ENA-ORRQ01003013-ORRQ01003013.1-human-gut-metagenome-genome-assembly--contig:-NODE-3013-length-10395-cov-2.865087_pt1 | contig 10395 bp, 7 predicted proteins | sample MGYA00242177_ERZ509138 | MGnify/ENA primary metagenome ERZ509138 (study PRJEB26280, sample SAMEA2338628) | human gut metagenome | biome: human gut; feature: human-associated habitat; material: faeces...
AGCGTTTTGCACAGAAAGCGGCGCGCGTGATGGAGCAGGAAAAACATGATGTTGTTGTATTTACGGAAAATGACAGAATTTTAATGGTATTTAGTGACATGAAGGAAGAAAAAGCAGCTGAATTTGCAGAGATTGTCAAAGAACAGATTGTACCGTTATTGAAAAACACGGAATCTATATTTGTTGGTGTTGGAAGTACCGCAGCGGGTTTCCGCCGTCTGTCAAAAAGCTATCAGATTGCAAGAAAAATTGTGGATTTGTCAAAAATGGAAAACGAGGAAGATACGACAAGAACGTATGCATCCATGGGTGTGAACCGCCTGCTGTTTAATATAGAAAATACAGACTGCTTTGAAGAATATTATCAGGATACTATCCGGCCGCTGGATGAATATGATGCGTTAAATAACAGTAATCTGGTGGAAGTACTGGACTGTTATATGAAGCACAACGGTAGTGTACAGGATACGGCAGAGGAGCTGTTTGTGCATCGGAACACAGTCAATTACAAAATCAAGAAAATCGAAGCCCTTTTAAATGTGAATATTACAAAGTTTTCAGTCCGCAATGAACTGGCACTGGGGCTGTTGGTCGCTAAATTAAGGAAGTTTTCAAAATAAATAAAGTAAATCCGGACTTTGTGCTAAAGCACAAAAAGGTTTAGGCTTTAAACTATTGTATTTGGCGGTAAAAAATGTAAAATAAAATCATCAGTTAGATAACAGAAATGACAAAGGCGTCAGAAACTCCAAATGGAGAATCTGGCGCCTTGTTGTTTTTTTCTGCATAACAGAAATTATTTTTTCAGGAGGACAAACAAATGGGAAATTTAACAGGAAAAGAAGTAGCACAGATGCACAAGGATTATGTAATGCAGTCATGGTCAAAATCAGGTGTAGATGCATTACCGGTTGAAAAGGCAAAGGGAATTTATTTCTGGGATTATGATGGAAAGAAATATGCAGATATGGCTTCCCTTTTAGTCTGCTCAAATCTTGGACATGAACTTCCGGAAATTGTTGAAGCAATTAAGGAACAGGCAGATAAGATGTGCTTTATGGCACCGGCGTATGCTTCAGAGCCAAAGAGCAAGCTTGCAAAGATGTTAGTTGAAGCTGCCGGAGCAGATCATTTTAAGAGAGTATTCTTTACAAACGGCGGTGCCGAATCAAATGAAAATGCAATTAAAATGGCACGTATGGTAACAGGAAGAACAAAAGTATTCTCATGCTATAGAAGCTATCATGGCGCAACACTCGGTGCTTCCAATGCTTCCGGTGACTGGAGAAGATTTGCCGCAGAAATCGGCGGTGCAAACGGATTTGTAAAATTCATGAATCCGCAGATGTACAGAGACGGTTATACATACGGTGTTGATGATGAAGTCGTTACAAAGAAAGCACTTGCAGATCTGGATTTGCAGTTAAGATATGAAGGCCCGCAGAATGTAGCCGCAATCCTGATGGAATCTATTGTCGGTGCAAACGGTGTGATTTTACCACCAAAGGGTTATATGGAAGGTGTCAGAAAGCTTTGTGACAAGTATGGTATTTTAATGATTTGCGATGAGGTTATGGCAGGCTTCTTTAGAACCGGTAAGTGGTTTGCATGGCAGAACTTCGATTTCGTACCGGATATGATTACATTTGCAAAAGGTGTTACCTGCGGCTATGTACAGCTCGGCGGCGTTATTGTAAATAAAAAGGTTGCAGATTATTTTGAAGAAAATGTATTACAGTGTGGTCTTACTTATTCAGGACATACACTTGCCTGTGCCGCCGGTGTTGCAGCACTGACTTATTACAAGGAACACAACATTGAACAGCATGTAGCCGAAATGCATGAAATCGTTGCACCGTTTATGCAGAAGATGGTAGAAAAGCATAAGTGTGTCGGTGAAGCAAGATGTATCGGATTATTCGGCGCGCTCGAAATGGTTAAAAATAAGGAAACAAGAGAACCGTTACAGGAGTATGGTGTTCCGGGAACAGCAATGCCTTGGATTTTCGCAGAGTTAAAGAAAAGAGGATTTGCAACCTTCGGACGTGAGAATTTCATCGAAGTATGCCCGCCGCTGATTATTACAAAGGAAGAATTAGAAGAATACCTTCCAATTCTGGATGAAGTATTAACAATGGCAGATGAAAAGTTTTGTGATTAATAAAAAGCCGTAAATTATACGGCGGAATCGAGGTTAATATGAATTGGGATTATTTACAGCCGGTTAAAATCCGGTTCGGCAAGGGCAGAGTGTCCGAAGTAAAAGATTTAGCAAAGGAAATGGGAATTAAAAACGGCTTACTGGTTGCAGACCCATTCTTCTTTACAAACGGTCTGGCAGAGCGCATTGTAAAGGAAAGCGAAGGAGCGATTATCGCTTCCTTCGGGGATTTATCCCCAAACCCGGATGTTACAGAGGTTGATGCCTGTGCGGCAATTATCCGTGAAAAGGAAATCGGCTTTGTTGTAGCACTTGGCGGCGGCAGTTCCATGGACTGTGCAAAGGCAGCAGCAAGTATTGCATTAACGGACGATTCTATTAGAAAATACCATGGAACAGGTGTTGCCATGCCACAGGAACATCTGCCGTTAATTGCAGTGCCGACAACAGCAGGAACGGGCAGTGAAGTAACGTGCGTATCTGTACTGACAGATCACGCAAATGGAAAGAAATCCCCGATTGTATCGGACGGATTTTTCCCAAGCTATGCGATTATCGACCCGGAATTAACATACACCATGCCGCCGAAGGTTACGGCAGGAACAGGAATTGATGTGTTATCCCATGCATTAGAGGGCTTTTGGAGCAAGGGACACCAGCCAATCTGTGATGCGTGTGCCCTTCATGCGGCAGAACTGGTATTCCAGTATCTGTATAAGGCATATTTAGACCCGGCAGACGAGGAAGCAAGAGAGAAAATGTGTGAAGCCTCATTAATTGCAGGACTTGCATTTACCCTGCCAAAGACAACCTCTTCCCATGCCTGCTCATTTCCGCTGACTAATATCCACCACATTCCGCACGGAGAAGCCTGCGGCATGACACTGGATTACTTTGCAAGAATCAATGCAAAGGGTGCAGACGGTGCAAGAATTGATGAATTTGCAAGAAAATTGGGATTTAAGGATACAGAGGAAATGGCAGATGCCATCCATGAATTAAAGGCAAAGATGGGACTGCGCAATGATTTAAAGGATTTGCATTTAACAGAGGAACAGATTTCAGAGCTGGTACGAATCAGCAGACATCCAAACCTTTACAACAATCCGGTTGAAATTACCGATGAAATGTTAAGCGAAATGTATCATAAACTGGCATAAGGACAGTGCAAGAGAAAAGAGGTGACACCTATGTATAGTGTTGTTGTTGCGTTTGGACTGGCAAGCGTGATGCTGTGTATCGGCATGGCAATCCGCGCAAAAGGGAAATTCTTTCAGCATATGCTGATGCCGGTCAGTGTTATCGGCGGTATCTTAGGATTTATCCTGATGAATCTGGTACTGTCAAAATATCCGGTCGGCGGTGTAAGTGTAACGGATTTTAGTAATATTGTAGATGTATTTTTTGTGATGTCCTTTATTTCTATCGGACTGACAGGCAGTAAAAAGAAAAAGAATAAAAAAACAGAAGACGGCAAAAAGAAGAAAAGCAGCGGTCCGGTACGAGGTGCAATCGGTATGGCACTCATTTGGTGTATTTTGTATGCACTCCAGCCGCTTGTCGGTATTTTAATCGTATCCATTACAGGAAAAGCATTTCATATGGATTCGATGTATGGCATTTTAGTTCCGTTTGCATTCTGTCAGGGACCGGGACAGGCATCTACCTACGGCAGACTTTTTGAATATACCTATGGATTTGACAAGGCAGAAATGGTAGCATTAACGTATGCAATCTTTGGTTTCCTCTCTGCATTTTTAATCGGAGTACCGTTTGCAAGATACGGATTAAAGAAAGGGCTTGCAAGAAATAAAAGTAAGATTAATGAAGCTGTTGAACGGGGATATTTTGTACCGGAGGAACAAAGAGAGCCACTTGGTAAATCGACTTTCCACAGTGCCAATATTGAAACAGCGGCAGCCCATTTTGCCATTATGGGTGTCTGCTACCTGCTTGCACTCGTTCTTGCGAAGCTGGTAAACTTCATTCCGGCGCTTGGTTCAACGTTTAGTGCCATGCTGTTTATGTGGGGCATGTTTGCAGCCTATATTGTAAAAGCTGTGATGAGAAAGTTAAACATTGAATATCTGATTAACAATGCATTCCAGAGCAGAATTACAGGATTTCTTTCTGATTATTTGGTTGTATGTGCTTTTATGGCAATTCAGGTAGGCATCATCGGAAACTGGATTGTTCCGATTTTACTTGCTAGTGTTGCAAGCGGTATTGTTACGTTTTTCATCTGCCTGTTCTTTGGAGAACGTCTTGGCAGTGACCACGATTTCGAGCGGGTGCTGGGTGTATTCGGTACAAGCACCGGTACAACACCAAGCGGTGTATCACTGCTCCGTATGGTTGACCCGAAGTTACAGACATCAACCGGTGCGGAACTGGGTATGATGAATATGGCAATGATTTTTTCAACACCAACCATGCTGTTTATCACATTTGCGGGGCTTAAAATGATTTCGCTTCCGATAGCGTGCGGCGGTATGTTCCTGACAATATTTATTTATATCATTTTGTTAAAGGTGTTTGGTGTATTAAGAAAGCCGACCTTTACCGTAGCAAAAGGCAGAATTTCAGATGGCGCGGAAAGTGGCGAAGAGATTCCGTTCTTACGCGGGTATCTGCATGATACGGTAGATGTAACCGATACGGCGGCAGTTGAATCAATGATTCATAACAGTTGGAATTAAAGTTTACAGGGAACTGGAGGAAAATGATATGAAGATGATATATGCGATTGTAAGACCAGAAAAGGTTTATGAAGTTAATAAAGCGCTTGCCGATGCCGGATACGGCGCATCGACCAAGTGGAGTGTTGCAGGACGCGGTAAACAGCATGGAATTCAGGTAGGCGAACTGGTTTATGATGAAATGTCTAAAAATATGCTGATGATTGTATGTGATGATGACGATAAAAATGAAATTATTGATATTATCATGGATACGGCACAGACCGGCGAATCCGGCAACTCCGGCGATGGACGAATCTTTGTCCTGCCGGTAGAGGAGTCCTATACGATTTCATCACAGAGTAAAGATGATTAGTGTAAAAAATTACACTGATGTGCTGATAAAGGAGGCAGGCATGAAAACGATTTATTATGATGGTGATATTATTACGATGACGGGGGTAAAGGATTCCTGTGAAGCACTTGTCACGGAAGATAAAAAAATTCTGTATACCGGTACATTAAAACAGGCGCGGGCGCTTTACGGAAATGAGGCACAGGAGCGGGATTTAAAGGGTCATACGCTTATGCCTGCCTTTATTGATGCACACAGTCACTTTGTACAGACGGCACAGAGCATAAAGATGTGTGATTTGTCGGATACGGAAAGCTTTGAGGATATTGTCACGGCATTGAAAAACTATCTGGAAAAAAATCAGATTGACGAAAACGGTATGATTTTTGCAACCGGTTACGACCATAATTTTCTTGCGGAGCAGAAACACCCGGATAAGACGGTTTTGGACAAAGTATCCAAAACCGTGCCAATCTACATTTCCCACGCCTCCGGTCATATGGGAGCTGCCAATTCGGCGCTGCTAAAGCTTGCGGGAATTACGACAGAAACCAAAGACCCGGAGGGCGGAAGATTCGGCAGGAATAAAAGCGGAGAACCGGATGGCTATGTAGAGGAAACACCTGCACTGATGCAGGTGCTTGCCGCAGCCATGCCGCGCATGAAAATGGATATGGCAGAGCAGATGAAAGAAGCCCAGCAGCTTTATTTAAAATATGGTATTACAACCGTTCAGGAAGGTGCGGCAATGGCACAGACCATGCAGGGGTTGACGGCATTTGCAGCATCGGGCGGTTTGGAACTGGACGTTGTGGCATACATTTTAAAGGAAGATTATGAAAAGACGGTCAAAGAATATGCGGATTACAACGGAAAATATAAAAACCGTGTTAAAATCGGCGGTGTTAAAGTGATTTTAGACGGTTCGCCACAGGGCAAATCTGCATGGCTTAGTAAACCGTATGAAGGGGAGGAAAACTACTGTGGTTATCCGACCCATAACGATGCCTATGTTACAAAAGCGGCAAAGGATGCAGTACGCGGTGGGTACCAGATTCTTGCACACTGTAACGGCGATGCGGCATCGGAACAGTTTATACAGAGTTATCAGGCGGCACTAAAAGAAACGGGTACGGCAGACGGCGATTACCGTCCGGTCATGATACACTGCCAGACCGTAAGGGATGACCAGCTTGACCGCATGGCGCAGCTAAAAATGATTCCTTCTATATTTATAGGACATACGTATTACTGGGGCGATATTCATTTAAAGAACTTAGGCGCGGTGCGCGGTGCAAGAATCAGTCCGGTAAAATCCGCCTTAGAGCGCGGACTGATTTATAACTTTCATCAGGATACACCGGTTACAAAGCCGGATATGCTTCATTCAGTGTGGTGCGCTGTCAATCGTGTGACAAGAAAAGGACAGCCAATCGGTCAGGAACAGTGCATTAATGTCTATGAAGCCTTACAGGCAGTGACAATCAATGCTGCTTATGCGTATAAGGAGGAAGATCAAAAAGGCACATTAGAAGCAGGAAAAATGGCAGATATGGTGATTTTAGATGCCAATCCGCTCAAGGCCGATAAAAAATGTATTAAAGACATTGTGGTACTTGAAACGATAAAAGAAGGCAAAACCGTATATAAAAATTAAAAAATAGAAACCGGAAAGGCACTTCCCTCGTATATATAAATGTGAGGGCAGAAAGCCTTTCCGGTTTTTGCTTTATCCGATATGGACAATAGGATATCTGCATTGCAGATGATTTTTCGTCCCGGGGCAGTTAGTTTTTTATAAGCTGCTTTGGGACGTTTGTGTTGTACCGGACGTGGAGCTGGTAACGTGAATCCGGCACAGTCTGTCGTAAAATAAATCCCGGTTTTTGCCGATAAAGCAGTAACAAAAATTAAAAATAAAAAAGATGACGAATGCAATCAGCGATGAAGCACCACACACTAAAAGCATTTCTGTTCTTTTGGAAGGTCCGGCGGACAGTGCGGAATACATCAGCAAAATGTAGTACGGGGACGGAATCAGCAGAAGATGTAAAATTCCTTCCCGCAGTAACAGCAGTAAAACCGGTACATGTGCCGCAGCGTGCTTTTTCGTGTTTTTCTTTCCGGTGCGTTCAAGACGGATACTGACTAAAAATTTACCAAAGGTTGTTCCGTGAAATAAAATGGCACAGACCGTAAAGTAGCAGAACGCAAAAAGCGGAATTAAAAACAGCTGTATGGAATGGGAAAAAGACTGTAAAACATCAGTAAATTTCCACACACAAAAATATACGCCTAAAATGATTGTGTAATCGGCAAGCAGACCAAACAGGCGGCGGAAGGACGAAACCTCACTGCCGCGTCTGTACGCCGTTTCGTCAAGCCTTTTGCGGCTTGGCAGGAAAAACAAAAGTGCGGGTGTTATCCAGAAGCCAATCATGCCGCCTAAGGTATTGCAGATTAAGTCGTCTACTTCAAAGAAGCGGTACGGATAGGGATAAATGCCGTAAAGACCGCTTAACTGTGTACATTCAAAAAACAGGCTGTATAAAAAAGAAAGCAGTAAAACCTGATACCATCTGCGGTTAAAGTAATACCGCAGATATACGCCAAACGGCAGTAGTAACAGGATATTAAAGACAATCTGTAAAAAGTCGGGGTTCGTAAACGTATCCTTATAGGTTGAGAAGTCAGTAAGGACAAAAGAACACCCGTCCAGCCATCGCCGCACGGCATCAAACGGTGTCAGAAGCATCGTGGCACTTTCCGGAGTAACCGAGTCAATTGCCGGAAGCGGCAGAATCGTCATAAAATAAGAAGTCATCATATAAAAAATAAATGTGTATACAATCCCGGTACGCAGTACCAGGATTGAACCGTACTTATGGTACTGCCGGATAATATAAGGCAGGGTAAACAGGGCAGCCAGTACCGGGAAGACATAGCAGGCTGTCAGAATCGGTTTTAAATAAATACTCATCGTTTCGCACTCCATTTTTATTGTCATTTGCAATGCCTTTATGATAGCATCCGGCAGACATATATGCAAGCCGCACACAAAAACGGCAGAAAATACAGAATCAAGGACTGTAGTTGTGTAGTTCACAAATACCGGCAGGTATGGTATGATAAATATAATTGTGCATAAAAATGCAGTAAAATACAGAGGAACGGAGAAAGAAATGAAACCAATTTCAGAATATTTAAAAGAAAATTATTTAATCTGTGATGGTGCGTTTGGCACGTACTATGCAGAAAAATATAATACCAAAGAGCTGCCGGAGCTTGCTAATCTGTCTGCGCCGGAACGGGTACGGGAAATCCATGAGGAATACGTATCTGCCGGGGCAAAGCTGATCCGTACCAATACCTTTGCGGCACATTCGGACTTATTAAACTGTGGGCAGGGACTTCTTGCAGAAAATGAAAAAAGTGGTTGACAAATCCATTCTGCCGCATTATCATAAGTACCAACAACGACAAACCGATGAGAAAGAGGAGTAAGCACTTCGCTGATATCACAGAGAGCTGCAGGTGGTGGGATTGCAGTATGGATCATTTTACTGAATGGACTTTCGAGGGTGACCTGAACAACATACATGAAGCATACAGAGCCATGTATCAGCAGTAGGAGTCACCGGGAACCGAACCCGTTATCAATCAGGCGTGTATGATAGTACATGAGAGAGTGGACCGGATGGTCAAGATGAGTGGTACCGCGATAATAAGATTTTATTACCGTCTCAAGCAACAGCTTGAGACGGTTTTTTATGTAATAGGAAACTTCGTTTCCATTACATAAAAAAGCTCCGCAAGGATCGCACTGCGGCGGATAAGAAGTATGTCGCATATTGCGACCCGCCGCAGGCGGAGAATCTCGCAAGCGAGATTCTTTTTTATGCAAAAATCTTTTTTAAAAATCATATGAAGAAAGTTGAACAAATGTAAGCGTTTACATAATACTAAAGTACTAGACAAAACAAACAAAAACATTATGTCAGTTTTCAACATTGTGCACGAAAATCGGTACTCTGTCAAAAAATTATCAATTTCGTCTTGATATTCCTTTGGCAGATTGTTACAATATCAAAGTACTAAAAACCGAAGCCGAAATGCTCCGGTAGTGGTTTGGGTTACAAAGTTTTGTCAAAAATATTATAAAAAGGGAGACAAAGAAGTATGAAGAAATGGGTATATTTGTTTACCGAAGGTAATGCAAACATGCGCGAACTGCTTGGTGGTAAGGGTGCGAACCTGGCTGAGATGACCAACATTGGTCTGCCGGTTCCTCAGGGCTTCACCATTACAACAGAGGCATGTACACAGTATTATGAAGATGGACGCGAGATCAATGAAGAGATCCAGGGTCAGATCAACGAGTACATTACTAAGATGGAAGAGATCACCGGCAAAAAGTTCGGCGACCACGAGAATCCTCTGTTAGTATCCGTTCGTTCCGGCGCGAGAGCATCCATGCCCGGTATGATGGATACCATTCTGAACCTTGGTCTGAATGAGACCGTTGTTAACGTAATCGCTGAGAAGTCCGGCAACCCCCGTTGGGCTTGGGACTGCTATAGAAGATTTATCCAGATGTATTCCGACGTTGTTATGGAAGTAGGTAAGAAGTACTTCGAGCAGCTGATCGATGCAATGAAAGAGAAGAAGGGTGTTAAGCAGGACGTTGAGCTTACCGCTGACGATCTGAAGGAACTGGCTGGTCAGTTCAAGGCTGAGTACAAGGCTAAGATCGGTGTAGACTTCCCTGATGATCCTAAGGAACAGCTGATGGGCGCTATCAAGGCTGTATTCCGTTCCTGGGACAACCCTCGTGCAAACGTTTATCGTCGTGACAACGATATCCCTTATTCCTGGGGTACTGCTGTTAACGTTCAGTCTATGGCATTCGGTAACATGGGTGATGACTGTGGTACCGGTGTTGCATTTACCAGAGATCCGGCTACCGGCGCTAAGGGACTGTTCGGTGAGTTCCTGACCAACGCACAGGGCGAGGACGTAGTAGCAGGTGTTCGTACACCTATGAAGATCGCTGAGATGGCTGACAAATTCCCTGAGGCATTTGCTCAGTTCCAGGAAGTATGTAAGACTCTGGAAGATCATTACAGAGATATGCAGGATATGGAGTTCACTGTTGAGCATGGTAAGCTGTACATGTTACAGACCAGAAATGGTAAGAGAAC
>ENA-ORRQ01003017-ORRQ01003017.1-human-gut-metagenome-genome-assembly--contig:-NODE-3017-length-10384-cov-5.606641_pt1 | contig 10384 bp, 8 predicted proteins | sample MGYA00242177_ERZ509138 | MGnify/ENA primary metagenome ERZ509138 (study PRJEB26280, sample SAMEA2338628) | human gut metagenome | biome: human gut; feature: human-associated habitat; material: faeces...
GGCGGCAAAGCCAGCCAGTGCAGCCTTGTCGCGGCGGCGGTAGGGGGCATCCCACTCCACCCAGTTCTTCATCTTGTTGGCTACCTTCAGCGCCATGTACAGGGCGTAGTCCTCCAGCCAGTCCTCGTTGGCAAGGGTAAAGGCGTAGTAGTCGTCGGGGTAGTAGTAGCTACAGCCGTGCAGCCCGGCGCACTGGCTGCGCCATGCGGCGTAGGCCTTGCGCAGCACCGCAAAGCGGCTGACGTACAAGGTGCCGTAGTCCACCTCCAGCGGGTCTTTGCCCCAGCTTTCCGCCTTGAGGTCTGCGGCGGTCAGCAGGCCCTCTTTTTCCAGCGCTTCCAAGTCCACAAAATAGGGGTTGCCCGCAAAGGCAGAGCAGCTCTGGTAGGGGCTGTCGCCGTAGCCGGTGGGGCTGAGCGGCAGCAGCTGCCAGATCGTTTGTCCTGCTGCAGACAGGAAATCCACAAATTGAAATGCCGCCTTGCCAAAGCAGCCGATCCCGTAAGGGCCGGGCAGACTGGATACCGGCATCAGAATACCACTTTCACGCATGATCCGTTACCTTCCTCGCTGTCAATTTTCGGGAATATTCGTTGTTTCCTATCATAACATAACTGTAAACTATTTTCCACAGGCAAAAATCGTGGTATACTGGTTTTTATGGGGTACCCCCTCAGCTTCGCTGCGCTCAGCAGCTCCCCCAAGGGGGCGCCTTTGGCATAGCGGCAAAGTTTCCGGTTGAACCGTAAAGTTTGCGGGCGCGCTTGCTCCCCCGGGGGGAGCTGTCGCGCAGCGACTGAGGGGCTTTGAATCGGCGGAGCCGGAAAAAACGGTTAAAAGATCTTCACGCCGAACAGGCGTGAATCTTCAGTTTTTTCCGGTGTAGCCCTCCTCTTTGGGGTTAAAAGGGGCGAGCAGCCCCTTTTTCGTGGCTCCAGCGCGTCGAAATCGCTGGCACTTTTCTGGTTCTCTTTTGGTGTCAAAAGAGAACATCCCTCGGCAAAGACTCTTACCACTATTGTCAATCGTTCTATATACAGGAGGTACTCGCGCGATGCAGCGCACAGAAAAATATTTTGAGCAGGACGCTTTCCGCACCGAATGCGAAAGCGTCATCCTTGCCGCAGAGCCGGACGAAAAGACCGGCGGCGGGCGCATCGCACTGGACGGCACAGTGTTCTACCCGGAGGGCGGCGGTCAGCCCGCCGACCGGGGCACGCTGACCCTGCCGGACGGCACGGTGCTGCGGGTGTCGGACGTCCACGAGCAGGCGGGCGTCATCTGGCATACGGTGGATGCCCTGCCCGCTGCCGCCGCGCCCGGCGCAGCCGTTGCCGGCTGCATCGACTGGGACTGGCGGTTCGATAAGATGCAGCAGCACACCGGCGAGCATATCCTTTCCGGCATCCTGCACCAGATGTTCGGGGCGGAGAATGTGGGCTTCCATGTGGGCACCGAGGTGGTACGCATGGACACCAGTGTGCCCATCAGCCCCGAGGGGCTGCGGCAGGCAGAGCTTGCCGCCAACCGCATCGTGTGGCAGGATGTGCCGGTGCTCATCAGCTACCCCACCCGGGAGGAACTTGCCGCTCTTGTCTACCGCTCTAAAAAAGAGATCGAGGGGCAGGTGCGCATCGTGACTATCCCGGGCGCGGACGTCTGCGCCTGCTGCGGCACCCACACCCGCACCACCGGTCAGGTGGGGCAGATCAAGATCCTTGCCAGCGAGAACTACAAGGGCGGCGTGCGGCTGAGCGTGGTGTGCGGTGCCCGTGCACTGGCGGCGGCGCAGGCCATGCGCGCCCGGCAGGCGGAGATCGGCGCGCTGCTTTCTGCCAAGGCCGACCAGACCGCTGTGGCGGTGCACCGGGTCTACGACGAGTATACTGCACTCAAGTTTACACACTTCGGACTGTGCAGCCAGCTGTTTGACGCCCTTGCGCAGCTGACCGCCCCCGATGCGGACGCCATCCGCACCCTGCCGGGGCTGGACCCGGACGGGCTGCACCGGCTGGCTGTCCGTCTGACCGAGGCCACCACCGGCCTGTGCGCCGCTCTGACCCCCACCGAAAAGGGCACCGGCTACTGCCTTGCCCGGCGGGACGGCGATGTGCGCGCCCTGACCAAAGCACTGAACGCCGCCCTGAACGGACGCGGCGGCGGCAAGCCCGGCATCTGTCAGGGCAGCTGTGCCGCCACCCCGGAGCAGGTGGAGAGATTTTTGAAGGAGAACAACAAACTATGAGAATGCGTTTCAAACCCTATGCCCACGACGAACTGATGGCCGCGGATTTCCATGTGCACGAACCCCTCATCTGGGGCGGCAAGTGGCACGGCCAGTATGCCCGCCCGGAGCAGCCCTTTATTCTGGAGCTGGGCTGCGGCAAGGGCGGCTTCATCTCTCAGCTGGCCTGCGCCCACCCGGAAAATAACTATCTGGGCATCGACATCACCGATAAGGTGCTCATTCTTGCCAAGCGCAAGATCGAAGCCGCCTATCAGGCAGCCGGACGCCCCATCGACAACGTGAAGATCATGAGCACCGATATCGAGCGCATCAAGGGCGTCATCACCCCGGAGGATGAAGTCAGCCGCATCTATATCAACTTCTGCAACCCGTGGAGCAAGAACGCTTCCTCCAACAAGCACCGGCTCACCTATCCCCGCCAGCTCATCCAGTACCGCGAATTCCTGAAGGACGGCGGCGAGATCTACTTCAAGACCGATGACGACGACCTGTTCCGCGACAGCCTGGAGTATTTCCCCGCTTCCGGCTACGAGATCACCTGGAAGACCTTTGACTTGCACGAAAACGAGCCGGAGTGGAACATCCGCACCGAGCACGAGGGGATGTTCACCGAGATGGGCATCAAGATCAAGGCCCTGATCGCCAAAAAGCTGCCCGGCGATGCCGCCGTGACCTGGATCGAGCCCAAGGTCCTGAAAAAGAGGAAGGCTGCGGAGGAAGCCGCTGCCGCCGCAAAGGAGGAGTAAGATGTCCTTTTTTGTCAACACCATGGTCTGCGGCTTTTCGCTGTATCAGATCCTGGCGTTTTTCCTGATCTACTCCTGCCTGGGCTGGTGCCTGGAGGTCATCTATGCCGCCGTTTCCACCGGTCAGCTGGTGAACCGCGGCTTTCTGAACGGCCCGGTCTGCCCCATCTACGGCTTTGGCATGATCATCGTGCTGTTCACCCTTTCGCCGCTGGCAGACAACCTGCTGCTGCTCTATCTCGGCGGCGTGATCCTGCCCAGCGTGCTGGAGCTGGTGGGCGGCTGGGCGCTCTACAAGCTCTACCACACCCGGTGGTGGGATTACAGCGACTTCCCCTTCAACATCGGCGGATATATCTGCCTGGAGTTCTCCCTTTTGTGGGGCGTGGGCACCGTTGTGGTGATGAAGGCCGTTCACCCCGTGATCGCGGGTTTTGTGGAGATGGTCCCCCAGATGGTGGGCTTTGTCCTCATGTGCATCCTGTACGCCTGCTACGCCGCCGACGTGGTGGTGACCGCCTTTGCGGCCTCTGACCTGGCCCGTGAGCTGGATGCTCTGGAAAAGGTGGCCGACAGTATGCACGCCGTGTCCGATGCCATGACCGAGCTGCTGGGCACCACCGCCATGGATGTGGACCAGAAGATGGACGAGAGCCGCCTGCAGCTCAAGCTGGCAGCTGCCGAGGCCCGGGACAATGCCGCCAAACTGAGCCCCCGGGATGCCGCTGCCGCCCTGCGCGCCAAGGCCGACGAGGCCATGGAAGCTGCCCGCAAGTCCTCCCAGGAGGCCCGGCTCAATGCCTCTGAGGCCGCCACTGCCGTCAAGCTGGCTGCCAGGGGCACCGCAGAGCGCACGGCAGAGCTGCTCCGTCTGGAACAGCTGGCCGAAGAGCTGCAGGCCCGCAGCGAGGAGATGCGCGCCCGCACCCGGAGCTCCAAGTACTTTGGCAAGGGCCGTATGCTCCGCGCTTACCCCAAGCTGCGCCACGGCGAAAAGCACCGCTCTCTGGACGAGCTGCGGGAGCGCCTGAAGTACGAGCGCAGGCACTGACCCTGCCCGTTGCAGCAACCCCAAATGCCCCTGACCGGCTTCTTGCGGTCAGGGGCATTTTTTTTTTTTTGCACTGCGCCCTCCATAAAATCAGGTAGATCTTGTGCTGCTGCACGATTTTGTTTTCATTCTGTTTTCCACATTGTACGTTCCTTTTTGTATACTTTTCCAAATCTATTTTCGTCATATTGACAAAAAAAAGAGTATTTTATCCTGTGCAATATGCTATTCCTGCTAAAAACTGAAGAATCGGCAAGCCAGTCGAAAGGCTGCGACGCAAAGCTAAAAGGGCCTGTAATATGGCAGCCAGCCGCACGTTATTCTCTCCGGGTAAGGTAACACGAAACCTTGCACCTCCTTGTGAAGATGCGTCGGCTTCCCCTTCAGGAGAGCGAGCGCGCAGCGGGTCTACAAGGGTTCAGAGCGTTGTACCAGCCGTTTGGCCGGTGCGGCGCTCTTTTGTTTTGGCTGAAATAGAGAGAGTTTTTGGGAATATCATGGAAAAGGAGTAAAGAATTATGAAACCTAAGCGTTTGATCAGCTTATTGGTTGCGGTCTGCATGATGATCACCATGCTGCCCCTGTCGGCAGTCACGGCATTTGCGGCAGACACGTCAACTGTACATGAAGCCAACGATGGCGATGGCATTTACAAGTATGCCTATAAGGAAAATGAAGACGGTACTGCAACCATCACGGATTTTCTTGGCCCTGTTGATTCAACAAAAGCCCCTGACCCCTATACCATTACCGTGCCTACGAAACTGGATGGACGCAAAGTGACCGGTTTGGGAGAATCTTCATTCTCTGGCATCTATTCATCTGATCATCAGAAAGATTCCACTCTGCTCTCATTCTGTAACCAGATTCAATCCGTCACAATTCCAGAAAGCGTCACTTCCATCGGTAAGTCTGCCTTTGAACATTGCTCCAAGTTGGACTCTCTTACCATCAAAGGTGTTGCCACTTCGATAGGAGCCTATGCCTTTGCAAGCTGTACTTCTCTTACATCACTTTCGTTAGTTGGCAACTTTCAAACGATCGGCGAACAGGCCTTTGCATACTGTGGCATGACATCTCTTACCACTGATGCCGATATCACATCGATAGGAGAATACGCCTTTTCGCACTGTACCTCTCTTACATCGCTTTCATTAACGGGCAGCGTTCAAACGATCGGCTACCAGGCCTTTGCATGCTGTACTTCTCTTACATCGCTTTCATTAACGGGCGACATTCAGAAAATCGGCGATTACGCCTTTGGTTATTGCTCTTCTCTGTATACCGCCACTCTCTCCAAAAATCTGACTTCCATCGGAACCTATGCTTTTGAATACTGCACCAGCCTGAATTCGATTGAAATTCCCGGAAAGGTCACTGAGATCGGCGATTACGCATTCATCGACGCTGGACTTACCTCCGTCACAATCGACGAAGGTGTGAAGTCAACCGGAGCCTATATGTTTTATAAATGCGGTAATCTGACTACTGTGACGCTCCCTGAAAGCCTGACAACCATTGCCGATGGTTCCTTTGCGTTTTGCTCCAACTTGGGTCATGTTAAGATCCCCGCCCGTGTCACTTGCATTGGGGATGGTGCGTTTTCCAATTGCACCTCACTTTCAGACATCACCCTGCAAGATGGAGTGAAAACCATCGGTGCGGATGCTTTTTTTTACTGCAGAGAGCTCACCTCGATCACTCTGCCGGGCAGTGTGACAGACATTGGCAAGGAGGCTTTCTACTACTGCGATGAACTCGCGTCCATCACCATCCCGGAAAACGTAAAAACCATTAAACCTGATACCTTTTACTGGTGCTTTAGTTTGAAAGACATTACGCTTCCTGCCGGGTTGACCTCGTTCCAGGATGAGCTGACCCGTTGTCCTGCTGGGCGTTTCTACGCTACCGCTTACAAAAAGGACGAAAACGGAAACTACATTTTTAACCCCGATGGTACTCCTATCTATATTTACACTCCCGATGGTGCCATCTACTACAACAGCGACAAGACCGACGCAGATGCTCTGCTTGCAGACAATGATGCCAATGATAACATTGGTGCCAATGATAAACTGAGAAAACGCAATTTTCTTTACCTCTGCAAGGTGACCTTTGATGCCAAGGGCGGCGACCTGACCGACTCCGCTGAGGTGCCGGTTTATAAGACCGAAAAAATCACTGAGACCAAGGCAAACGATCTGACTGCCATCCATGATCCCACCCGTCCGGGTTACAAGTTCACCGGCTGGTACACCGAAGATGGCAAGCTCTTTAATGTGAAAGATACCGCAATTATGGAGGACATCACCCTCCATGCCGGTTGGGAGTTCGACCCCAATGCTCTGAGCTGCCACCAGCTGACCGTGACCGGCGGCACTGTTACTGTGAAATACGACGGCAGCGATGTGACCAATACCTTGACTGTTACTACTGACGCAACCACCGGCAAAAAGACCTACGACGTACCGGAAGGCGCAGAAGTGACCGTGAAGCTGGACAAGAACACAGTGCTCGAGGGCAAGGTGTTTGACGGTTGGTCTACCACCGGCAATCTCTCCCTGCTCACAGGTCAGGACTACAAGGCTGAGAGCATCACTTTCCGCATGAGCAGTGGTGTGAATGTGTCTGCAAAGTACCGTGATGCCGCCGCTGACCACACCCCCGCTACCGCAGTCTGCCACCCGCTGACCGTGACCGGCGGCATTGTTACCGTGGAAAAAGACGGCCAGCCTCTGGTCATTGACCCTGTCGTGACCGGCGACAAAAAGACCTACTCTGTACCGAAGAACGCAAAAGTGACCGTGACGCTGGACAAGACCCTGATCCCTGAGGGCATGGTGTTTGACATCTGGTCTACCGGCAAGTTCTCCCTGCCGCTGGGTCAGGATTACAAGGCAGAGACCATCACCTTTACCATGAACACCATGAGCAGTGATGCGGATATTGCCGCACAGTACCGCGATGCATCCATTGAAGATGATGGGCCCGGCGTGCTGGGCACTGCTGCGATCATTGGTACTGCCGCTGTGGGCACCGCAGTGCTGGGCTATCAGGCCTATTCTCTGGGCGCTGAATTTGCAGGCAAGCTGATGGCTCTGCCCTACTTCCCCAGCAACCGCAGCGCCCTTGCCATGATGCTGTGGGAGGATGCAGGTAAGCCCATGCCCGAATCCGAACTGCTCTACCCCGATGTCGGTCAGGAAGAGCGGGATATGGACCTGCAGCACGCCGCCCGCTGGGCCATGGAAAACGAGCTTATCCCTGACCTGAACGATGAGGGCACGGCTCCGGAAGAGATGAAGTTCTTCCCGGCCAATCCCGTAAGCAAGCTTGATGTGCTGAATGCATGGCAGAAAGCACAGGAGCTCAAGAACAACTAACGCCATCCCCGAATATTCCCAAATATACGTAGAAGCGCCTCATCCTTCACCGGATGGGGCGCTTCTGCGTTGTAATGAGTCGAATTTTCTGTTATACTGTACCTGTCGGCCTTCCGACCTCGATCTATAAGAGGAAGGGGGTGATTCCTATGGATATTTTATTCTCTTTCATCCTGTCCGTCGCAGCGGGTGTGGTCAGCTACTACATCTGCAAGTGGCTTGAGGAACAGTTCAAGGCCGGTAAGCACTAACCCTTAGCAAGCAGGAAGCCCCTTTGACAGTCGCAATGTCAAGGGGGCTTCTTGTTGCTTTGGTGATCCTATGGATATCACCTTATTCTCTTTCGCACTCCTATTATATGCGTTGGAATGCCAAAAGTCAAGCGTTTTTCGTATACCCACAGCCCCTTGGGATATCAGTGCTTCTACGTTGTAATGAGTCGAATTTTCTGTTATACTGTACTTGTCGGCCTTCCGACCTCGATCTATAAGAGGAAGGGGGTGAGTTTTATGAACTTTATAATCTCTTTTACACTGTCCGTCGCAGCGGGTGTAGTCAGCTATTACATCTGCAAGTGGCTTGACGACCAGTTCAAGGCCGGTAAGCACTAATCCTTAGCAAGCAGGAAGCCCCCTCGGTATTCGCACTACCGCGGGGGCTTCTTGTTGCTACTTGGTGAGTTTTATGAACTGCAACCAATCTCTTTTACAGCTTTATTATATGCTGTATCGCTCAAAAAGTCAAGCAGATTTTGTTTTGCTCACGCCCACAGATCCTCGGGGTACAGGCCCTCCTGGGTTTTCTGGGCGATGGCGGCCACCACGGTGGGTTTATCCTCGCGGTAGGTCACGCCGTACCACTTATCGGTGCTCTTGAGCACGGTGACCGCTGCCTTGCCCTCATCGATGAGCTCGCTGGCCACGGTGGGCAGGAAATACTCGCATTTGAGGGGGTTCTTGGGCAGATTCTCACGCAGCCAGCCTGCAAAGCGGCGGTCGGCCTCGCCCAGGAAGCTCTTGCCGAAGCCCCACAGGTTCATGCTGACAGGTGCTTCCACCGGCAGGTCATCCGTGCCCTCACCGGTGAGGGAGGTGCAGCGGATGCCGCCCTCATAGGTCTCGATGCCGGTGCGCTCGGTCACGCTGTGCAGGGTGCCGTCCGGGTTCACCACGCAGACACCACGGGAGACGGTGCCGTTCTCAGAGACGGTATTTTTGAGCAGGTAGCTCACCATGCAGTAATCGTAAACTGCGCCGTCCTGATGGGTGGACAGATACTCATAGATGACCTTGAAGGCCTCGGGGCCGTAGTAATCGTCCGCGTTGATGACGGCGAAGGGACCATCAATGAGGTCTTTTGCGGCCAGCACGGCGTGGCAGGTGCCCCAGGGCTTGACACGGCCCTCGGGGATGGTGAAGCCTGCGGGCAGCTCATCCAGCTGCTGGAAAGCGTATTTCACGTTCATGCCCTGAGAGACGCGGTCACCGATGGCGGCTTTGAAAGCCTCCTCGATCTCGTGCTTGATGACAAAGATCACGGTCTCAAAGCCTGCACGGCGGGCATCGTAGAGGGAATAATCCACGATGACCTGGCCGTTGGGGCCCACCGGGTCGATCTGCTTCATGCCGCCGTAACGGCTGCCCATGCCGGCAGCCATGACCACCAATACCGGTTTGTTCATTTTTCTTTCCTCCTGCGTCAGTGCGCTGTTCTTTGCGTCTATTATACTCCAAATTTTCCCGGGCAACAAGGGACAGCTTTTCCTTGAATTTTTGCATGGATTCTCACCCGCTGCCGTGATAGAATAGAGGCAATGGAGTTTCCGCAGAAAAGGAGAATGCTTATGTCAACCAAAACTGTCTGGATCACCGGCGCGTCCTCCGGCATCGGGCGGGAGTTTGCCCGCCGCTATGCCCGGCTGGGCTTCCGGCTCATCCTGACTGCCCGCCGCCGCCACCGGCTGGAGACCCTTGCCGCTGAGCTCCGGGCGAAACACGGCACCCTCTGCCGCATCGTACCCGCCGACCTTGCGCAGGATGCGCAGGTCACCGCCCTGTGCGAAGCACTGGCAGACGAACGCATCGACCTGTTCATCAACAACGCGGGCTTTGGTGCCTGCGGTGCCTTTTCCGAGACGGACGCGGGCAAGGAGCTTTCCATGCTGCGGGTGAACGTGCTGGCCATGCACCGGCTGTTCAAGTTCACCCTGCGCAAGATGGAAGCACAGGGCTTTGGCACCATCCTGAACGTGGCATCCTCGGCGGGCCTGCTGCCGGGCGGGCCCTATATGGCGGGCTACTATGCCTCCAAAGCATACGTTGTCAGCCTGACCCGCGGCGTGGCTGAGGAGCTGCGGGAGCAGCACAGCCCGGTCTATGTCTGTGCCCTCTGCCCCGGCCCCGTGGACACCGAGTTCAACGACCGTGCCGACGTGGTGTTCGCCCTCAAGGGCATCACCCCGGAGCTCTGCGTGGAGGAAGCCATGCGCGGGATGCTCCGCCGCAAGACCATCATTGTGCCCAGCACCCTGATGCGCCTTGCCACCACGGCCCAGAAGCTCGTTCCCACGCCCCTGCTCATGCCCATCGTGGCCCACCAGCAGAAGAAAAAGCTGGGCTGATGGCTGCTTGACAGCGCACCGCCGCTCATGTATCTTAGAGGTATCCGAAAAAACAGGAGGAATGTTCCATGAAAATTGCACTCATCAACGAAAACAGTCAGGCCACCAAGAACGGCATCATTGAAGCCGCCCTGAAAAAGGTGGTGGAACCCATGGGCCACGAGGTGGTCAACTACGGCATGTACACCGCCGAGGATGCCGCCCAGCTGACCTATGTTCAGTGCGGCATTCTGGCCGCCATCCTGCTGAACAGCGGCGCGGCCGACTACGTCATCACCGGCTGCGGCACCGGCGAGGGTGCCATGCTGGCTTTGAACAGCTTCCCCGGTGTCATCT
>ENA-ORRQ01003024-ORRQ01003024.1-human-gut-metagenome-genome-assembly--contig:-NODE-3024-length-10373-cov-4.296375_pt1 | contig 10373 bp, 14 predicted proteins | sample MGYA00242177_ERZ509138 | MGnify/ENA primary metagenome ERZ509138 (study PRJEB26280, sample SAMEA2338628) | human gut metagenome | biome: human gut; feature: human-associated habitat; material: faeces...
TATTTTCGTGAAATATAAACATTTTAAACAGGCCTTACTTTTTAAAGTGGGCTCAACTTTAAAATTATCCATTTATGAGCAGTTTCATCCAACAAAACCTGATGCGGTCAACACCATCCGCTGCAGATCAGGAGAAAATGAGAATGTGCCGATTCTGCGTACATAGCCACATCAGCGACCTCGGCTACAACCATTGCTGGAAGTCTGATAGTGTCACTTATAACGGAGATTCCCCTACAGGCATCTGTAGCGCATACAGAGATAATCGGATTTGGAAACCCTATTATTTCTCTGGCCTCATGTCACGCTACAGGGGTAACATCTGCTGGGCAAGATCAGTCCACAACTCTCCATCAAAGGGAAAGAGCCGTATTTTCAAATACGAAGTCATCGACCCGGTAGCCTCAACAATAGCAACCCTCCTGCCTAAGAAGTTCGCCAAGGAGTACATCCCAGCCCCTCCCGGCTCCAAGCCTCCATATACGATGAAGGAGTATGAGAAATGGGACGCCTATTGTTTCGGTGGCTACGACCCACAACTAACAGAGAAGCAAGAGGCAAGAAATTACAATGAAGCCCACTGGCAGCAAATCCTTGCTCAGGAAGCAATAGACAAACAATTAAAACAAGAAGCAATATGAAGAAAAGATATTTTTACGTAGTCGCATCATTCAAGCGCAAAGACATAGCCAACACATGGCGTAAGGTTGACTTTACCATTATGAAGGATGATGGTTCAGCATTATTCCCTCTTATGGAGGCTTTCAAGGTGATTAATGAAGGATATTCAGAGATAGCTGATCCTGCAACTATTCAGTTCGACAACTGCATAGAAATCAGCAAGGAAGACTATGAGGCTTTCAACAATCTCAAAAATTTAGTCAAAAAGAATAAGTAAAGTATGGTTTAAGTAAAAGCCACCGTTCCCAGCGATTCCATCGCTGGTCCCTCAAAAAGAATATAAACAAAGAAAAAGTAATTATTATGGAAACAACAACATTAAAGCTGTACATCGGTACTAAGATTGTGAAGGCAGAACCAATGGCAAAATCTGCTGCAGTAACTAAAGGATGGGCAAGACCATCATCAGAAGGAAACGAAGACGTTCCTGGCTATCACGTCCAGTACATCAACCCAGATGGCAGCACCTATGATTCATGGTCGCCAAAGGACGTGTTTGAGCAGTCTTATCAGATAGTAGAGAACTTCAAAGACCCCCTCTTTACTGCAAAATTGAGAATACGCATGCTCATCGCAGAGGCAGAGACAATGTTAAATGTTCCTGGCTTCAAGTTTATCTGTGCAAAGCATGTCTTATCACAGTTGAGAATTATTAAACAAGAATTAGAACAATGAAGATAAAATTAATAAAACCTACAAAGTGCGCTCAGGATGTTCACGAAACGACCAAATATCCACGCCCATGGTTCAAGCCGAAGCCAGAGCTTCCAGCAGGTACGATTTTGGAGGTGTGTGATGTATGGACGAATTTCGTTGGTATATATTATCGCTGTATATTGCCGGACGAAATGAAGGACAAAGGATATTCAATCCCTTACTACGACATTCCTGCCGACAAAGCAAAAGTAATAGAACTTTAAACATTATAAATTATGGCAATAGTAAATGTAGATTATTCAGAGTTCGAAACCTTGAAGAATCGAGTAAAGGAATTAGAAGAAACCGTAAAAGAGAAGGATAAGGTCATCGCTTCCCTCAAAGACGGTTCCAGAGTTATCATCCGCAAGGAAGTGCAAATAGAGAGATTCATTGACCCATTTCGTAGAATGCATGACAGTGCCACAGACCCTTTGTATTCACAAGATGAGAAGCCAATACGAACAGTTGAGACCTCCGAGTCTTACGTTGGCTTTGAGGATGTACGCCTGAAGGTTGAGGAGCACATGAAGGATGAGGTCAAGCGTAGCATCCAACAGCGAGACGAATCACGTGCAAGATACGACTCCTCTGTTCAGAAATACAATGAGAAAGAGAAGAAGTTGGATGCCAAGGAACAGTCTCTCAAAGACAAGTATGCCAAAAAGGAAGAAGCTCTCATTTCTGAATACAAGGAGAAGGGTAAAGCCCTTGAAGCAGACTATCTTGCCAAGGGCAAGGCATACAAGCAGCAATTGGATGCAGACTACAAAAATTACATGAAGAAAGCTGGTCGCTTGCCATACATCTGTGAGAGTGCTAAAGAAGCCCTGTCTCTCCTCAACGCCAATCGCTTCTTCAAGCCAAAGGGCGTTGAGAGCATTCTGGCAAAGATAATTCAAAAGTGTGAAGAATTAGCCAATGGACAGAATACAGAACGAAATCAGTAAGCTTCGCCATGAGCAGCATTTGAGTGAAAGACTGCAAGAAGCTCAGCTTCGACAGATAAAGCGTGAGCATGATGGTCTCCACAAGTGGATAACCATCACCCCACGCCTCAAACTCCTCTGCCGAATAGACGAGAAAGGCAACCTCCTCCCCAAGGAGCAGGAACGCATCAGAAAAGTCAAACAAACTTTAGGTATCAAATAAGATATGAGTGAAGAATCAGTATTATCCTTTCGCAAGCTGGTTTCAGCTATGCGAACCACGGAAAAGGAATATTGGGCACACCGCGATAAGAAGATGCTGCGCCAATCCATTGAACTGGAAAAGCGTGTCGATGATATTATCTTGAAGGCAGATGGCTCAGCCGTCCCTCAGAACGACAATGGAACATTCTTCCTTCTGGTAGCAGAACTTAGAGCCTCAACCATCCAATATTTCCAAGAGAAGAAGAAGCCACAGCCCGACAAGGAGCTGGTCAACTCCCTCTTCAAGACCATCAAGGAGACAGAAGCCAAGCTGGATAAGATGCTCATACGTCTCAAAGACGAACAGATAAAGAAAGATGGCTACATCATCCAGTACCACGTCATGGAACGTATGCCAAGAGCACATCAGGCTCGTTCTATCTTTAATTCCTCAGATGAGCAGCTTGCCAATATAGAGCTGGATGACCACTACCGCCATCCCGACCCTCCTGGCACAATGTATTTCATCTGCAAGAAATATCTTGGCAAAGACGGAAAACAACTACCTCAGGAAGAGGTAGACAAAATTATTAATAACAATTTAAATTCTTAAGATTATGAACAAAAAAGAAAACAAGCCTCAGCAAGAGGTTAAGACACAAGACAAGTCTCAGAAACAGCCAACGGAGTCCTTCATTAGCAGAGGTAATGGTTTTTCCCTCCGTTCTCGTACAGGCACCTGGTTCGAGTGCAAGGTGCGCTATGAGAAGACCCAGGAGGATGGTAGCGAGAAAATGGTAAACGAGCAGTATGTTGTTGATGCCCTCTCCTTCACCGAGGCAGAAGCTAGCATCATCGATAACATGTCCGTCTATGTCTCAGGCGAGTTCAAGGTTGCAAACATCAACCCAGCCAACTACAACGAGATTTTCTTCTCTGATATTGATGACGATGATCTTTGGTTCAAGGCTCGTTTGGCTTTCATCACCATTGATGAAAAGAAGGATAAGGAGAAGCGTACCTATGTCAACTACCTCATCCAAGCCAAGTGCATCGAGCGTGCCAAGCGCTATGTTGATGAAGTCATGGGCAAGACCATGATAGACTATGAGTTGAAGAGCCTCAGCGAGACCAAGATTTTTGATGTCTTCGAGCATGAGCCTTCCACTGATAACAAGTAGAAAGAGAAGGAAGGTAAAACCGAGTAATCACTGACAATTCTTGCGCAATTTGGTTCTCAACAAGCTAAGTTGCGCAAGTTATCACTTCTCTTCCGCACATTTCTCGTATCTTAGCCCCCACATTATTAATATATATATAACATCAATCATATATGAAAAAATTGAAACGTTTCATCATTTATCTCCGTCTCTGGTTCATCCGCAAGATGGGTTACACTCTTCCTTCTCTCAGAGAAGCAACCAGCGTCATGCCGGGAGAGTTCTATGATCTCTTCGGGCGCATTGTCCGGGCAGTTCCTAACAAGGCATACTCCACCCCACATGTTGAAGACAACTTGGAGCATGAAGAAATCCCAGACCATTGCCATAACTGCGATTTGTTCAAGGAGCACATACCTTGCTCCTTCAACCATCGTATGCCCAACGGCTGCGATATTTGCGACAATCACCATTTTGAAATCATCTGCATCAACAGAGGTAACATCTAAAGCACAATCAATATGAAACAGCAAAAGTCAAATTATAAACTCGACAAGAAGACTGGTCACCTTCTCGAAGTTCCTTCCAGGAAGCAAGTTCGTGAACATGTCAAGAAGGTACGTGAACAGCAGAGCCAAGAATCTCAGGACCCCATCACCCTGCATGAGACCCAAGCCGACAAGAATTTCAAGAAGGTCCAGAAGGTACTAGACCGTATGCACGCCAAGGCGAAACTCCCCGACTTCCTTACCATGGCCCGCAAGAAGTTCCTTTCCACCGTCTGCGTTATCAATCGTCCCGGCAAGCAGCGTAGCCTTCTCCCCGACAAGAAAGGACGATACGTAATGCTCTGCCACCGCAAGATGGCTAAGGTCTTCACAGCCGATGTCTGTCTCCTCGTTAAGATACAGAAATCTACTATCGAGAAGCATGAAATGGCACCAGGTGGAGAAGTAATCACGGAACATTGGCAAGATGGCTCCTGGAGCATCGTTCCTTGCCGGGTAGATAAAAGCAACTACACCACCATTCAGGAAGTCCGGCTTCGTCCATGGTTCTTTCTTCATCGCTACTGGTACGAGATCACCTTTGATGGCAGGGTAGAGCCAGCCATGATGTTGAATGATTACAACCTCAACCCTACCCTTCGCAAGAAGCATTTCTACGTTACCAGGGAATTTGTAAAAGTACGTAACCAGGATGCCGAAAACGACTACTTCCGTTTCTGGCTCCACAAACCTACAGATTATGCAGAACGAAACTGATATTTACATCCTCAACCGTCCACGTCATCAAAAGCGTGGGCTAACCCTCAACAAGAATGGCCGCATCACTCTGCGCTCATCCCCAATTAAACTTCTGGGATTGGAGCGAGGAGACAAGATCATCTTCTTATTCCACGACTCTCAGATGTACATTGTCAAGTCTTCCAGCCATAACCTTGCTATCCCTCTATATGGGCGCAAGTCACAGCTTCACGGTTGCAGCGCCAGCACCGTCAAGGAACTCTTCAATCATATACCAGGCATTCCACCCGATACTCAGGAGATAGACTTGGTTGTCTCTGACCACCTCGAAAACATCATGATATGCAATGACATCATTCAGGCTTTGGCAGTAGTCAATCGTGCCGACCCATCCCATTGCCGATAATTAAACATTACGCACAACACATTAAACATTAAGAAAGATGCAACAATCAATCAGATACAAAGGTCTCAGCCTCACACCCGATGAAATGGCAGTAGAAAACGGTTCGCTATCCCTCTGTGGCAATTTAGAGCTGCACGATGGCGCATTGCGCCCTGCCATCGTAGCTGGCACCAGTCTAGCCTCAGCGCTATATATAGGTAATTCTGCCAGCATCGCCACACTCCTCTATATCCACGAAACAGGCAGTTATAAGCACCTCATCGGTATTCGCACAGAATCTAGAGTTTCGACCCTCTATTGGTTCGATTCAGATGGTTCCTACATGAACAGCATCTATACCTTCTCTTCCGGTGTTTCCATCCTCTCTGTCAATTCAGTAGGCAACACCCTCATCATCACCGCCACCGATGGCATCCATTATGCCATTTTCTACCCCGATAATTCTGGCTACGGTTTTTACCAATGGTTGGGACAAAAGCCACCATTCTTGCATATAGGCTTTTCTATTGATGCGGCCAACCATGCTGGTGATTATGACCTTGGTGGCATTGATAGCAAGAGCAGCAGCAATGGCTTCTGGGATTGTTTTCAGCAGACCAACTTCACTTGTGCTGAAATTTTCAGTGTCGTAGCCAATGATAGTTTTAGCCTGGGCGAAATATGCGCCAGTATCAAGGAAGAAAAGCAGTCCGACATAACCCAGAGCATTTATGCCCTTGTCAATCGCACCAACAATGTGATTGCTCGCAATGGTCGGTTCTATGCCAATTTCTTCGTCCGCTATTGTTATCGCATGTTTGATGGCTCCATGATTATGCATTCAGCTCCGGTATTCATGCCTGTGCAGGTTCCTAATTCCTATGCCGTAGCCAGTGCCAATCTTACGTTCAATAATTCAGATGTAGTAGGAGACGTTTTCAAGGGCAAGATCAATGTCAAGGACACGGTAAAATTCTCTCGCCCCGATGGAGATTATCAGCCTTTCGAAATCACAATCAATAAGGCTGCATTCTATTATTATCCTCGCAATGTCTCCCTTCTTTATAGTCTCAGTGGAGACACAGACCAGCTTAGGTTGTGGAAAGATGTCATCAAGTCCGTTGATGTGTTCATCACTCCACCTGTCACCAATATTGATACGGCAGAGAAAATCACGTCTCTCGCCATCTATAAACCTAATTATGGCTTAGGTGTTGGCAGGGTTGACAGCTATACCTACGCCAATGATCAGGAAAAAGTAGGATGTGTCAGGGTCAATTTCCCTACCATTTCAGATGATGTATATCACAATAAGTTAGCCAACACATCAGCCTTCTATAAGGTATGCTCGTTGAATCTTGAAGAACTCAGAGAATGTAATGAAATAGCTCTCCCGGTCGATAAGCAAGCTATATACGAAGTCTCTTTGCAGGAACAGATGAAAGACGATTACAAAACCCACAACAGCCTCCTGGCATCAGGCAGCTATGTCTACAATCATCGCCTCAATCTGTATGGAGTCAAGGAAGTTCTATTCTCCGGCTTCAACCGCAAGGTCATGTTTCCGTATTCGTCACTGTTAAATTCCGATTCCACCAATTCATACACTCAGAATCATTATCGCATTGATAAAATAGTCACAGTTATCAATACATCGTCCGGAACCAAGCATGTCGTGGTCAATGATGACAGCGGAAAGAATGTAGATGCCTATATGCTCGCCAATCTGGTCAAGTTCTATCCTGATTCCAGAGCCACGCAGATGATTATCTATGCTACGAGAATGGAAGATTCCATCCCCTACGTCTTCTCGTTTCCGCTAACGCCATGCAACGAAATCAATGGGTCCATGCACATGGGCGATTTCAACCGCAGGATAGAAGAGTTCATTCTTGGGACATATTCCTATACTGCAGATGATGTAGTTGATTTAAGCAACAAACTCTACACGTCAGAGGCCGACAACCCTTTCCATTTCCCACTCAATGCCATCAATACCGTAGGCATCGGAACCATCCAGGGCATTGCCTCCACCACGCGTGCCCTCTCTCAGGGTCAGTTTGGTCAGTACCCACTCATGGTGTTTTCCACCGATGGCATCTGGGCACTTGATGTGTCTTCAACCGGAACTTACAGCAGCATCCGTCCTATCAGCCGTGAAGTCTGCTCCAATCCGGCAAGCATCACACAGCTCGATCAGTCTGTTGCATTCGTCACCAATCGCTCACTCAGTCGCATAGTAGAATCTCAGATAGTGTCAATGACCGATGTCCTTGATGGCCCTTATTTCAACATCTCGGCTAATCTCGGCAAACTCGCCAACTACTTCAAGGAAGAAGAAACGGACGTTGAAGATACCAAGGACATGAAATCACAGATGCGACAGCTCATCAACTTCTCAGAGCCACCAATCGACTTCTTCCAGCATTGCAAGGTCATCTACGACTACAAGAACTCTCGCATTCTCTGTCTCGATGTCAGCAAGAAGTCGATGGAAGCCACGGCAGATACCGTAGCCTTTAGCTATTCCGTCAGAGATCAGACTTGGAGCACCTTCATCATCAAGAACGTACTCACGGCCATCAATTCCTACCCTCACCCCTACATACAGTATCATGACGGTAGTGTCATGTGCCTAGACCAGGGCTATAACTATTCCGATCCAGACGAAACCGAGTATGCCGGAATCCTCGTCAGCAGAACCCTAAAGTTCGATGAAGACAATGTGCCGAATGCCATCACAGGCTTCATCCATTCCCTCACCACCGATGTCAAGCCTGTCATGTGGCTCTACGGCAGCAATGACAACCAGCATTGGCACTATCTGGGTCGCACCAATGCCCCCAAGAGTCATTACATGAGCAGCCACAGCTTCCGTTATTTCCGCATAGCCCTCTATCTCTGGCTAGAGTCCAAAGACCAATATTTCGCCACTCGCCTCGAAGTCATCCGTCGCTTCAACAAGTTCTAGCCAGAAAAAATAAAAGCCTTCGCAAATCAGGAGAATCCCGATAGCGAAGGCTCTTTCCATAAACACCCAAAATAATGAAGAAAAAGAATAGCCTCAAAAATAAAAAGCCCCCGTTCCAGGCGATTCCATCGCCTGGTCCCAGATAGCCCCCCAAGAAAAGCCTCTTAAGTAAAGCTAGGTCGTCTCAGCGTATAGTTATCCCGGCTCAGCAAGTCGCTCTTGATGTTATTGTAGTCTGCCGTTGCGCTTTCCCCATACGTTCCAGCCTTATCCGCAAACTGATCCATCAGGAACTGGCTCATCACGTAGTCTACGATGTATCTGTGGCAGTGGCTCTTCAAGGCATCCGTCACAGCCACGTTCCAGTTCGGAATCTCCAGTTTCAGCGTCACCGTCTCATAGATGGTTTCCTCCCTGTCCTTACCAGCCTTGTTTACGGTAGCAGTCGTTTCGTTCTCCTCACCGTCAATGATGGTGGTCACTACTTCCGTCCAAGTACCGTCTTCGTTGTCAGTATAGGCATACTTTCTGATGCCCTTCACCAGTCGCTCCAGGTTGTTGTTGTCCTCCACTCTACCAGTGGTCAGATAACGCTGAGCAGCCAGCTTGATGTTAGCGATGGCTTCCGTCACGGCACGGTTGATAATACTGCGAGTCTCGTCACTGTCCGGGCTTTCTATGTTGGCTCTGATGTCCTTCTGGGCTTCGTCCACCATTCCCTGGCTCACTACATAGCATCTTGCCAGTATATCATTACATACCTGCTCCATGCTAAAATTCAATGTAATCAATTTTCTATCCATAATTGCAATTATTTATATTGATGAAAAATTATCTTAGTTCGTAAGGTGGTCTGCCTCCGCTCCAGTCCACGAAGTCTTGATGAAAATGCTGCGAAACAAAGTCAGGGTTGCGCTCAGATCCTTTCACCCCTCTCTGCTCATCCTTGTCTACCGCATCCCCATTTCTAGCCTCAGCATCCAAAGAATTGCCTTCCTTTACTGCAGCATCAGAAGCCCTAGCCTCAGCACCCAAAGTATTACCTTCCTTGGCTGCAGCATCAGAACCTCTAGCCTCAGCATCAACTGCCGAAGACCCTTCTTTCTCAGTATCATCAGCAGTTCTTTCAGCCTCAGCAAAGCTAAAGTCCTTCTTTAGCAAAACCTCCTTGATGGCTTCCAGGTCATTTGCTCCCATGCTGGCATAGTCAGTATGGTTCATGTCTGGGAAGTCACTCAGCCATCCTGCCATGATAGCATGTACCAGATAGTTCTGTATTTGGTTGGTCAGAACCCCACTTAGTCTAGGTGGCCAAGATACCAAAGTCTTGATGGTGATTGAGAAATCATCAGCCAGTGCCTGCAGGTCAAACTGCTGTGTGGTCGATGAAGAAAACCTGGCCAAGAAGTTCTCTAGGTCGGTTATTGCCTCCCGATAGTATATATCCAGCTTCGCCTCCTCGGCATCGCTCGCCCAGACGGTCTGAAAGTCCACCTCCGGGTTATGCTGCGCAATGGTGGCAGATAGTCCCTCTACCACGCCCATTACGCTCTTTTTCACTATTTTTATAGTTATCGTTTTCATAAGCCTCATTTCTTTCTATGCCACAACCAAATCAGCAAACCAATCAATGCAACTACCAGGGTCCAGATGATCTTGGCTGTATACTTCCCCAGCGTGATATACCTCTGTTCTGCCTTGCTCAGTTCTCTACTCAATACATGGATAGAGTCCTGCTTTAACCGAATCAGACTGTCCTTTTGCACGATCAAGAGTTGACATTTATCCACCTTCTTACTCATAGTAGAGATAGAATCCTGTAGCTTCGTCACCTCTTTAGTGTCTCTATTGGTTACAACAGAGTGCCAACTTTCTGTTTTGATAGGCTTTCCGTTCTGGTCTACAGTGGTCGAAGTACTATCCTTTGTATGAGTTGTCTCCTTGGTCGAAGTCTCATGCTCCCGGTTACGGTATGTAGCCATCTGCTCGAAGGCTGAGATAAACCGCTCCTGCCAACTGGCATCCAAGCCCTTGCTCACGGTGTTGTCTGTGATATAGTGCTCCTGCGTCACGGTTTTCGTCTTGCAGCTCGTAAGGAAG
>ENA-ORRQ01003033-ORRQ01003033.1-human-gut-metagenome-genome-assembly--contig:-NODE-3033-length-10346-cov-2.476339_pt1 | contig 10346 bp, 8 predicted proteins | sample MGYA00242177_ERZ509138 | MGnify/ENA primary metagenome ERZ509138 (study PRJEB26280, sample SAMEA2338628) | human gut metagenome | biome: human gut; feature: human-associated habitat; material: faeces...
AAAGGGCAATATAGTTTTATGCCAATGGGAAATGCTGGCAGCGCGTCAAACTTAAAGACGGATTATAATGCAACGCTGAAACCGGGCGCGGCGGTAGGCGTGGCAGTGGCTTATGGTGATTTTGCTGTTGGAGCAACCGGAACAGTTACGGCTGTTGATGGTAAAAATGTATTGGCTTTTGGGCATCCATTTTTGCATCGTGGCAACGTTAACTACTTTATGACAGATGCAACGGTAGTAGGTACGATAAGGGGTCAGAGCAATGGTATGAAGATAGCCAATATCGGCAATATCATTGGTCGGGTGAATCAGGACCGGGCTACGGGAATTGCTGGCAAATTAGGAGTGTTTCCTTCAGTGGTGCCAATTAAGGTAGCTGTCAAGGATAATTCGCTGGCAAAAGAGAAAAGCTTTGGTGCCAGCATTGCTTATGATGAGGATTTTTTAGCGCAGCTTAGTGGCGGTATAGCGTATGCTGCGCTTAGCAAGACAGCTGATGATTTGAGTGGCAGTACGGCTAAGGTTGATTTTAAAATCAGAACCAATGCGGTAAAAGATGGTATAGTCAGCCGCAGTAACATGTTTTATAACAAAGCGGATGTCGGGCAGATAGCGATGACTGAGCTCATGCAGGCTATGGATATTATTTGTCAAAATGGCGAGCAGGAATCAGACATAATAGATGTTAATGTCAATGTAACGGTTGATAGTGATCGCAAGACAGCTGTGATTATTTCAGCAGTGCCGGACAAAAAGAAAGTAAAACCAGGTGATACGGTAAAATTTACTACGACGATAAAACCGTATCGTAAATCAAAAGAAACGGTAGTAATACCGTTTAAGGTTCCGCTTACGCAGCCAGCTGGCGTGATGAATGTCGATGTTCGTGGGGGCGGGTTAGTGCCGGTAACGGCGTTGATGGTCTTGCAGCAAAGCGGGATTGACATTAATAGTGAAAATGAAACGAAACAAACTACTACGGCGGATAAATTGAAAAAATTACAGGAAAATGGGCGCAATAATGAAATAATTATTACGCCGGGGGTGCAGCAGCCGCTTTCGCCCCAGCAACAGCAAAAAATATTGCAGGAAGCTTTAAGTAAAAAACAAGCCGCAGGGCATAAGGCAAATCTTTTGGATAGTGCTAAAAAAGATTTGAAGGCCGGCGAAACTAAATATGAAACTAATTATATAATCGAAAATGTTATTCATACCAGCTTGCAGATTGAGAGAAAGTAACGCAATGCTATTGTCATAGCTGGCTGATGATGGTAAACTAATGGTTGATGTCTTAAAGGACGCGGCTATAGGAGGAAAACGAACTTAATGGAAAAGTTGATTATACATGGGGGCAGGCGGCTTAATGGTCGGGTAAAAATAAGTGGCGCGAAGAACGCTGTATTGCCGATTATTGCAGCAACGCTTTTAGGACAGGAAGCACCAAGCCTGTTGGATGAGGTTCCGGCTCTAGAAGATGTGCATACTATTACTGAGGTGCTAAAAAAGTTAGGCGTGAAGGCTGATTTTGACAGCAGCAAGCATCAGCTTCGAGTAGATAGCACCGTAATTGGCAGCTGTGAAGCACCGTATGATCTGGTTCGCAAGATGCGTGCGTCATTTTTGATAATGGGACCACTATTAGCCCGTTGCGGGCAGGCGAAGATATCGCTTCCAGGCGGCTGTGCTATCGGTACGCGACCGATAGATTTGCATCTTAAAGGATTTGAGGCGTTAGGGGCGCAGATACGAATTGGTCATGGCTTTATTGAGGCTGCTGCACCAGAAGGTTTGAAAGGTGCCAAGATATATCTTGACTTCCCTAGCGTTGGCGCAACGGAAAATATTATTATGGCAGCTTCAATGGCAGAAGGGCAGACGATATTAGAAAATCCTGCTCAGGAGCCGGAAATCGTTGACTTAGCTAACTATCTCAATGTGATGGGGGCTAGGATTCGTGGCGCTGGAACGAATGTTATTAAAATTGACGGTGTATCCAAGCTGGTGGGTCGTGATTATACCATTATCCCTGACCGGATTGAAGCTGGAACCTATATGGTAGCAGCGGCTATGACGCAGGGAGATGTTTATATCGAAAATGCTATCAGTGAGCATTTAAAACCAGTAATTGCCAAGCTAAAGGAAGCTGGTGTTACTATTGAAGAGGATATTAGTGGTATACGGGTTTCCTGTGATAGGAGGACTCAGGCCGTCGATATAAAGACTATGCCATATCCGGGCTTTCCAACTGATATGCAGGCGCAGTTTATGGCGATGCTGGCTATATCAACTGGTACTGGCATGGTTACTGAAACGGTATTTGAGAATCGCTTTATGCATGTCGATGAATTAAAGCGCATGGGAGCTAATATAAGAATTGACGGCAGAACCTCAGTCGTTGAAGGCGTGGAGCGTTTGACTGGCTGTCAGGTAAAGGCTACTGATTTGCGAGCTGGTGCGGCTATGGTATTGGCTGGTTTAGTAGCAGATGGCGAAACGCAAGTGGGTTATATTCATCACATTGACCGTGGGTATGACAATCTGGTAGATAAATTAGTAGGTCTTGGTGCAGATATCAGCCGGGTTGATCAATAAAAGCAGTATAAAAATAGTGCTGGCGTGTTGCTGGCACTATTTTTTTTTGGTTAACTTGTTTTGCTGGACAAATACTAAGCAATAATGCCAAAGAAAATGATGGCACTTTTTAGAAAATTACTTCTTTAGGTTTACAGGTTGACAGTTATTTTTTATGGTGCTAAGATATGCTTCATAAGAAAGCCCGATCGCAATGGCGCGGTCATAGCTGATTACTGCATTTTGTGTGCAGGGTTAAGCAGTTAAATCCCGCCAGTGTTATGGGGCAGGATTTATTTTTTTATTATTTTTAGAAAGAGGGATTCATGATGAATGGTTTAACACTTGTTGGACTGGCCATCGTTGTATTCGCTGCAGGTTACCTTGTTTATGGACGTTGGCTGACTAAAACCTGGGGAATCGACCCGACGGCGAAAACGCCAGCAGTTGAATTTGAAGATGGACAGGATTATGCGCCGGCTTCGCGCTTTACGGTATTTTCGCATCAGTTTTCATCGATAACTGGTGCAGGTCCAGTAACCGGACCGATTATTGCCGCTATGTTTGGCTGGCTGCCGGCACTCCTTTGGATTTTGATTGGTGGTGTATTCTTTGGTGCGGTTCAGGATTTTACCGCCCTTTATGCTTCCGTTAAAAACAAAGGCAAATCAATGGGGATGCTCATTGAGCAGTATGTAGGCAAGACTGGCCGCCGCCTGTTCCTGCTTTTCTGCTGGCTCTTTACGCTGCTGGTTTTAGCAGCATTTGCTGATATCATTGCTAATACGTTTAATGGCATGACGAAGGCCGGTACCCAGAATGTACCAGGCGCACAGGCTGCTTCGATATCAATGCTTTATATTTTTGTTGCTATGATTTTTGGTGAGTATATCCGTCGGTTTAAGCCGTCGGGCGCGGTTAAATTCTGTGTTGCGGTAGTATTGGTTATTGCTATGTTTGCTATCGGTATGCAGTTCCCGCTTTATTTTGATGCTCAGACCTGGCGTTATGTAACCTTTGGTTATTGCTTTATCGCGTCAGTCCTTCCAATGTGGCTTTTGATGGAACCGCGTGATTATCTGAGTGCATTCCTGCTCTTGGGTATGGTATTTGGCGGTGTCGTTGGTGTTCTGGTAGCTAATCCGACGATTAACATGCCGGCATTTGTTGGTTTTGAAGTAAATGGCAAACCGTTATTCCCGATTCTCTTTATTACTATAGCTTGTGGTGCGGTTTCTGGTTTCCACAGTCTGGTATCTTCGGGAACTTCTTCTAAAGCTATCGCTAATGAAAAAGATATGCTGCCAGTTGGTTATGGCTCCATGTTAGTTGAGTGTATCCTGGGTGTTGTGGCACTGGTTATTGCTTGTGCAGCTGCATCTAATGGCGTTATGCCTAAGGGTACGCCATTCCAGATTTTTGCTGGAGCAATCAGTGGTTTCTTCCAAATGTTTGGTCTGCCGGCTGGGGTTTCAGCTTGCATTATCACGATGTGTGTATCGGCACTGGCTATGACGACAATTGACTCAGTAGCCCGTATCGGCCGGATGTCTTTTCAGGAATTGTTTACTCCGAGCGAAGGTGAGCAGGCAGGGAGCTTTGCCGCTCTTTGCATGAATAAATATTTCTCAACGATTGTTACGTTGCTTTTGGCTTATTTCCTTTGCCTGGCAGGTTATATGAATATTTGGCCGCTTTTCGGTGCAGCTAACCAGCTTCTTTCGGCCTTGGTACTAATATCTTTGGCTGTTTTCCTGCGTACTACTGGACGCAAAGGCTGGATGCTCTACGTGCCCATGGTATTCATGTTCATTGTTACGATGACAGCACTTGTTATGAGCGTAGTTGGCATTGTTGGCAAATTACAGGCAGGAAACTTTGTGTTAATGGTTGATGGTTTACAGCTGGTTATTGCACTGGCACTTATGACCTTGGCTGTTTTGGTTGTAAAGCATTGTGGCAAGGAACTGGTTAGCGGCAAGGCTGAAACGCCGCAGGTTAGTGAATAAAACCACCGGCTGAAACGTAAAAATAAATAACCTAAGTCAATCAGAGCATTTCTGTAGCGAGCAGAAATGCTCTTTTCTGCTAAAGCCCTTTTCATAATGCTGGTATTCTGTTATAATTATATTATTGCGGTTGTAGCTCAGATGGATAGAGCGTCCGCCTCCTAAGCGGCAGGTCGTGAGTTCGACTCTCACCAATCGCACCATTTAGCGCGTTTAATTCCCAAGAAAAATTTTCTTGGGAATTTTTTTAGTTTGCGTTAATTTGACGAAAATTAAATACTTATGCTAAAGTAAATAACGTGTTGAGGTGCTGATAGTAAACAGCAAGCAGAATAAAGTTACATTATGAGAGGTGGATTGTTTTGTTAAAACGAGTATTCCTTTCGGCAGTGGTGATGTTCATCGTTGTATGTATGTGTTCAGTAGCGCTGGCAGCTACAATACAAGTAAAAAAGGGTTCACGGGGACCGGCCGTAAGACAGGTGCAGACTTTATTAATGGAGCAGGGTTATTTGAATGAAGCACCAGATGGAGTTTGTGGACCTAATACGGAAAAAGCAATAAAGACTTTTCAACAGGCAAATGTACTAACCATTGATGGAGTTTGTGGTAATGAAACCTATAGAGTTTTAAATGGCGGAGCGGATTATGAACCGGCGGCTGGCAGCAGTGCTAACGGACAGGTTTTGTATATGTCGGCAACGGCCTATAGTGCTCAGGATCCAGGAAATTCACCATATACAGCAACAGGAACGCTATTGCGGCATGGTGTAATAGCAGTTGACCCTGGAGTGATACCTTTGGGAACCCATGTATTTATACCAGGGTATGGTGAAGCTGTAGCTGAAGATACGGGCGGTGCTATTCATGGCGATCACATTGATGTGGCTTTTGATACGCATAGTGAAGCCTTGGCTTTTGGGCGGCAGTATGTTGAAGTATATATAATGGAATGAATTGCATAAAATTACAGTTATTAGGTATAAGCGTGCAATTTTTTGTCGATAGACAAATAGCAAATGTAATAAAAAACAATGCAAAAATGACTACTCTGGCGATAACATCCATATTGAATATACAAGAATGCAAAATAAATAACAGTTTTTTAAGAAAAACTGTTGACTAATGTAAATGTGTAACATATAATGGAAAACATCGTAAACGCGAAGAATTAAAAGAATCTTTGACGATTCAGAGGAGGAATTTACATGCATTTCAGTAAGAAAAGCTTGAAAATCATGAGTGTACTAGCTGGTACAATGCTCATGGGCAGTATTTTTGCTGGTTGTGGTGATGACGCGAAAAGCGACGAAATTAAAATTGGCGCTAACTTTGAATTAACGGGTAATGTTGCTAATTACGGCAGTGCTACGCTTGATGGTTTAAAATTGGCAATCAAGGAAGTAAATGATGCTGGCGGTGTTAACGGCAAGAAGATTACTATTGTTGACGCTGATAACAAATCTGAAGCATCCGAGGCTGTTAATGCGGCTACGAAGCTGATTTCGGATGATAAGGTCAAGGTTATAGTTGGTCCGGCGGTTACAGCTAATGTTATTGCTGAATCACAGGTAGCAACCGATGACAAGATTCCCGTGGTAGCACCGGATGCAACCAGCCCTGAGGTAACTGTTGAAAATGGTCAGGTAAAACCATACATCTTCCGCAGTTGCTTTATTGACCCGCAGCAGGGCACAGTAATGGCTAAGTTTGCTACGGAAAACCTCAAGGCTAAAACGGCTGTTATTTATGTAGACAACAGCACGGATTACTCTAAGAGCTTAGGTAAAGTATTTAAAGAGAAATTTGAGGCTGCTGGCGGTAAAGTCCTCGATCAGCAGGCATTCGTAGCGAAAGATCAGGATTTCAAAGCAACGCTTACGACGCTTAAAGCGGCTAATGCTGATGTAATATTTGTTCCGGCTTATTATGAAGAAGTCGGTAAGATTGTAAAACAGGCACGTGAGCTAGGCATTACCTGCCCGATTCTAGGTACTGATGGCTGGGATGATTCAAAGGTAGCGGATATCGCTGGCGCTGATGCTTTGAACAATACATTCTTCAGCACGCATTATTCAGATAAAGATGATTCGGTTAAGGGTTTTGTCGAAGCATTTAAACAGGAGTATGGTCACATGCCAAATGTGTTTGCGGCTTTAGGTTATGATGCTGGTAAGATGATTGTTGATGCTATTAAACGTGCTGGCAGTGATGATCCGGAAAAGATTCGTCAGGCACTGGAAGAAACCAAGGATCTGCAAGTTGGTACAGGCACAATTACGATGGATAAAAACCATAACCCGATTAAGCAGGCAGTTATTCTGGAAAATAAAAATGGTGACCGTGTAATGGTGGCCAAGATTATGCCGGATGCTGAATAATTTGGTAGAATAAAGAAGCATAGGGCCGCAGCAATGCGGCCTTTTCTACTTCCATATAGGGAGGAAGTTTTATGGAAATCACGCAGCAGATTTTGCAGCAGCTCATAAACGGTATATCACTAGGCAGCATATATGCATTGATTGCATTAGGATATACGATGATATACGGCATTATCAAGCTAATAAACTTCGCTCATGGCGATATTTATATGGTTGGTGCTTATATTGGCTTTTTTGCTATAACGCAAGCCCATTTGTCAATAATTCCGGCGCTGATTATATCGTTTGCAGTTACTGGTATTTTAGGTATGATAGTCGAAAAGCTGGCCTATAAGCCGCTTCGTCATGCGCCGAGAATATCGGTGTTAATAACAGCGATTGGGGTATCATTTTTCTTAGAGTACACTAGTATGTATTTTGTATCACCAACCCCGAGGACATTTCCAGCAATGTTTGGTGATGTAGCGGTAAATATTGGCGGTATAGTTATAAATGGTCAGCAAATGCTTATTTTAGGTATTACGGCAGTGCTGATGGTTATACTTACGTATATTGTTCAACGGACTAAGACTGGCAAAGCGATGCGGGCAGCTTCATTTGATACAGAGACGGCACAGTTAATGGGAATAGATTCTGACAGGATTATTTCTCTTACTTTTGGCATTGGTTCAGCCTTGGCTGCCGTAGCCGGCGTACTAGTAGGTGTTTATTACAATTCTATTGATCCATTGATGGGTATTATGCCAGGCTTGAAAGCCTTTGTCGCAGCAGTTCTTGGTGGCATTGGTATTTTGCCAGGTGCGGTAGTTGGTGGACTGATTTTGGGTATTGTTGAAGCATTGGTATCAGGCTTTATTTCATCGACATTCCGTGATGCTGCTGCCTTTGCGATTTTGATTTTGGTTCTTTTATTCAAGCCAACGGGTATTTTTGGCAAGAATACGAAAGAAAAGGTATGAGGGGAGGCACAAGGATATTATGAAATATTTACGTAAAAATGATTTCATCATGTTAGGCTTTGCCCTTGTGCTATTTGCAGTTCTGCAAGGTCTTATCACGGGAAGGGTATTAAGCTCTTTTTGGCAATTAAACTTATTAATAGTTGGCATTAATATCATAATGGCAGTAAGTCTTAACTTGATTAATGGTTATACGGGACAGTTTTCCCTAGGTCATGCTGGCTTTATGGCTGTAGGCGCCTATGTTGGTGTCGTGCTTACCGCTAATTTCCATGCACCATTTGCAGCAGCACTGTTGGCTGGCGCCGTGGCGGCAGGTTTTTTAGGCTTCCTTATCGGTATACCAACGCTTAGATTGCGTGGCGATTATTTAGCTATAGCGACACTGGGGTTAGGCGAAATCATCAGGATTGTCATTATGAATATCCAGTATGTTGGTGGTGCAGCCGGATTTAAGGGCATTCCGCATCACACTACTTTTGCGTGGGTATTTTTCCTGACATTATTTGCGTTGTTTTTTATCAAAAACTTTGTTAATTCAACGCATGGCCGAGCATGTCTCGCTATTCGTGAAAACGAAATAGCAGCTGAGTCCATGGGTATAAATACGACTAAATACAAAGTTATGGCCTTTACTATTGGGGCGGCTTTTGCAGGTATTGCAGGTGGCTTATTTGCCCATTCGTTCTATTTGATAAGTCCAAACTCATTTACGTTTATGCAATCGTTTAATTATCTTATCATGGTAGTTATGGGGGGGCTTGGCTCAATTACCGGATCCATTGCTGGTGCTTTTGTTGTAACGTTTATTTCAGCAGCACTTGCCAGCTGGCCGGAATTTCGCATGATTATTTATGCATTAGCACTTATTTTGCTGATGTTCTATCGTCCGCAGGGATTGTTTGGCTATATGGAAATTACCAATATGGGTATATTCCGTAAGCTATTTAAGAAAGGAGGCCGTGACTGATGGCAGAAGCACTATTAAAAGCAACTAACGTGTCAGAGGTATTTGGCGGCCTTAAAGCGGTTTCGGATTTTAACGTTCATATTGACCAAGGAGAACTGGTGGGGCTTATCGGACCTAATGGTGCGGGGAAAACAACGGCGTTTAATCTCTTTACTGGTGTATATCAGCCAACTACTGGCGATATTACGTTTAACGGCAAAAGTATTGTCGGTTTGAAGCCGTATGAAATAACACAGCGGGGAATAGCCCGCACCTTCCAGAATATTCGCTTGTTTTCGGAATTAACAGTGTTGGAAAATGTCAAAATAGCATTTCACTTTCATGTAAAATATGGCCTTTTCGAGTCGGTGTTGCGCCTAGGCCGTTACTTTAAGGAAGAAGAACAAATTGAAGCGGAGAGCTTAAAATTATTAAAAATTTTCCATTTGGAGGATAAAGCGGGGGAATTAGCGAAGAACTTACCATACGGTGCGCAGCGGCGTTTGGAAATCGCCAGGGCCTTGGCGGCTAAACCGAAGCTTTTGTTGCTAGATGAACCGGCTGCCGGCATGAATCCGCAGGAAACAAAAGAGCTTATGAATATGATAACGTGGATTCGCAAGGAATTTGGTTTGACTATCCTGCTTATTGAGCACGATATGAGTTTGGTCATGGGAATTTGCGAACGAATATATGTATTAGAATATGGTTCGATTATTGCTAGCGGAACGCCGGATGTCATCAAAAATGATCCGGAAGTTATCAGAGCTTATCTCGGTGGCGAAAGCTGATAAGTTGGACCTTAATGCTTAAAAGAAGGCGGTTATTTATGGCAGAACCTATGCTGAAAATTGATAATATAGATGTTTATTATGGTGCGATTCATGCCTTGAAAGGAATTAGTCTTACGGTAAATAAGGGTGAAATCGTTACGTTAATCGGTGCTAATGGGGCGGGAAAATCGACTGCCTTGCGGACAATTTCTGGTCTGTTGAAACCGAAAAATGGTAAAATAAGCTTTGAAGGGCAGGAAATTACTGGCGTCAAAGCGCACGAAATCGTCAAGCTGGGAATTTCGCAAGTGCCGGAGGGACGGCGCATATTTACTGAAATGACCGTAATGGAAAATCTTGATATGGGAGCTTTTACCCGCAAGGATAAAGACGGTATCAAGGAAGATTTAGCGCAGGTATTTAAGCGCTTTCCTAGGCTGGAGGAGCGCCGTGATCAGCTGGCAGGCACCCTTTCGGGCGGCGAGCAGCAGATGCTGGCTATGGGACGTGCACTGATGTCAAAACCGCGGATCATTCTGATGGATGAGCCATCTATGGGTCTGTCCCCGATCTTCGTAAATGAGATCTTTGACATTATCCAGAAGGTCAGTGCCGGTGGAACCACCGTACTGCTGGTTGAGCAGAATGCGAAGAAAGCACTTTCCATCGCAGACCGCGGTTATGTCCTCGAGACTGGTAAAATT
>ENA-ORRQ01003035-ORRQ01003035.1-human-gut-metagenome-genome-assembly--contig:-NODE-3035-length-10342-cov-3.109653_pt1 | contig 10342 bp, 10 predicted proteins | sample MGYA00242177_ERZ509138 | MGnify/ENA primary metagenome ERZ509138 (study PRJEB26280, sample SAMEA2338628) | human gut metagenome | biome: human gut; feature: human-associated habitat; material: faeces...
CTGCGTCTGCGGCGCTGCAGATCGTGGCAGACCGTGCGCTCAAACAGATACGCAAGGCCGAGCAATGCCGCGAACACAAGCGCGCAGACACCGATAAAGGACAGGTTTTCTTTCAACATGACAAAGCACCTCCATGGAATGAAAAACACCTGAAAGAACATGTCCTTCAGGCGCTGCGAACTATGGAGGTCCGTAACATCTTCTATCATCCAGACTATACTGTCGGTATCGGAATTGCACCGATTCAACCTTGCTCGGCTCGCGGACTATCACCGCCGGTCGGGAATTACACCCTGCCCCGAAGACATCTCGATTCAGTTGTTTAACTACTGTCTGCATTATAGCACAGTGCCCGGAGATTGCAAGTACTTTTTTCAGGAAAGGTTTGACAGGCGCTTTTTTGACGCGTACAATGGATGCCAGCACCGAAAAGGAGACTGCCGCCATGCCTGAGCGCGAACACACCTGCTGCTTCACCGGATACCGCGAATACAAGCTGCCCTGGGGCAGTGATGAGAATGACCCCCGCTGCCGGAAGCTCCAGCAGCAGATCTTTGACGCCGTGGACGCCGTCTATGCCGACGGCATCCGCCACTTTATCTGCGGCATGGCCAACGGCTGCGACCTGTATTTTTTCGATGCCGCGCGCTATCTGCGCCTGCAGCACCCGGAGATCACGATCGAGGCGGCCATCCCCTACTCCGGCCAGGCCGACCGCTGGCGGCCGGAGCTGCGCGAGCGCTATGCCTACGACCTGCGCCAGTGCGACTATCAGACGCTCGTGCAGGAGACGTACACCACCGGGTGCATGATGCGCCGCAACCGCTACATGGTCGATGCCTCGCGCATCCTCATCGCGGCGTTTGACGGCCGGCCCGGCGGCACGGCCCGCACGCTCGAATACGCCGCCCAACGCCGGCTGGAGATCATCCAGATCCCGATCGACCGCGCGCCGGTCGGGATATGATATATACCAAAAAACACGGAGAACGATTTTTCGTTCTCCGTGTTCGTTTTGGGGATGCTAACAGGCCTCGATCTCTTTGATGTTATATTCGTTGCCTGACACCAGATAGGTATGCTCGCTTTTACAGTGCGGGCATATTTTTGCGTATTTTACCGTGGGATATGTCTGCTTGCAGTCCTCGCAGAAGGTCACGGCGGGAACGGTCTCGATCTTCAGCTCCGCCTCTTTCAGATACTGCGATTTCTGGATCGCCCACTGCCAGCAGTCCGTCAGATAATACGGAATGATGCCGCTGACCTCGCCGATCTCCAGCGTGACGCTGGCAACCTTGGTCAGGTGGTTTTCCTCGACGACCTGCTCGACCTCGCGAATGACATAGAACACGGTTCCGAGTTCATGCATGGGTATGTTCCTCCGGCGGGTTTACTTCGCGCACTTTTCCTTGATGTCCTTGATGGTGAGCTTCGCAGCGCGCTTGACCATGTGCGGCAGGATGGCCTTCATCTTGTCCTCGGTGCGGTACATACGGCTGGCCTCCGGCACGTCGCGGGTCAGATGGATGGCATCAAACTCGCAGCGGGTGGTGCACAGGCCGCAGCCGATGCACTTGTTCTGGTCGACGACGGACACGCCGCAGCCGAGGCAGCGGGACGCCTCCGCCTTGACCTGCGCCTCGGTAAAGGTGATGCGGTCGTTCGAGAACGTCTTGGCCTTGCTCGCATCGTGCGCGACGGTCTGGCGCGCCGGAGCGTCGAAGCAGTCGATGGGCAGGACGGCGTTGCTCTTGTCCAGCTCGTAGAACTCGCGCGGGTCACGCGCCAGCGTCAGGCTCTGGCCCTCATGCACGTAGCGGTGCAGGGAGATGGCGCCCTCGCGGCCGGCCGCGATCGCGTCGATGGCGAATTTCGGGCCGGTGACCACGTCGCCGCCGGCAAAGATGTCGGGCTGCGCGGTCTGATACGTCACACCGTCGGCCTGGACGGTGCCGTTGCGGTTGAAGACCATAGCCTCCGGCGCGATGCGGCCAAGGTCGACGCGCTGGCCGATGGCGCCGATGACGGACGTGACCTCGATGGTCTCGAACTTGCCGGTGCCAACGGGCTTGCGGCGGCCCTTCGCGTCGGGCTCGCCCAGCTCCATGATCTCAACCTTGAGGGCCTTGACCTTGCCGTTTTCGCCGAGGATCTCGGCCGGAGCGCTCAAGAAGCGGAACTGCACGCCCTCTTCCATGGCTTCCGCGACTTCCTCCGCGTCCGCTGGCATCTCAGCCTGGCTGCGGCGGTAGATGATGTAGGTATCCTTCGCGCCGAGGCGGATGGCCGTGCGGCAGACGTCCATGGCGACATTGCCGCCGCCGATGACGGCGCACTTTTTGCCGATACGCGGCTTCTTGCCGAGGTTGACCTTGCGCAGGAAGTCCACGCCGCCGTACACGCCGGAGAGGTCCTCACCGGGCACGCCGATGGGTGCGCTCTTCTGCGCGCCGATGGCGAGGTAGAAGCCCTTGTAGCCCTGCTCGCGCAGCTGGTCGATGGTGAGATCCTTGCCGATCTCGACGCCGCACTGGAAGTGGACGCCCATCTCCTTGAGCACCTCGATCTCGGCGTTGACAACGTCCTTCTCGAGGCGGAAGCTCGGGATGCCGAGGGTCAGCATACCGCCGGGGACCTCGTTTTTATCAAACACGGTGACATTTTCGTAGCCCATGTTCGCCAGATAGTAGGCGCACGACAGGCCGGCCGGGCCGGCGCCGATGATGGCGATCTTCTCCGGGTACGGATCGGCGATGCCACGGTGGGTGATGACTTTCGGGATGTAGCGCTTGTCGGCCTGGAGCTCCTGCTCGGCGACAAACTTCTTGATCTCGTCGATGGCGATGGCGCGGTCGACATCGCCGCGGGTGCAGGCTTCCTCGCAGCGGCGGTCTGCAGATGCTGCCGCAGACGGCCGGGAACGGGTTATCCTGCTTGATGAGCTTGAGCGCATCCAGATAGCGGCCCTGCGCAGCCAGATTGATGTAGCCCTGCACGGCGATGTGCGCCGGGCAGGCGGTCTTGCAGGGGGCGGTGCCGGACTCATGGCACTGCTTCTGGTTGTCGTCCTTATAGTTCGGGCTCCACATGTGCTCGCCCCAATGGTTGTCGTCCGGCAGCGGCTGCTTCGGATAGGTCACGGGGCCGGTCTTGGTGCACAGCTTCTGGCCGAGCTTGGCGGCGCCGGCCGGGCAGACCTCGGCACACTTGCCACAGGCGACGCACTTCTCGGCGTCGACATGGGCGCGGTAAGCGGAGGCGGACATATTGGGCGTGTTGAACAGCTGGCTCGTTCTCAGCGCGAAGCAGGAGCCGAGCGCGCAGTTGCAGATGGCGAAGATCTTATCCTCACCGTCGATGTTCGTGATCTGGTGGACATAGCCGTTGTCCTCGGCGCGCTGAAGGATCTCGAGCGCCTCTTCATAGGTGATGCTGCGGCCCTTGCCGGTCTCAAGGCAGTAGTCGGCAAACTGGCCGACGGCGATGCACATCTCATCCTGCAGCTCGCCGCAGCCCTGCCCCTGAATGCGCATGGCGTTGCGGCAGGAGCAGTAGCCAACGCCGATGTGCCCCTCATACTTCTTCAGCCAGTGGGAGATGTGCTCGACATCGACCGACTCGTTCGTGGCCGGGATGGCCTTCTCGACCGGGATGACGTGCATGCCGACGCCGGCGCCTCCGGGAGGCACCATGCAGGTGATCTTCGTCAGCGGCAGAAACGCCATGCGCTCGAAAAATTGAGCGATCTCCGGATGCCCCTCGACCTGCTGCAGGTTCATGTTCATCAGCTCCGCAGAACCGGGCACGAAGATCGGCAGCGTCCACTGCTTGTGATGGTCGGCGTTCTCCCAGTTGTACTCGAGCAGACCGATCATGGACATCTGGTCAAAGAGCTGCTCGATGTAGACCGGATCCTTGCCCGTCTTTTTGCTCATCTCCGCCGGGGTGGTCGGCACGCGCACCTTCATCGCGAGCGCAAGCTCCGCCATCTCGTCGGTGACGACGCTGGCCAGGCCATAATACTCGGGCGAATCCTCGTCGAGCTTCGTCATGCCGAGCTTGACGTCCACACGGTCGGTGATCTTCTTGCCAAGTTTCAGGATCAGTTCTCTTGCCATTTTCAGGCTCCTTTCTTCCCCTTTAAATATTTTGTTTTCATTCCCTGGTTTGTGAATAGATACGCAATCTATTGTAGCACATCTCACACATACAATTCAATATGCAAATGGGCAACACATTGTTGAAGATTGCAAAATTCCGGTCAATTTCGCCTGCCTGTCTTGACATTTTCAACAGGCGGTGCTATGCTTTTTCATAACCATTTGGTCAATATCACGCAGATTCTCGAGGAGGAAACGGCAATGGCTCAGATCCGGATCCATGTTCTGCACTGTGGAAAGATCGGCGTGGCGCCGAACCTGCCGGCCAGCGCCCAGTGGCGCTGGCCGGCAAAGGCGGACGCGCGGCGGCTGAAGAACGATGCACGCATCTGGCTGCCGGTGTCGGCGTATCTGGTGGAGCACCCAAAGGGATTGTTTCTGGTGGACGCCGGGCTGCCGCGCACTGTGAGCCCCACCGGCATCGAGGACCGCGCAGCGCAGCTGCGCATGTTCGGCCGCGGGTGGTACACGCTCGTGCACAGCGTCGTGGAGCCGGGGCAGTCGATCGGCGAGCAGCTGGCCGCGCGCGGCATCCGGCCGCAGGATCTGAACTATGTGCTCTTTTCCCACCTCGATCCGGACCACATTGCGGGCATCAGCGAGGTGCGGGGCGCAAAGCGTCTGCTGGTGGCGGAGGAGGAGTACTTCTGGTCGTGCCGCGTGAACCTGCGCTACACCTCCCGCAGGCTGTGGATGGACGAGCCGCCGGACCGGTTCTGGTACCGCGTGAACCACATCGGGCCGGAGAGCCGCTCATATGACCTGTTCGGGGACGATTCAGTTCATCTCGTGCACGTCGCCGGGCACACAGAGGGCATGTTCGCAACGCTCATCCGCAATGGTGACCGGTACGTGCTACTCAATGCCGACGGCGCGGCAAGCCCGCGCTCGTGGGCGGAGGGCACCGTGCCCGGCATCTGCGAAAACAGCGTGCGCGCCAAAAAGGCGCTCGACTGGATCGGCGGGATGAGCCGCAGCCCCGCCTGCGTGGCGTCCCTGTGCAGCCACGACCCAGATGTCGCACCGCAAACCATCGAATTTTAGAATCGATGCATTCAATTTTTCTAATGCGTATTCCGCACTGATTTTGTGGATTCTGGGGTTGACAAGCGCGGAAAACTGCGTTATACTGCGCTCGTTTCCACAGGAAACCGTGATTTTTAACGAAAGGAGACGCGTTGTATTATGAAGTTTGCTCAGACGAACAACATGATGATGGCTATGATGATGTACATGCCCGGCTGCATGTGCATGTCTCGTCGTGCTCAGAAATATGACTCGTCTTGTGTTCGCTTCCAATAACGGCTGATCCAAATTCCAAGCCGTATCCGCAGAGGCCGGAAGACAACGAGTCTTCCGGCCTCTGTTTTTTTGTTCCGAAAAATTCATTCTGTGAGGGAGAATCCACCATGATCGAAATCGAACATCTCAACAAGACCTACCCCTCCCCGGGCGGCGACATCCACGCACTGCGGGACGTTGACCTCCGCATCGAGGACGGCGAGATCTTCGGCATCATCGGCCTGAGCGGCGCCGGCAAGAGCACGCTCGTGCGCTGTATCAACCTCCTCGAGCGGCCGACCTCCGGAACGGTGCGCATCGACGGGCGCGACATGATGCAGCTCAGCCGCCGCGACCTGCTCAAGGCCCGGCAGGACATCGGCATGATCTTCCAGAGCTTCAACCTGCTCGAGCAGCGCACGGTGCTGCGCAACATCTGCTTCCCGCTCGAGATCGCCGGCGTCAAGCGCGACGAGGCACAGGCCCGCGCCGCCGAGCTGCTCGAACTCGTCGGACTGTCCGACCGCGCGAAAGCGTATCCCTCGCAGCTTTCCGGCGGCCAGAAGCAGCGCGTGGCCATCGCCCGCGCCCTCGCCACGCGGCCGAAATACCTCCTGTGCGATGAGGCCACCAGCGCCCTCGACCCGAACACCACGCAGTCGATCCTACGCCTGCTTAAGGAAATCAACCAGACGCTCGGCGTGACGATCGTCGTCATCACGCACGAGATGCGCGTCATCGAACAGATCTGCAAGCGCGTGGCTGTCATCGACCAGAGCCGCATCGCCGAGATCGGCAACGTCAGCGATGTGTTCACACACCCGAAGTCCGACATCGCCAAGGCGCTCATCCTTCCGAAGAGCCCGGCCGAAAATCTCCCGCCGTGCACGGGCAAGCGTCTGCGCCTCGTCTTCGACGGCAGCTGCTCCAACGAGCCGGTCATCTCGCGCATCACGCTCGAGTGTCACGTGCCGGTGAACATTCTCTTCGCCGACACCCGCATCGTCGAGGGCAGCATCTACGGCCACATGGTCATCGACCTGCCCGACGATCCGCAGCAGTTCCACGATGTGCTGCGCTGGCTCGATCACAACCACATCTCTTATCTACAGGAGGATTGAAGTCATGTCTGATCTGCTCATCAAGCTCTGGCAAAACGGCATCTTGCAGCTCGGTATCTGGGAGACCATTTACATGACGCTCATCTCCACGTTCTTTGCCTATCTCATCGGCCTGCCGGTCGGCCTCATCCTGCGCATGACCGACCGCGACGGCATTCACCCCATCGGCTGGCTCAACCGCACGCTCGGCATCATCGTCAACGCCCTGCGCAGCATCCCGTTCATCATTCTCATGGTCGCCATGCTGCCGGTGGCAAAGTTCGTCGTCGGCACGAGCCTCGGCAACCGCGCCGTGATCGTGACGCTCGTCATCGCCGCCGCGCCGTATGTGGCGCGCATGGTCGAGTCCGCCGCCAAGGAAGTGGACGCCGGCGTCATCGAGGCCGCGCAGTCCATGGGCGCATCCACGTTCCGCATCATCTGGAAGGTCATCATCCCGGAAGCCAAGCCCGCGCTCATCACCGGTGCCGTCATCTCCACCGTGACCATCCTCGGCTACTCCGCCATGGCCGGCACGATCGGCGGCGGCGGCCTCGGCCAGATCGCCATCACTTACGGCTACCAGAAGTACGACGATCAGATCGTCTGGCTGTGCGTGGCGCTGACGATCATCATCGTGCAGATCCTGCAGGAGTTCGGCATGTACATCGCCCGCCGCACCGACCGGCGCGCCCGCACCTGACAGGAGGCACCCCATGCATCTGCACTATCCCGCGCTGTTGCGCGTAAACATCCGCCGCGGACGAATGTGCCGCTGATAAACTGCACATTCTATCATCCGAAACCACACAAATTCTAAAAACAAAAATATAAAGGAGAAACTACCATGAAAAAGATCACGTCTCTCATCCTCGCCCTCGTGCTGACGTTCTCGCTCGTCGCACTGAGTGCCTGCGGCAGCAAGACCACCGACGACAAGAACCCCGCCTCTGCCGATGACAAAGTCATCACCGTCGGCGCCAGCGCCACCCCGCACGCCGAGATCCTCGAGCAAATCAAGCAGGCCCTCGCCGACGAAGGCTACGAGCTCAAGATCGTCACCTATGACGACTACGTCCTGCCGAACCAGGCTCTGGCCGACGGCACGCTCGACGCAAACTACTTCCAGCACAAGCCCTATCTCGACAGCTTCAACGCCAAGAACGGCACCAACCTCGTCTCTGTCGGCACCATCCACTATGAGCCGTTCGGCATCTACGGCAACGGCGTCACCGACCTGAAGGACCTCGCCAAGGGCGCGACCATCATCATCCCGGCCGACGACAGCAACGAGACCCGCGCCCTGTTCCTGCTCCAGCAGGAGGGCCTGATCAAGCTCCCCGATGACGCGGACGCCGCTAAGGGCGTGAGCACGCTCGACATCGTCGACGACGGCGGCTACAACATCGTCACCGTGCAGGCTGACACCGTCCCGGCCCAGCTCAAGAACGCCGCTGCCGGCACCATCGCCGTCATCAACGGCAACTACGCCCTGGCCGCCGGCCTGAAGATCAGCGACGCGCTCGCCACCGAGGACGCCAACGGCACCGCCGCCCAGACCTACGCCAACATCATCGCCGTGCGCGCCGGCGACGAGAACAGCCCGAAGACCCAGGCCCTGCTCAAGGCTCTCAAGACCGACGCCGTGAAGCAGTACATCGCCGACACCTACAACGGCGCTGTGGTCGCAAGCTTCTAAGCATCCCCCCTCTCTTGAAAAACGCACGAATCCCCCGGCTGCTGCCGGGGGATTTTTGCGTCTGTCAGGAGGCGTTATAGGCATAGCTGTTGTCGACCAGGCGGTCAAAGTCCACCCAGTCGGCGTGATCGAGCACGCCGGCCGTCTCCATGACGGTCTCGAGCCGCTCAAGGGACGGCTGCGTCATGACCGGCGTGGTGTTCCAGGCGTCGATATCCTTGTAGCGCTGCACGACCTGCGTGAGCACGGGCACGCTCGTGTCCGGGAACTGCGGGGCAATGATCTCGGCGGTCTCCGCCGCGTCGTGCTCCGCGATCCATTTCTGCGCGCGGGCAATGGCGTTGGTGAAGCGCTGCACGATGTCCGCGTGGTCGTTTATGTACGCCTGCGAGGCGAAGTAGGCCGTGTACGGGATCTCGCCGCTCTCCTGGCCGATGGACGCGAGAATATACCCCTTGCCCGCCTGCGCGACCTCGGTGGCCGTCGGCTCGAAGAGTGTGACAAAGTCGCCGTTGCCGCCGGTGAAGGCCCCGGCCATCATGTTGAACTGCACGGTCGTGTCCACGGTGGCATCCGTGCCGGGGACAACACCGTTTTGCCGCATGACGTATTCGAGCGTCATCTCCGGCACGCCGCCCGCGCGGCCGCCGATGACGGTCCTGCCGCGCAGCAGCTCCCAGGAAAACGGCACATCCTCACGCCCGACGAGGAACGACCCGTCGCGCTTCGTGAGCTGGCCGAACACGACCGGATGATCGTCCTTGCCCTGATTGTAGACATAGATGCACGCCTCCGGCCCGGCGAGACCGATGTCCGCCTGCCCGGTGAGCACCGCCGTCATGACCTTGTCGGCGCCGCCGCCGTTGGTCAGCTCGATATTCAGCCCCTCATCGGTGAAAAACCCCTGCTCCAGCGCCACGTACTGCGGCGCGTAGAACACCGAATGTGTCACTTCGCTCAGGCGGACGGTGGCCGCCTCCTGCTTGCCGCAGGCGCACAGGACCACCAGCATCAGCGCCGCCAGAACCCCACAAAGAAACCGTTTCATTGCGTCACTCCCAACCGATTTTTGAAAAATTTCTCCAGCCACAGCACCAGCTGATACATCACGACGGCCGCCACCGCAAGCACGAGGACGGTCGCCATCACGAGATCCATGTTGAACACCTGCGACCCGTAAACGATCAGATAGCCGAGGCCGGCTTTGGAGACCAGAAATTCGCCCATGATCACGCCGACCCACGACAGGCCGACGTTCACGCGCAGCGTATTGAAGAGCGTGGCGTAGTTGGCCGGGATGACCAGCCGCCACAGGATCTGATGCCGGGTCGCGCCGAGCGTCTGCATCAGGCGGATCTTCTCCCGGTCCGTGGACAGGAAGCCGACATGCATATTCAGGATCGTGACAAAGATCGAGATCGCGATCGTCATGGCAATGATCGACTCGGTGCCTGCGCCGATCCAGACGATGAACACCGGGCCGAGCGCCGTTTTCGGCAGCGCGTTGAGCACGACCAGATACGGGTCGAGCACGCGCGAGAGCAGTTCGCTCCACCACAGGCCAATGGCGATGAGCGTGCCGAAAAGCGTCCCGAGCACGAAGCCGACCACGACCTCCAGGCATGACGTGCCGATGTGCAGCCAGAGCTCCCCGGAAGCCTGCAGGCCCACGAGCGTATGCACCACACGCGACGGGCTGCTGACGATGAAGGCGTCCACCCAGCCGCAGCGCGCTGCGAGCTCCCACCAGCCGAGAAACGCCGCCAGCAGCAGCACCTGCAGCGCCAGCACGACCTGGCGGCGGCGCTTTTGCGCGCGCAGATACGCAAGTCTCTGCGGGGAGAGCGACCGTTCAGGCATTGACATCCAGCTCCTCCCATATTTGATTGAACAGCGTCTGAAATTCCGCCCGGCTGCGCCGCTGCAGCGGCGGCACGGTGCGCAGCGCGCCGAGGTCATGGATGGCCTTGACGGTCGCGGGGCGGTGCGTGAGCACGACGATGCGATCCGAGAGGCTGATGGCCTCGGAAATGTCGTGCGTGACGAGCAGCGCCGTCTTGTGCTCGCGGCGGATGATCTGCGCGATGTCGCCCGACACGGCC
>ENA-ORRQ01003036-ORRQ01003036.1-human-gut-metagenome-genome-assembly--contig:-NODE-3036-length-10339-cov-3.368047_pt1 | contig 10339 bp, 10 predicted proteins | sample MGYA00242177_ERZ509138 | MGnify/ENA primary metagenome ERZ509138 (study PRJEB26280, sample SAMEA2338628) | human gut metagenome | biome: human gut; feature: human-associated habitat; material: faeces...
CCACGTTTTCTTACGGCACTTTCGGTTCCAAAAGTGCCTACCTGTGAACAGTAACCATTTCTGCATTCTTATAGCCACAAAATGTCTCCTTTGAGATTGAAAAAGCGCCGTCTTTCTGCTATAATATATAGTTGCATTGATTTCTTTCATTAAAATTAAGAAACATTACAAAAAGGGCGTAAAAAGGCGCAATAAGAAACCGAAAGAAAGGCGGAAATCCTGATAAGCAAAGGGTTTTCGGATAGGTAAATCATAAAATGAAATTAGGTATCGTAGGTCTGCCAAACGTAGGCAAAAGTACACTGTTTAATTCTCTGACCAAGGCTGGCGCTGAGTCTGCCAATTACCCATTCTGTACCATCGATCCGAACGTCGGTGTCGTACCAGTTCCGGATCCGCGTCTGGGTCAGTTAGCAGCTCTTTATAATTCTGCCAAAATCACTCCGGCTGTGATCGAGTTCGTTGATATCGCTGGTCTGGTAAAGGGCGCTTCCAAGGGCGAAGGTCTTGGAAACCAGTTCCTTGCCAATATCCGTGAGGTAGACGCGATCGTACACGTTGTCCGTTGCTTTGAGGATCCAAATGTTATCCATGTAGATGGCAGCGTCAATCCGCTCCGCGATATCGAAACCATCAACCTGGAGCTCATCTTCTCCGATATGGAAGTTCTGGAACGCCGTATTGCCAAGACAACCAAGAGCGCCATGGGAAATAAATCCCTTGCAAAAGAGCTGGAGACTCTGAAAAAACTGTATGCGCACCTTGAAAACGGCAATCTGGCTAAAAGCTTTGAGCCGGAGGACGAGGATGAACTCACGTTCATCAATACGCTGGATCTCTTAACCTGGAAACCGGTTATCTTCGCTGCCAACGTATCTGAGGATGATCTGGCAGATGACGGTGCTTCCAATGAATATGTAAAACAGGTTCGCGAATTTGCAGCTGAGAACGACAGCGAGGTATTTGTTATCTGTGCACAGATTGAACAGGAAATCGCAGAACTGGACGAGGACGAGAAAAAGATGTTCCTCGAAGATCTCGGTCTGACCGAATCCGGTCTTGAAAAACTGATCGCAGCCAGCTACCGTCTGCTTGGTCTCATCAGTTATCTGACTGCCGGAGAAACCGAGACACGCGCATGGACCATCAAGGTCGGCACCAAAGCTCCGCAGGCAGCTGGAAAGATCCACTCTGATTTTGAGCGCGGTTTCATCAAAGCCGAGGTAGTCAACTATCAGGATCTCTTAGACTGCGGTTCCTACAATGCAGCCAGAGAAAAAGGGTTGGTACGCATGGAGGGCAAGGACTACGTGGTAAAGGATGGCGATGTTGTGCTGTTCCGTTTTAATGTTTAATACCCCTTCCATATAATTTAAAAACATTTTCCCCGAAATTCGCTCATACACTGTATTAAACGAATTCCGGGGATTTTTTATGAGCTCAAAAACAAAAATTGTCGTACTCCGCATGAAAGAGATTATTTATACTGCTATCTTTATCGGACTGGGGCTTCTTCTCATCGCCCTTCTTCTCATCATGTTCCGACCGGGCAGGAAGACGCAGAGCGCCTCCGCTCCCGCTGCGGCCGGCATTTCCTATCTGCCTGGTATGTACAGTTCTACCCTGACACTCGGCAGCCAGGCAGTCAACGTCGAAGTCACGGTTGATTCCACCCAGATCACCTCTGTTACCTGCCGTCCTTTAAGCGATTCCATCGAAACTATGTACCCACTGCTCTCCTCTTCCGCTTCGCATCTCTCGGAGCAGATCGTGAGCACGCAATCGCTTGAAAATCTCTCCTTTGAAAGTGGCAGCCAGTATACCTCGCAGGCATTATTAAATGTGATACATACTGCATTAGCAAAAGCAATCCTTTAAATTTCGTATAGCACAACATCAAAAATTTCAGAGAACCCCTTCATCGGATGCTTTAGAAAAGCACCTTATCTTTTAACCAAAAAAATCCGGCTGAACCATCTTTTCAAACGGTTCAACCGGACTTTTTATTTCCGTATTCTTTTACGTTACTTACTGAATAACCTTAACCGGGCACTTCGCTGCACAAGCTCCGCAGTTTACGCACTTCTCATAATCGATAACAGCTACGTTGTTATCCATATGGATTGCGTCAAACTTACACTGCTTGGTACACAGCGTACAGCCGATACAGCCAACCTGGCAGGCTGCCTTGACAGCCGGTCCACGATCGTGGGAGCTGCACTGTACCAGATGTTTTGCCTTGTACGGTACCAGGTCGATCAGGTGTTTCGGGCAGGCTGCCACGCAGGCACCACACGCTACACACTTCTCTTTGTCTACAACCGCTACGCCATCTACCACGTGGATTGCATCGAATTTACATGCCTTCACACAGGTACCGAAACCGGTACAGCCGTAAGAACATGCCTTTGCACCGCCACCCGGTACAACGGATGCCTTCGCACAGTCCTCGATACCATGGTACTCGTACTGTACTTTTGTCTTGTCGCAGGTACCTTTACATTTAACGAAAGCTACCTTCTTCTCAGAGGAACCAGCCTCTACACCCATGATAGCAGCGATCTTCTCGCCAACCGGAGCACCGCCAACCGGGCAGGCATTGACCGGAGCTTTTCCCTCTGCGATGGCCTTTGCAAGACCATCACAGCCCGGGTAACCACAGCCACCGCAGTTGTTGCCTGGCAGCTCTTCACGAACAGCTGCCTCTTTTTCATCTACTTCAACTTTAAATTTCGCGCCGAACAGACCCAGACCGACACCGACGATGATGCCGACTGCCGCGATCACAACAGCAGCGATAATGATTGAATTCATATCCATTTTCGTCTCCTCCTTCTACAGTAATCCGGAAAATCCGAGAAATGCAATCGCCATCAGACCAGCCGTTACAAGTACGATAGGAGATCCCTGGAAGTTATACGGGATATCATTTCCCTCGATGTGCTCACGGATACCTGCCAGAAGCACGATGGAGATGGTATAACCAACGGCTGTACCAACACCATTTACCACGCTCTGTAAAAATCCATATCCGTTCTGGACGTTTGTCAGGGCAACACCAAGAACGGCACAGTTTGTTGTAATCAGCGGAAGGAATACACCCAGCGCGTTATACAGGGAAACCATGCACTTCTTTAAGAACATCTCAACGATCTGAACCAGTGCTGCGATAACGAGAATGAAAACGATGGTTTTCAGGTAATCGATACCAAGCGGTGCCAGAACGAACTGATAAATCAGGTTTGCAACGATGGATGCGATGGTAATAACGAAGATAACCGCACCACCCATACCAGCTGCTGTTTCAACTTTTTTGGATACGCCGACGAAGGAGCAGATACCGAGGAACTGGCTCAGTACGACGTTGCTGACCAGCGCCGAGCTTATCGCAATAATAAGTAATTCTTTCATCACTTCTCCTCCTGTTCCTTCTTAACTTCTGCATCATGACCAGCACAGCTTAAGCAGTCGCCGCTGCAGCAGCCACCCTTCTTCTTCTCTTTTACGGAACCGTTTGTTGCACACGGCATCTTCAGACGATTCTGAAGAGCAGTCAGGCAAGCCAGTACGAAGAATGCACCCGGCGCCAGGATGAAGATTGAGATCGGCTGATAGGAAGCCGGCATAATCTGGATACCAAAGATAGTACCTGCACCCAGAAGCTCACGGAAAGAACCGATGAGTGCCAGAGCAACTGTAAATCCAAGTCCCATACCGATACCGTCAAATGCAGACAGGATCGGGCCGTTCTTCATAGCATATGCCTCGGCACGGCCAAGGATGATACAGTTAACTACGATCAGCGGAATGTAAAGTCCCAGGGAAGCATATAAGCTTGGAACGAAACCTTCCATCAACATATCTACGATGGTTACGAAGGATGCTACGACTACGATCTCTGCCGGCAGACGCACGCCGTCCGGAATGATCTTACGAAGCAATGCAATCAGAAAGTTCGCCGCAATCAGTACGGCGGTTGTCGAAAGTCCCATGCCGACACCGTTGATGGCGGAAGTGGTTACCGCCAGGGTCGGACACAGACCCAGCATCTGAACGAAAATCGGGTTTTCTTTCCAGATACCGTTATATAAGCGCTCTACATATTTATTCATAATCTTTCCACCTCCTACTGTGCCAGGCAGTTAGCCACGAAATAGATAGCTGCATCTGTCGCGTTGGTGACTGCCTTGGAAGTGATCGTTGCACCACTGATGGCTTCAATCTGATTATCTGCAGACGCGCCTGTCTTTGTAACTTCCAGGTTCTCAGCTTTCTTGCCGATAAACTGATCCTTGAAATCCGGTTCTTTGGCTCTCATACCAAGACCTGGCGTATCGCTGATGCTTAAGAAACCGATACCGGTCAGCTCGCCCTCGTTGGTGATACCAACTGCGATCTGCACGTTGCCGCCGTAGCTCTCTGCGGAGGTAGAGGTAATCAGGTAACCGATCTGGTTGCCACTTGCATCCAGCGCTTCTTTTGCATCATTGATGGTAACTTTTCCAAATCCCCACTCAGAGATGCTGTCCGCTGCAGCAGTTACTGCGTCAGCCAGCTCCTGCGGTTCATCAAAGCTTGCCGCATCCGGGTAAACTTCCTGATAAGTTTTAGTAGCTGCTGCCTCCTGTGCCTGTGCAATCGGATCCAGCGTAATATCATGTACTGTTCCCAGACAGATACCAGCTACCAGAGTAATAACGAAAAGGATGATTGTATTTTTGATAATCTGGTTCATTATTTCTTCTGACCTCCTTTTCCAAATGCTGTCGGAAGCGTATAGCGCTCAATCAGCGGTACCAGCAGGTTGCTGAAGATGATCGCATAGGAAACACCCTCCGGAGATGCACCCCAGAGACGGAAGATTCCGGTTACGATTCCGAGGATCAGTCCATATACGATCTGTCCCTTCGGAGTCAGAGGACTCGTTACATAATCGGTTGCCATAAAGAATGCACCGAAGATAAGACCACCTGCACAGATCTCGCTGAGAGAATAGGTCAGGTTGAATCCACCAAACAGGAATGTAAATACAAATACCGTTCCGATGTAGATCAGCGGGATAACCGGGCTGATAACCTTGCGGACGATCATGTAAATAGCACCGATCAGCAGAGCAATCACAGATACCTCACCGATGGTACCCGGAATACGTCCGATTACCAGGGAAGTCAGATCTACTGCCTCTCCAGCTCTTAACTGTGCCAGCGGAGTCGCGCCAGTCACACTGTCAAAGCCAAGCTTTGCGGAAGAGAAGTTGTTCATGAACAGTGCGAAAGAAGTCAGAAGGAAACATCTGGCTGCCAGTGCCGGGTTCATGAAGTTCTGTCCCAGACCACCGTAAAGCTGTTTTACAACGATGATTGCAAAGAATGCACCGAGAACCGGGATCCAAACCGGGATTTCCGGCGGCATATTCAGCGCAAGAATCATACCGGTAACAACTGCACTGCCGTCCGAAATCGTAATCGGCTTGTGCATTAATTTCTCATAAAGATACTCAGCTGCCACACTGGCGATCACGGTAGCGATCAGAACCAGAAGTGCATTCATGCCGAACTGCCATACACCATAAACACTGGCAGGAATCATGGCGATCACAACGTCGAACATCAGGCGCTGTGTCGTAACTCCGTCACGAACGTGAGGTGATGACGATACTTTTAATAATTTTTCCATTTCTTCCCACCTCCTACTTTCTGCGGCTGGCTGCTACTGCCTTACGCATCTCTTTGAATGCCTGGGTCAGCGGCCGTCTTGCCGGACAAGCATATGCACAGCATCCGCACTCAACACATTCCATGCCGTTTAAGCTCTGGAATTTCTCAAGATCGTGAGCCATAGATGCTTTCATCATCAGCGGAGGTACAAGGTGCTCCGGACAAACGCCTACACAGCGTCCGCAGCGGATACATGCTGACGGCTCCATCGCTGCTACCTGATCCTTGGTAAAGGTGGTCAGTGCAGATGAAGTCTTCGCTACCGGGAAGTCAAGGCTGAAAAGAGCCTGTCCCATCATAGGACCACCGGAAATCATCTTCTCCGGCTCCTGTTTAAAGCCGCCTGCTGCCTCTACCAGTCTCTGGTAGTTGGTACCAAGACGTACTTCAAAGTTCTGCGGCTCTGCAATCGCATCACCGGTTACCGTAATGATCTTGCGGATCAGCGGAGTGGTCTTGCACACTGCATTATAAATAGAAGCAACGGTATCAATATTGTCTACAATACAGCCTGCATCTGCCGGCAGCATGGTGGAATTGATCTCACGTCCTGTCACTGCATAGATAAGTGTACGCTCACCACCCTGCGGGTACTTGGTAAGCAGCGGACATACTTCGATTCTCGGCTCGTCCTTTACCATCTCCGTCAGCTTCTTGATAGCCTCCGGCTTGTTGTTCTCGATACCGATAACACCCTTCGCATTGTCAAACAGCTGAAGCATAACCTTCAGACCGCCGATAATCTGCTCCGGACGCTCCATCATGGTACGATAGTCACTGGTTAAATACGGCTCGCACTCTGCACCGTTGACGATAACGTAATCAATTGCGTTCTCATCCTTCGGAGTAAGCTTTACATGTGTCGGGAAACCAGCGCCGCCCAGGCCGACGATACCGGCATCCTTAACGATCTGGCGAATCTCCTCTTTGGACAGCTTCGATGCATCTCTGTCTGTACCAAATCCCTCGATCGCCTCTTCTTCACCGTCATTCTCCACCAGGATTGACTGAACCATTGCACCATTGGCAACCAGCTTGGACTCGATTCCCTTTACTGTACCGGAAACAGAACTGAGTACGTTTGCGGAAATAAAGCCGCCAGCCTCTGCAATGATCTGGCCTTTCAGCACGTGATCGCCCTTCGCTACCAGTGGTTTTGCAGGTGCGCCAATGTGCTGGGACAGCGGATAAACCATGACCTCGCCCTGTAACGGCTCGAGATACTTGATCGGCTTATCCTCAGACAGTTCTTTTCCCTCATATGGATGAATGCCGCCTATAAATGTAGCCAAACCCATCAATTAAACCCTCTTTCTCTTACTAAATTTTCCCTCATCCTCCACCCATTCACCTCCCGTCAGATGCCTTTTCTGCCGAAATTGTGAAAATATTATCGGGTGTAGGAGCTAGAATCTACCGCGTATAGTATAACACAGGTAAAAAAAATTCACAATTGGAAAATGAATCTTCTGCCCCCTTCACTCTGTATAAAAATTAATACAAATGGTTATAATATAGCTTTTGTTTATACAGAATCAACAAAACTGTGTAAAAATCCTGTAAAGCTTTCCCTTAAATACCATGTCAATAGCCTTGGCGAAAAAAGGAAAGTCCGGCGAGATTTGCCTCTGCCGGACTTTCCTTTTTTCTCGTTACCTAAAGAGCTGCACAGTCTACTGGAAAAACTTACTCCAGTACCCCTGCACAAAAATAAACAGCACAATCAGTGGAATGACATACGTCACATACGCCCGCACCTGGCGCGGGAACTTCACGCCCTTTCCCTCATTTGCCTCCTTGAGGAAATTCTCAAATCCCCATCCATACCGACTGGTACAGAACATCAGGTAAACGAGACTTCCGAGCGGAAGCAGGTTGTTGCTGACGATGAAATCCTCGAGATCCAACACGTTGCTGCCCTCTCCGAACGGCATAAAGCCACTCCAGATATTGAAGCCCAGCACGCACGGAAGCGACAGGACCGCGATCACCACCAGATTGACGCAGACTGCCTTTTTGATCGAACAGCCAGTCAGATCCGTTGCAAAGGATACGATGTTCTGGAATACCGCTGTGACCGTTGATGCCGCCGCAAAGGTCATAAAGACAAAGAACAGCGTGCCCCAGAAACGTCCGCCTGCCATGTGGTTAAATACATTCGGCAGTGTGATGAAGATCAGGCTTGGTCCCTGTCCTGCCTCGATGCCGTAAGCCGCACATGCCGGGAAAATGATAAGTCCTGCCATAAACGCTACCAGCGTGTCAAGGACCAGTACATTGATCGCCTCGCCGGTCAGACTGCGCTCTTTATCGATATAACTTCCAAAAATCGCCATCGCACCGATACCGATACTCAACGTGAAGAACGACTGTCCCAGCGCCGCAAATACGACCTTGCCGACACCAACCTCCTGAATCTTGCCAAAATCCGGCTTTAAGTAAAATTCAAGTCCCGGACGTCCGCCTTCCATCCGCACCGAATTGATTGCCAGCACAACCATCAGAAATAACAGGCAGACCATCATCATCTTTGTGATCTTCTCAACGCCGTTCTGGAGTCCCATCGCACAGATGGAAAAACAAAATACGACACAGAGCAGCATAAATACCGTCATCAGTCCCGGATTTGCCAGTACAGAGCCAAATTCACCTGCTACTCCGTCCGCATCCAGACCCACGAAATCGCCTTTCGCCATCTTGAACACATACAGCAGGAGCCATCCGGCTACCGTCGTATAAAACATCATCAGGACATAGTTGCCCGCCATCGCGAACCATTTTTCAAAATGCCACTTAGTACCCTTTGGCTCCAGCACATCAAATGAAAGCGCCGCACTCTTCTGGCTCGCTCTGTCGACCGAGTATTCCATAACGATGATCGGACCTAAAAGCACCAGAAATGCCGCATAAATCAGTACACACGCCGCGCCGCCATACTGACCGACAATGTACGGGAATCTCCACACATTTCCCAGACCGATCGCACAGCCCGCGGAAATCAGGATAAATCCCAGCCGAGAGGAAAAACGTTCTCTTCCCATTTCTACTTACCTTCTCCTTTTTTATTTCTACATGCCCACACTGACAAGGGTCAGACGGGCGCAAAAAAGAGGCGCCTCCGCAAATCCCGGTACCAGCCCGAATTTCGGAAACGCCACCAAATGGTATTTTACTATATTCTGTTTTAAAAGACAAGTTTTCAGGTGCTTTTTATCCCTCAAACGTCTCTACTTCCTCCCGGTTCGGCACCGACGGAGCTGCTCCTGGGCGTGAAACGGCGATCGCTGCCGCTTTTGCCGCATGTTCCAGCGCCGTCTTCGGGTCTTCACCGAGCTGTAAGCCGCCGATAAAATAACCGGTAAATGTATCGCCTGCCGCCGTCGTGTCCACAACCGGCACTTTATAGATTTCCTGACGAAGGACTGTGTCGCCATCGCGGTACACGGAACCATCGCCGCCGAGTGTCAGGACAATCTTCGCCTCCGGGAACCGTTTTACCAGTCCGTTCATCAGCGCCTGCGGATCTTTGGTTGCCTCAATGCCGCAGATATCCGACGCCTCCACCTCATTTAATAAGAAGTAATCCACATATTCCAGCGGATAGGACAGGATCTTCGCATTCATCGGGGACGGATTCAGAACGATCTTCATGCCTTTTTCATGGGCTTTCTCCATGATATAGCCGATCTCGCTGATCTCATTCTGTAAAATCAGGAAATCGTCCGCCTCAAACTGTGTCAGGACGCGATCCACCATTTCCCTCGTGATCCGCTGGTTGGCACCGCCATACAGCAGAATGCAGTTCTGCCCTGCCGGATCTTTCTGGATGATCGCGTGTCCTGTCTGCCCGTCGAGATGCTCGATCAGCTCCGCGTGGACGCCCGCCTTCTTCATCTGCTCGATGAGGAAATCTCCATCCCCGGCTCCGACAGCTCCGGCGTGCCATCCGTCTGCGCCCGCCTTGCTCAGCGCGATCGACTGATTCAGCCCTTTGCCGCCGCTGAATACCTGCAGCGACTCGGAGGACATCGTCTCTCCCGCTCTTACAAAATGATCCACCTGATACGTATAATCAATATTCAGCGAACCAAAATTCAATACCTTCACTCTGCTCCCCTCTCTCTCCGGTTACCGGGACGGCTGTATTCTCGCCGTACTCTCCCGCACCACCAGTTCCGGCGCAAAGATTACCTTGCTCTCCGGTCTTTTATGTTCCCGTATCTGTTTCAGAAGCAGCCGTACCGCCTCTCTCCCCATCTCCCGTACCTGCTGGCGTACCGTTGTCAGCGGCACCTCCAGCATCCGTGCATAGAAAACGTCATCGTATCCGACAACCGAAACATCTTCCGGTACTTTCTTTCTATATTCCTTGAGTTTTCTGCATACGCCATACGCCGAAGCGTCGTTGCAGGCGAAAATCGCCGTAAAATCCTGTGAAATGAGCTTTTCGACCGCCGCCGATCCGCCCTCCTGCGTATACTCGCCGGCACAGACGAGACGTTCATCCACCGGAATTCCCGCCTCCTCCATCGCCCGGCAGTAGCCATGGTAACGGGCCTCCGAATCCATCTGGGTCGCATGCGGTCCCACAACGCAGGCAATCCGCCGGTGTCCAAGGCTTA
>ENA-ORRQ01003055-ORRQ01003055.1-human-gut-metagenome-genome-assembly--contig:-NODE-3055-length-10282-cov-2.465141_pt1 | contig 10282 bp, 19 predicted proteins | sample MGYA00242177_ERZ509138 | MGnify/ENA primary metagenome ERZ509138 (study PRJEB26280, sample SAMEA2338628) | human gut metagenome | biome: human gut; feature: human-associated habitat; material: faeces...
CCTCCATACGCCGGTCACTATCCGCGTCCAGGAACAGGCCGTAGGCATCCTGCCGAATGAGGGCGATCGAACAGAATGTATCGCAGTCCATACCCAGCAGCCGCTCAATCTTCGCCTGAGTCAGCTTCATGGTGGTGTCGCTCTCGTCCGCCCAGGAACCAGCCTCCGTGTCGAGCCGCTGGAGGGCCAGCGTGCCGCGTCCGCTCTTCGTGCGGGTGCGGATAACGCGGTACTCCTGGCCTCCCATGCCGAAGGTGAATGTGATCGCGCCGCTCTTCGTACCGTCGCGCACCCAGCCGCCGATGTCCTCTTTGCGGGTGTGCTCATAGAGGCAATCGGCGATCGCGTCCATGAACAGGGACGACTTGCCGACGCCGTTCTGACCGTTTACCATAGCCATGCGCACCGGCCCAAAATCAAACTCAGCCTCCGTATAGCTGCGGTAGTTCTTGACCTCGATCTTGTGCGGGATGAAGGCTCCCGCGTGCTTCCCGTCGTCCCGGCCATCGTCCGCTTTCTTGATGATCGGTTCCGCCAGGACTTTGAGCCGGTCGGCCTTGTCGCCGGTGATGTCGTTGTGCTCCAGCCAGCGGCCCAGGGCCTCAAACGGGCCGTCGTGTTCAGTGAGCTGATCTTTCGAGTCCAGCTCCTCCACGTCCTCCGGGACGATCTCGGCGACGTAGAACGCACCGTCGGCAGTCAACGTCTTCTGGATGTCGGCCCGGTTCAGAGCCTTTTCCTGCTCTGCCGTGCAGGAATAGCGCACCCGGATGATCTTATCCCTTACGAGCTCCCCAAAGCTGACGCTCTGAGGGTCTGCAATGAACTGGGCCACGGTGTCCGGCGAGAGCCGCAACGTCAGGTGTTCGCGCTCCGGCAGACCGATGAAGCCGGACGCGACGGCGTTGCCGCCCATCATCGGCTGCAAGGTGTGGAGCCAAAAACCATGCTCCGTGCCCTCGTCGTTGAAATTTAACTGGTTCACGCTGCCGCAGTAATAGGCCGGAGTTTCGCTGGCAAGACGCTGGGGCTTGTGGATGTGCCCGAAGCAGGCAAGGTCAACGCCTGCTGCGTCGATCGTGGAGGGCAGAATCACCACGTCCTGTCCCGCCAGGAAGGTGCTGCCGTTGTCCGCCTCGCTGCCGCTCACGGTATAGTGGGCGGTCATGACAGCCGGGATGCTGTGATCGAGCTGCGTTGCAAGGCCCAGAATCGTGTCGTTTATGAGGGCTGTCGCGTTGCGGTTCTCCTGCTCCTTGTCCATGCCAGGGTAGAACAGGCGCAGGCGGGCTTTATCGAAGCCAGGAACAGCCATGATCTGCACCGGGCCTTCCTTGGTGTCCAGCTTCTCGACCGCGGGCGTGGTGTAGATGTGCAGATTGCTCAGGTTCTCGGTCGCCTTCTTAATGAGCTCGAAGGCACGGGGGTTGTCGTGGTTCATGGTGCCGAACAGCAGCACCACCTCGTCGCTGCACCCGCACAGCGGAATGACGAACTTCTCCAGGGCGTCGTTTACGTCGTCCAGAGCGGTGTCAGCCCAGACGCGGGAGCGGTTGAACAGATCGCCAGCGATGATCGAAACCTCCGGCTTGATGCTCTGCGCATCCTCCACGATCGCTTTCATGCAGCCGATCGTGTCCAGGCGGCGGAGGTTTTCGCCGTCTTTTGTGGGACCTGCCAGGTCGCCCAGGTGGATGTCACCGGTATGCAGTATCCTCATTTTCTGCCTCCTCTTGCCTTGCGCTGGCACTCGTTACACAGGATGCGTCCGAAAACCCTCTGACTATACCCTGCAATGTCGTCCGGCGTCCAAACCGCGCCGTTCCGGGTGTTTACCGCCGTGATCTCTTTGCGGCAGTCTGCACAGTAGATACCAGGCTGCGGCTGCTGATGCGGTGCGGGAGGCTCCTCGTAGTAGGGCTCCTGCCAGCCGGTGTCCGGCTCCTCGTAGTCCTCCGGCGGAGGTGGAGCCTCGCAACCCTCGTCCTCGTAAGGCGGAACCTCTTCGGCCTGCTGAGCCGGAGGAAGGGCCGCCTGCATCGGTGCTGCCGGAGTCTCGAACAAAAGGCCCATACTCTGCAAATAGCTCCCGGCCACGGCCTGCTTGATCTCCGGCGCGTCCAGATTCGGAACGACGCGGGCCACGATGAACGGCTTTTTCAGATCTGGGAGCTTGTATGTACCGGCCAGCCCCAGGGCGGCGCGGATAGCACGCATGAAGGCTTTGCTCTCCGCCATCGCGGTGCGGTGCGGCAGGAACCTCCTGTACTGCTGCCCGGTTGCGCCGTCCTTCATGGAGGCAGCCTCCAGGGTGCAGTCGATCTCTTTCGTGGCCTTCATCAGCCGGAAGCCGCCGGACGGCTCAGGCACGCGGATGGTGACGGTAACGGCGACGTCGTGGACGTGCTCGCAGTTGCCGCATACTCTGGGCTTGCCAGAGGCGCGGGCCATTTCGATGCACCGCTGGCAGCCTTCCGTTCTGCCAGGGGTCGTGTCCACGATGCTGATATTCGCGGCAGCGGCCAGCTTCATGCCGCCCACCTTCGTGATCGCAAATGCGCCGCTGGACTTTTCAAAATAGATGTCCTTGCTGGGCCCGCGGTTCGTGTTGTCCTGCCTGGTGTCCAGCTGCACCTCGGAAACGACGATGCGCTGGAGGTTGGACGCCGCCTGCATCGTAGTGACCGGCACCAGGACGTTATACCGATCTGTCGGGTACTTGTTGAGTTGGAGTACGCTCTCGTAGTTCATATTTGCTCCTTTCTCTTGACAAAAGAGCCTGGGTGTGATAATATGACATCGGTTAGTTATCAGGCACTTCTCGTTCAGGCATTTGGCGAGAGGTGCCTTCTCTTTTTCCCAGGCCTATGAGGATGATGTCGTTGATGCTCGCTTCAAGCTGCCGCAGGAACCGCAATGCCTCCTCGAAGTCCCTGCGCTCCGACTCGTCGATCACGCCGTCGAAGGCGATCTCTTCCAGCCGGTCGGCCACGGCCTGCGCATCCACGATCAGGCGCCGGATGCGCAGCGTTGCGTGGGGAAGCGGAATGTCCGCCGCCGTCCAGCCCATCTTGCAGCCCACAGGGCACGTCGCGCAGTAGCGAAGCAGGATGTCCGGGCTCTTGTAGCTCTCGGCGTAGACCACCGCGTCCGCCGGGGTCAGATCAACTTCCCCGCGCTCATGTTTCCGGCGAGTACGGAACCGCGATAGACGCCGTGCCACGGCTGACATATCCAGCCTTTACTCTTGCCTCCCGCAGATACGCGGGAGGCTTTTTTGTTACCATGATCGCCATGCTACTGTCCCTCTCTTTCTGGTATTATTTTGGCAGAGGGAATCACTTCTCCACAGGTGCCAGGGCCTCGATTCGCTTAGCTGCATACAGGGCGTTCCTCGTGAGCTGCCGCTGCCATGCGCCGACGGACGGGGCCCAGCGGAAGCCGTACTGTTTGAGCTCCTGCCGCAGATCGTCGTCCGGCTTGTCGTCGAAGATGATCTGGAGCCGGTTTGCGGATGTGTTCACAATCACCTCGCCGCCGTCAAAAGCCCAGCCTGCCGGAGGCGGTTCGGTCTTCTGCTTGCGCAGCTCCTCGATACGGCCACGCAGCCGCCTGATCTCCGCATTCTGGTTGCTCAGGGTGTACGACTCGAAGGGCTTGTCCGAGAATCGCCAGGACGACTTCATGTCGGCCTTGATCTTCCTGATTACCTCCTCAGAGGCCAGCGTGCAGCCGTCCAGGGTGCCGTGCTTGCGGTAATAGGCGTTAATGTCCTTCATCGTCTGCTGCGTCCGCTCCAGCCTTGCCAGCTTCTCCTCCAGCTTCTCTATGGCGTTCGGGTCGTCCGCGCTGATGTCGCCCATGCCCACGCTCTCGATCTTCCGCAGCAAGCCCTGGATGTCCGCATACTCATGCGCCAGGGTGTCGCGGCGGGCGTTCTGCTTTTCCTTCTTCCCAACCGGGAAATTTGCGCCGCCGGTAATGAGGATGGACGGGCACGCCGCCTCGTTGCGGTAGTAGTCGTTGTAGTAGTCCGCGAGCCGGTGTGCGTACCGATCGAGCAGGCCATCCAGCTTGTCATGGTGCATGGGGTCAACCTTGGCCTTCTGCTTCTCAGCCAGGGCAGCGGCCTTGTCCACCTCGGCACGGTAGGCAGCCGTCGCGCTGCCGGGTTTGTAGTCGCGGAACGAGTTGGCGTCGTTCGCACGCTTGGCGGTGTCCTCATTGATGGGATAGTACGTCATGATCTTCACCTCCTCAGCTCTGGCCCTTGCCGACGTAGACGAGCGGCCTGCCGCGCTGGGCGATCTCGCCGCGGAAGCAGTCGCCGCAGTACCTCCAGACGTCCTCAGCCACCTTCGTGAAGGTTTCGTAGGTTGCCCGCCAGCGGTGGTTGTCCGGGTCGAAACGGCCGCTGATCGGCTCGCCCATCTGGGAACAGCGGGCGGTCATGGATACGGGCGGCAGGCAGTTGATCGCGTCGTCCACGACCTCCTCCGTCACATAGTCGCCGATCTTCGCCAGCTCATAGCTGAACGACTCCCGGTCGTAAACCTTCTTGCCATCAAACATCTTTGCCATGTTGAGTCCTCCTCTCATTCATCTGCTCCGAGATCGTGGAGCTTCCAGCCTGTGAACACCAGGGCGGCAGCCGCCAGAACGACGTTGCCTGCGCCGGTTGTATGGATGCTCGCACTCTGGGCAATCATAATACCCAGGTACAGCAGCACCGCCGCGAGAAATGCCTGCATCAGCAGATGGGGCCATACAGCCCGCTTCTTGGCCTTCCGCTTCGGGCGGGGTGCCGCTTCCTGCTTGACGCTCAGGGTGAAACTTGTGCTCTCCATCGTGTTGCCTCCTCATGCCCGGCTCTTCTGCCGGGTGTCCACATCCAGGCCCAGCCGCTCGTTGAAGTACCGCTTGCTGACGCGGCCTTCAAACGTCAGCTTGCCTTGTGCCTCCAGCTCCTTGTTCATCTGCTTGATGATCTTGTAGCTCTTGCTCTGGGAAAAGCCCGTGATCCTCATGATGTCGTCCGAGAAATAGAACAGGTCGCGGGCGGTGTTGATCTTCGCCTTCGCTGCCACAATTACTCCTCCTTCCGGTAGTTCTGCATGAACTCCCGAACCACGGGAATGAGCTGGTGCCCAGCACAGCGGCCCGTGGTGGTTTCCACCAGCGTGGTGTACTTGACGCCTGCGCGCTCGGCCAGCTCCTTCACGGTCATGCCGGTCTGCGCGGTAAAGACGCGCACCTCGATGCCGAAGTCGGTCTTCGGTTTTGTGCGATTCGCAGTTTTCATTGTTTTTCTGCCTCCTTCGTACCTTAAAAATAAGGCTTATTTCTTGTGTTTTGCTTCCCGGTGCGCTATACTGATACCGGGTGTTTACCGGCACGACGCCAGCTGAGCGCGTTCCGGCCCGCCCTCCAGCCTGGAGTTCGGGTCAAACTTGAGGCCGTCCTGGTAGCCCTTCTGTCTAGCTCCCAGGGCGTCCATGTCAACCTCGTTCCTGCCGATCGCTCTTGGCTTGCCCAGGCCGTCCGCCTCCTCGACGACGGCCTGGGGTGTCACCATGACGAGGCCCCATTCCTGGTGCTCCGCCTTCTGAGCCTTGAACGCATCCTGCAGGCCCTCGCAAAAGCCCCAGCCGTAGGCGTTCACCGCCTTGCGGTAGGTTCCGCGATCGTCCCAAGGGTTCCGCTTGATCTCGCGCTTGCATGTCGAAGCAATGCAGTCGTAGGCGTAGAGGAAGATCCTCTTGCAGATCTCGAAGTCGTCCTCCAGGCCGATGAAGCCGATGGTCGCCGTCTTGTAGCCCTTGCGCTTCCGATTGATTGCGCGGCAACAGTAGTTGTCGGCTATCACCGCCGAGAGGGAGGCTGCCCAGGGGTTCGTCATGGCTGTACACTGGATGTCGGTGAAGTCCTTGACGACCTTCTGGTTCTTCTGCTTCTGGCATTCCTCCGGGGTGAGCTTGTTCTTTGCCATCAGTTCGCGGGCCTTCAGGAGCGCAGCCTTGGCCTCCGCCTCGTTGGGGCTCTCTGCCAGGGCCAGCAGCTTTGCAATCTTGTCTTTGATGTTTGCCATGATCTTTACCTCCATTCGGGAACGTAGTCGCCGTAGCCGCGGGTGATGTAAGCATCCAGAACCGCGACGGCCTCCGGGTTGAGGATGAACTTGGAACGATCGGTCAAGAGCTCCTTCAACTGGGAGATCGTGGCCTCCGGGTAGGTTTCGTGTACCAGCACCAGAAAATCGTTGGTCGCAGTCGTGGAACCGGCGATCGGGCGGCTGCCGATCTTCGACTTCGGTGCGTAGAACTGAACGTCCTTGTGGCCCTTCGGGTACTTAGGCATTGTGCTCCACCTCCTCCGCAGCCGGAATCTTGCACCGCTCCAGATCGAGCGGGGTCATGCAGTACGGGTCAACGTGCTTCCCTGTCCGCAGGACGACCGGGTCGTAGACCAGGCGGCGTTCGCTGTCCACCATGCAAACCAGGATGTCTTGATCGGGCTTCACGATCGGAGCGTTGGTGTACTCCAGCATCCGCTCGTAATCGCTGTAGCTGAGGTTCGCTTTCAGAGCGACGCCTCCGGCGTCGAACGTCAGGACGTTCTCGTCCTTGAATGTACGGAGATGGCCGCGGACGAAATACGGCTCGCCGGTCGTAAACGTGCTGTTGTCGATTCTGACCGGCGCACCCATGACGCCGTAGAGATCGGTCTTGCTCAGGTCGATGCGGATAACGGGGTACTGGCTGAAGTTGATCGCCGCGGCGATCTTGGTTCTGTTGGAAAGCACCTTCATGGTTTAGGCCTTCTGTCCTTCGTAGATGATCTGGTAGTCGAAAGCATCCGACATCGGCAGACTGGGCTCACCGTCCCGGTCGTTGCTGGATGCAGCATAGAGCTTGTCGTGCCGTTCCCGCGGCATCGAGCCGGGTTCCGTGTACTTCCAGACCGTTCCCAGTTCATCGACGAACACCTCACGGCTGAGGTCGTCCGTACCGATGAGGTGCAGGCTCCTCACGTTGCCGGAGAGTCGAGCGGCCACAGCCCGGAGGTGAGCCTCGACTTTCAGCTCTCGCTTGACGTCCTGGCAGTCCTCGCCGAAATGCAGCTTGTTCCACTCGATCGTCACGGACAGGTCGTCAGCCGTCTTGCGGAACCACTCAGCAACGAAGCTCTGGTCGATGTCGGTGCGAACCTCGATCTGGGCGTGCTCCTTGTTCCAGATGCGGGCCTGGGCAGCCTTGACGCGGTTGCTGACGTAGGCTTTGAGCGGCCAGAAGGCGGTCGCATACTTTGCGCTGGAGAGCTTGCCGGACTTGCCGATCATGTGCAAGCAGATGTCGCCGCCAATCCAGCCAGGGTCGCCGGGGATGTGCTCGACGAAGTAGAGGGCGTTGTCGTGCTTGAAGTAGGCGCCGGTGATCTCCACGATGTCCCCTGCCTTGATCTCCACGTTGTTCTTATCGGTCATGGTTAGTTATCTCCTCTCAGGTGCTTGTGGGTTTGCAGCCGGTCGGCTGCTCTTGTTGGCTCCCACGACCTACCCTGGCTGGCTGCCAGGTGGTTTCGGCCTTCGCCAGAGGCCATCGTCAGGCGGGGTTAGATGTCGTTTTTTTGTGCTCCGTCTTTGGTGTGTTGCCACACATCGACGGAACAACCAGCGTTGCGGAGCTGTTCGGCCAGTTTCCGTGCCCCGTCCACGTTGTCGGTCCAGGCGGAGAGAGGCCACCAGCCCCGCTTGCAGTAAACAATCTGGTAACGCATCGTTTACGCCTCCTCACTTCATCAGGATGTCGTACAGGCGGGCTTTCAGGTGGACGTTTTCGTTCTCCAGGGCCATGACACGGCTCGCGGAGCTCTCGACGCCCTCCTCCAGTTCCTTGATCCTGTCGGCCTGCATCTTGATGATGCTGTTCAGGTTGGCGATCTGCTCGTCCCTGCCGTCGATGTTCTTCTGCTTCTGGGCAACGGCCTCGGACAGTGCTTGCAAGCCGTCCGCCTGCTTGCGGTTCTCGACCAGGAGGCTGGCGACCTCCTTCTGTGCTTCCTCGGCCCTCGCCTTCATGCTGCACATGAAGTCGTTGCCGATGTTGTCCTCTGCCATATCAAGGCACCCGTCGAAGGCAGCTGCAATGTAGCTGTCCTGGCCCAGTCCCTTGATGATCTCGGCGATCTTGTCGAGTGCTTCGCGCTCCTGCTGCTTCGTTGCCATGTTCAGTCCTCCTTGTTCTGTGCGTTCTGCTCGATCTGGAGCAGTTCATCGTAAATCCGGTTGGCTTCCTCGCTGGTCAGGTTGTACTGCTCGATCAGGTCGGGAAGATCGCTGGCCCGCCAGCCGCCCTCGTACAGGGAGGCCGCGGAATACTGGGTGCCGTACTCCTCCTGGCCGCCGCAGCGGAGATCATCGCGCCAGCTCTCGTAATCGGCCTCCGTCATGTCCATCATCATGGCTTAGCCCTCCTTCTCGACGCCCAGCAGCTCCAGGCTGCCATACACGCAGCCCTCGGTGATCTCGCGGGCCTTCTTGCGAGCGGACGTGATGGACACGGCCTCGATCTTGCGGGTGGTCTGGTAGCCGCCGCTGCTCAGCTGGGGGTTGTGGCGGTAGTAGGTGGCGATGTAGGTCTTCATGGCTTTGTCCTCCTCAGTAGCAAGCATGTGCGGTGTTGATGATCGTGTAGGCCATCATCTTGATTGCCTCTTCGATTGGCGTGTTCAGGCTCGGAAGGCCCACGCACTCGACCATCTCGACATTGAGGTTGTCGCCGTGCTCGTCCTTCGCGTAGATCAGGCAGCCGTCCTCGTCTTCTACGAGCTTGATCGTGAAGCACGGCTTTTGATCTCCGCACTCCAGATAGCTCCAGAAGATGCGGGCCTCGGTCTTGTTGATGGCCTTGATCGACCACTTCCAGTTGGGGTCATTCTGGTTGGCCTCGGAAACCAGCCTGCGAATCAGGCCCTTGTGCTCGCGCAGATCAAACATAGTTCAGCCCTCCTTGACAAGCTGCACCATCTTGAAGATGCGAGCCCACTGCTCTTTGTTCATGCAACCACCGTTGTTCACGAACTCCTTAGCGAAGCTGATCTCCTGCTCCATCTCGGCCTTGCTCATCTCATTCAGGTTTTTCATGGTTAGTTATCCTTTCTCTTGCAAGTTGTTCCTTAATTCTTTGGCTTATCCTCTATAAGTATTATACCACATTTGACTATCAAGTCAACAAACGACTGTTAAACAACCGTAGATAAATGTAGAACATTTTCCTTGTTTTTTAGACAAACTGTATACCGGTTGAGGTGAAACATGACAATTTGTGAACGTCTTTTCGACGAATTGAATCTCCGCGGGCTCACTGCGTATGGATTAGCAAAGGCTCTAGGCGTCCATCCGACTACGATCTCGAACTGGAAACAGCGGAACACCGACCCGCCATCAAAATATATAATAGCCATTTGTGGATTCATCGGATGTTCAACCGAGTATCTTTTGACCGGCGAGGATGCCGGGGCACCTGTGGTCATAAAAAAAGAGCCCGTCCCCGGAATATCCGAGAACGGGCGTGAAATGCTGGCCTTGTATGAAAAGCTGTCAGAACGCGATCAGCTACTCTTGCTGGGCCGTCTGCAAGAAATGGCCTCCCCCATGCTGGGCGACTCCAGGGAAAAGAACCAGAAGGACGACGCACGCAGCGCGGCAGGCTGATCTATTTTGACTTCCAGACCGGGAAAATCCTTGAGCCGGAATGTTGAAAACTCGGTGGAAAACCTGTTTTATTTGCTGGCCGCCGAACGCCTGAAATAAAAATAGGGGGCAAAAATTGCCCCTTATTTTGAGAATAGGGGGCAAAATCTGCCCCTTATTTGCCCATAAAGGGGGCAAAAATTGCCCCTTATCTTGAAAAATAGGGGGCAAAATCTGCCCCCATAAATAGACGTTATATTATATAAGACGTTTAGTAAGACTATGTTGTTATAGTTATTTACTTACTTTCACACACAATTATTTTTTATTTTTGCGGACGGGGTGAAGTTTTCAACATGACGGGTTATATTCGCTGTCGCTCGTGCTTCGAGCTGTTCAACTGTGCCGACCTGGTGTCGGGCCTTTGCCCCGCCTGTGCGAAGATCAGAGCCGATCGGCTGTCTGAGCTCCAGCGGGCATACCAGGCAGCCGTTGACGCTGGAGAGCCTGGAGCCGCTTACGCTGAAGGAATGCCTGACGCTGGTGCGCAGCACGGCAGAAGTCATCCGCCGCATCCATGATCATGGCTGG
>ENA-ORRQ01003059-ORRQ01003059.1-human-gut-metagenome-genome-assembly--contig:-NODE-3059-length-10272-cov-18.395028_pt1 | contig 10272 bp, 8 predicted proteins | sample MGYA00242177_ERZ509138 | MGnify/ENA primary metagenome ERZ509138 (study PRJEB26280, sample SAMEA2338628) | human gut metagenome | biome: human gut; feature: human-associated habitat; material: faeces...
TTAGGGCTTACTCGGGACTTGCACCCGTTAGACAATGCTCGTGCCGAGCATACTACTAACAAAGGTCGCCGGTATTTTGGCGACCTTTATTTGGTATCATGACACACCCTGTTCGTTTCTAAGAGATTCTTTACACCAATCATAAGATGTCCACCCTCCATGTTGGCAATAGCTGACACGTAGGATATGACATCATCCATCTCCTCCCCACAGAACGAGTTCTTCAAATTCTTATATTACTTCCACTCACAGCGAGCATTTTCTTGTGGGTACTTGCGAAGAATATATTGTTGTAATTTGTGTTCGAGCATAAGCTATTCTAATAAATATTTAAACGTCAATTCTTTTCTGCTCTCATTTCTTGCTGGTATATAAATATACCTTTCTGATTTTAATTTTTCAAGATATGTTCTAACCACTGGCTTGATTGTAGGATACTCAAACAAGTTCTTATCTGCTATAATAATCGTATGCTCCTTGGCACGACTGGTTGCAACGTTAAAAAGGTGAGGTTCGAGGGTTCTAATGTATGACGTATTAGGAACCAAAAACAAGGTAACATCAGTAGTTAAGCCTTGTATTCTTGCGACAGTGTCAATGATTACATTGTCATGAGACCCTACATTTTGAGTAATTGCTTTTTGAAGTGCGCGTGTCGTATTTCTCATACATGTTAAGATCGCAATATCCTTATCTTTCGCATCATTAAGAATGCTCCCAACAATGTAAGCTGCTAACATTATTGCAAACTGAGGAGTATATTCTCCAGAGGGCATATCTGTCAAGACTAAGGTTGGACCACCTTCCTCAAAGAGAATTTTTTTCAATGATGGTAACACCATATAAACGCCAGATTTATAGGCCTTCAGTGTTCCATTATAGAAAGTACCAGTATAGTCTGCTGCTCTCTGTCCAAATCTATATGTTGTTGTTAGCTGATAAATTGGAGACGAACTATTGTCTGCCAATAATTGAAGACCATTTATTATATCTCCATAATTGCATATTTTTACCCTATCTCCATTTAAGGCTACAATCGGTGGCAACTGGTGGATGTCACCAACCCACAGATTGTGCTTACCTATTTTCTTGCTTGCTGCAAACATAGCTAAAAGAGCTTGACTTGCTTCATCCATTATGATAAAGTCAAAGGGAGTTTCCAAAGTAAGATCAGCAGCAAATCCACTTGTAATGTAGTAAGTAGAAAGGACGATCGCTGATGGGATAGGCGCAATTTGCTTAATGGGTTCCAATTTGGACATCTCTCGATGTTCATCCGTTGTGATATTGGTCTTGAAGATTTTGCCTTCTTCGAGTAGTGATTCAACTGCAGGTTTCTCGGCAATTTCCATTAGAGCCCGGTTTGTTAAGGCGGTTACCAGCACAGAAAAGCCCTCTTTACAAAGTCTTGCACATAGCTCCGCAATCATGTATGTTTTGCCTGTACCTGGAGGGCCTTGCAAAATCATTGTATCAGTTAGGCTTAACTGGGCGTAGACAAAATCGGCAACATTATCATGATTGATAAGTGTTGGAGTCCAATTCTTTTGAGTATATGCACAATCCAAAACAGAAGAAACCGAAGTGCTTATTTTATCTTCTACCACTCTTTGTAAATTCATTACGTAATCTATCGGTGGACGTTGAGGACCAAATGCAAGAATTATTCCAGGAGTATCTTTTATGTATTCTGCAAAATCAAGGCTTACTTTGCGAAAGCCTACTAATGAAAAGTTCTTGTCATTTGTTGACGAATGCCAAATGCATACAGCTTCAGTTGAGTTATATCTCTGTTTGTACAAATCACGGTAAGTTAATTTTCCCCAGTTCCTATAGTTTTGTAAGTTTGGGGGAAGTACCATACACATCAAAAACTCCCCTTTTCTTGGCAAAGATCTAGTATTGGGGAACTTCATGATCATTTCTCCGTCTTTGAACGTAACGAACTGTGCAACAAACATCTCCTCGCTGATTTGTAGCAAGGAGATGGCTGATGTCATGAATTTTTTATTGAATTCCTCAGTTTCAGCTTTAAGCTCATCCTCAAGGAATTGCCAATGATTAAGTCTGTTGATATACATATTACAATAGAGATTCTTCTTCAGCGCCAACTGAAGCTGGCAACGTTTGGGCTGGTAAGTCATGCATATCTCGCATTGCCAGCTTGAGTTCCTCATTAGGATTATTGAATGGTTCTGGAGTCTTGTTATAACCAATTGTTGTACCAAAGTTGAAATGAAGACCCTTAAAATATTTTAGAGTCTCTGCAAGCGCTATACATCTATTCTTGTACTGCATATTTTCAGGGCTGAAAGTAATTGCAATAGTATTTGTATCTCGAGGCAGTGCATAGAATGGTACACATTGAGGCCCATCATGAGTTACAACCCAAAGCATCGATCCATCCTTTGATAATTGCTCCCAATCAGATGTGTTGAGAGAGAAAGCGCGTCTTCTGGATTTATAACTATGAACAACAATTGGAACCTCTCTTCCCGTTGGGTCAAGTACACCATAGATATTGCACCATGCGTCCTCACATATACCTTTTGTGAAACGATAACCTTTTTCTTCAAGATACAATTTAACATCAGTTTTTGCTTGAAGAAGATTATCCCTCATTTCTTCTGCAGAAAGACCTGCATATTGAGGTTCAGCAACGGTAATAGTACATGGTTCTCCGGATTCTGAAACAGATTCTATGTCGATTGGTATAATTATATCGCTCAGATTATTGACATTATAATCATCCGAATCCTTATCTTCTGGATTTGGCTCGTTAATCATACCCATAGCAGCCAATTGACTCTTGAGGATTTCGTTTTCATCCTCAAGTTGTTTAACTTTGTCGGTCAGTCCTCCGATTTGAGCACTGTTTTCAATGATGATTTGAATTTGCTCGTCAGTAAGTTTGCTACTTACATTCATCAAGAGTTCGCGCTTCTCCTTCTTCCAAACCACATTGAGGACTATCGAGTCTTCTATTGGCTTGGTTTTAGGGAAGCTTGTTTCATTGAATTGTCCAGATTGTTCTTTCCAAACCTCAATCAATTCATGAACAGCATTGATATAGTTGTCATCCTCCCATTTTGCTGGTAGCTGATAGTATTCATAAACCTTATCATCTATCAGTTTATAGGCATTAATAGCTCCAATTACAGATTGAGGCTGAAGGCAACTACGAGAATCCATCAGAATATTCCTATAGTCTGTTTCAGGATCAACAAGCAAGGATATAATGTTCTTGAGCAAATCTCCTATATTTCCCCCATCCTTATTAAGGTCACAAAATGACTTCAGAACACCATTCTGGTTTGGGAAGATAGAAAGATGCGAGTATGAAATATTAGCATGTGAAAGAAATCTGTAATACTTATTGAGTATTTCCCATATTTTAACTTCACCTACCTTACCAAGTGATGTGTTGATTGCGTCAAGTGTACCCATAGACGATATTGCTTCCTCTATCTGGCTGCAAACATATTCGTTTGCGGATAGCCACAGGTCGGATGAATCAAAAGAAATATCGCCTTCAAAGTTTGTTTGACTTGGCAAAATCTCTTTGGATACGTCGAATATATCTCTTTGATACTTATATAGTTCCGAGTCTTTGTCCTTAGGAAGGAGACTGACAACATAAAGGGCGATCTTGTCAAGAACATCTTGAGGTTTATAATGATATTTTTCTCTGAAATAGTTTCCGTAGACATACGAATTAGTCGTAGCAAACTTAGATTTTAAGTCTGCTGCAAATGAAGTGATTGTTTTGTTCTGATTAACAGAAAAAGCAGATGCATCTATGTCCTTATGAAGTAGAATCTCCTTGTAGTTCAAATCGGCAGATTTGAAGATGTCATTCTTTAATTCTTCAGGAACTCCCGCATCTTTATAAAGGTTTTTATGTGCACAGAAATTTCCTTCCTGGTTTGGAAGAACTTCAAATGCATCTAAATTCGTAATTTGAATGTTCAATGCTAAAAGTGCATCATTCAACCATTTTGCATCAAGACCAGATGGAAGTTTTGATAGTGCTCCTAGTGACTTCAAGCTATTGAGAACTCGTGACACAAACCAAGTATCTACTTCCTTCCATGCAGCGTCAAGAATACTATTGTCTGTTATAGATACCGCATCAGTAATAGAATATAGTGAAGTACATATCTCATAGAAACGTTTTCTTTGGTTTCTGAATTCAAAAGAATACTTTTCTTCGGCATTTGGGATAATAGAAATCAATGGCATAAGACGAGAAACTTTAGTAGTCTGATTGCCATCATCTATAATATTTTTTGCTAAACGATTGAGATCTGCGCTATAGCTTTGAGAATTATACTTGGAATCCAAAGATACAGCTGTTACATCGCTATGCAACAGAATTGGCTTTACATCTTTACCTAGCTTTACGAGTAAGTCAATAATAAATGCAGAAACCTTTTCTCCTTGCTTGAAATTCTCAGCATCTATTTTCTTCAACTCGCCATTCATATTTGGGAGTAATGCATACTTCTTAAGGCAGCGTTCGTCATAAGTCTGAACATGCGTCAAGAATTTATTATACCAATCAGTAACAGCAACTCCTTCTTCAAGAGTTATATTGTTCCAGTTGTTTTTTTCTTCGATATTCTTACATAAATCCTTAGTGTTCCAAATATCCAAACCTTCTTCCCAGACAAATTGAGACCATTCGAGATTATCTTTAATTAATTTGTCTGGATACAGACTAGTCAGGAGGCTAAAGACATCATTTTCATTTTTACTCTCTTTGACAAATATACAATCGGCGAGTTTTTTTAACTCTTTGTTTGCATATGACTCAACAACAGGATATTTTAGAAGAACATCACGATAGTTCTTAATAACATTTTCAGAATACCATTTTTCATCAAGTTTGTCATGCTCCTTTGCCTTCTTTAGTCCGTTTGCGAGCAGATAGAGTTTTCCGTAACTATTGGATGATAAATACGAAACCAAATTGTCATATAAGCTATAAACTTTGCTATATATGATTTGATTGATTCCGACTTCAGAGATATTATTATGTTCCTCATCCCAATTTTGACCTGACAACAAAAGGCTCTGTCGTTCTTCATCTGGTTCAAAATCTGGACTATTTAGGATTATTGGTTCTTCAAGTTGGGTTTCAATACCAACTAATGGCAATACACAGAAATGCGAAGTGTTACCAGCATGACTGACAATACAATTATTCTCATCGACCTCGATGGCTGCGTCAATTCTGATTTCTCTATCTGCTCTATATCTATCCGATAGTTCTTTGTTATATTCATGATAGGATGAATATAGGAACCTTCTGATGGATGTTGTCTCGCCATGTATTTCAAATATAGCGGACATTACATTTGGGGCTACTTCTTCAATTGGGCGTCTGATAATGTTAGTAATTTTACCATTATCATTTAATTCAATTGATGCTAATTCTTTACAGAAAAGCATAGTCTGTGTTATGTGTTTGTAAAAATTCTCAATACCGAGTTGTATTGCTCTGCGACCTGAATCTGTAGAAACATGGTAAGTAAAAGTTGTCCATTCGAACAAATCCCCATAATACTTCTGTGACTCTTCCATTTTATCGAGTCCTTCAAGAAGTTCTTTTTCGATTTGTCCATCACGGTACATCGTAACGCTAAATCCACAAAGTTCAGTTTTTTCATCGTTACTATACATATTACTTTCTATTGTAACGACTTTTGATAGACAATGAGTTGTTAAGAAGCCCGTACCAAACCTACCGGTGCTTTCTGAATTTTCCTTATCTTCACTATACTTATACAACAGACCAAATCGTGCATCAGAAGTAAATGGATTTCCATCATGACGAAATCTTACGATATCACCTTCTATTTCTATACGCACGTTTATTTGGTTTCGTGTTGGGTCACTTACAATTGTATCTTTCGCATTTTGTATAAGCTCCCAAACCCAACGTTTGCGATCCACGTCGCTGGGCTGATTAAGTTGGCGCAAACGTTTTGCAACGTTGCTTATGTACATTTTACGAAGAAGTTTCTCGTAAGAACCTTTAATTACACTCGGTGGTGCGATTTCTGTTTTTATTGTAGACATAATTGTTAACTTTAATAGTTGCCAATTCTTGTGATGCTGCTTCCAAAGAGGCTCCGATTGCTAAAGCATTTTCGTCATAACCATAATCTCTGAATTCAATAATGTTCTCTTGCTTATTTACGATTTTCATTCGTTTTGGGGACATTTGAATATTGTTCTGCCATAATGGATGCACGCCATCCATATTGTACATAGTCACAGTGTATCCTTCGGCACCTTCAATATTCTTTTCAATTGTTATTCTACGATGACAATTGTAGTTATGTCCGGAGACATCTTGCCCATTTTGGAAGCGGACATGGTCTGATGAATCGAAAACAATTTTCCCACTAGGAGGGTTATTATCTCCTTTTATAATGCAGGTTAAAAAATCTTTTTCCATTAGCTGATATTGTTTTATGTATTATTAATCTTTGATTATCTTTATAGCACCTTTAGGTATATAAGCAGTAGCGAACAAATGGCTCTCAAATAACTCTACCACCACTCTCTGTTGCCCAGCAATCCTTGTTACTCTACCACGTATATCCTTAAACTCACCCTCTGTAATCACTACTTCATCCCCTAACTTACATTTGATATTCTCAGAAGTAACAGGGATGATATGAGGATTATGGATGGAAGTTAAACGGATAAAATTATCCATAGCAGTATCGGCAATGATAAGAGGAGGATTCTTGGTTGGCGCATTTTCACAATGTGAAGTATGGTCGTAATAGTAACTCAACAAAGCCCTATTTTCAAAAGCCTTGATGTTCTTATCTTGCAAAAGAGAGTCAACTTGCTCTGCCGATGCATGAACAAACACAAAAGAAGAAATAAGAGGCTCCGTGATGATTCGCTTCTTTCCTTGCTTTCTTACCTCTTTATATCGTAAAGGAACATAACATACCAATCCTTTAGCCTCTACGAATGATTTTGCCTTGATTATACGCCCATACGTAACTCGTAGAACAAACCATTGCTTGTTTAGTGAAGGCACGTTCTCTACCGACACCCCATCCTTGTTGTTTTGGATGGAGGGCGTACAAGAGGAAAGTCTTGCACTTGGACACGATGAACCTGTGTCAGTAGGTTGCCCATTATACAATGAAGCATCAACCATAAGAGGCTGATTGGCAGAATCTTCCATTTTCGTTAAAGAATTAGATAAAACCTGTTGGTCTTTACTTTATAGAATTGCCGTTATTTAACTACAAAAATAATAAAATTAAATTAGACCAAAGAAGAATATAAGGAGAAAAGTAGAGACAACTAAACATTTTAACGTTTGTTTATAGTTCAAATAATAATACCTAATAAAGTCTGCTGGGGCTATGCTGAAACAGATACAGCAATTGCCCCAGTCGTTGCTTCGATTTTTACCGACTTGTTGTTGGGAACACAACTTATAAAACAATGAAACTGGTTTATTTCATTTTACAAGATAACACCAGCTACAACGGCATTTATATCTACGCCCCCTCTTTGCCGATGTCAGCAAGAACCTGAGAGTAACATTGCTTGGTTCTGAAAAAATCATTAAGAATCACAGCAAGATAGGTTTTTGTATTTGGAATATTCGGCATTAGCAAACATTGCAACTTAGACAGAACATAATAAGACTTTTCTTCCTTATACAGAATATACAAGACAGTATTATGCACTAAATGATTAGTACGATTAACAGCCTTTTTCATATTCTCTACATCTTGGAGATTCTCCGAATCCACCATATCCCAATGAAGGTCCCAAATTGTAATAAAGGCAGAGTCGTTTGAAGCCTCTATCATAAACTTCTCATTTTGATACGTGAAGTAAATGTCATCATGCTCTATACGAACTTCACAATTGAGCTGCCGAAGCAACTCAAGACACAAGTCTCTAGTACCAATATTCTCATTGCTATCATTAGATGGCGAGATAGAATTAACGATCTCATCCATCTCTTTTTCTGCTCTTTTCTGGCGGATGTAATACATCAAACTTATGCCAATCAATACTGAAATAATTGGTAACATCATAATTATAATCTTTTTAAATTAATACTTTATGAGATGGCAAAGTTAGTGCTTTTTTTGCAAACAGATGTACAAACTCGGGAAAAACTTATCTCCACAAGCCTTGTGGAGCCTAAACATTTGTAGCATCCACCACCATTTATTATTTTTGCAGCCAAAATAACAATAAAAATAATAGGAATATGGAAAGACTCTTTTTTTTCGTGATTGCCGTTGCGTTAGCATTCGGCGTTGGTTGCCTGGGAAGAAACAGAAAGATTGGTTTCGGATGGGCTTTTGGTATCTCACTCATCAATGTGGTGATTGGTCTCATTGTCGTATTATGCTCCAAGAAGAAAACGCCAAATGAGCTTGAAAAGAAGAACTAAGTTGAAGATTTGGGGATGGGTATGTATTCTGATTGGAGTAATTGGCTTTATCAGTATCATTATGCGTGGCAACCCAAAACTCGGACCGAGCGTTTGGGTTGCCATAGGAGTTTATTTGTTATACAGGAAGAATACCTAAGAAAATTCACTTCCACTCCACAAGCTTTCTATCCAATGGTATCTTCTTGGGTTCGCCACGATTGCCATCAATGAAATAACTCCCGGCTAGACTTTCATCAAACTGGAGAGTGAAGGCTTGACGGATACGGGCACATTTCTCATTGATAGAATTAGACAACGGATTCGTCAGGGCTTCAATGCTCTGGCGAATCTTCTCTTCTGAAAGATGAGTCCCGTTGTTGTTCGATTTCTTGCGAATATCCACATAGATATCATATAGCTCTTCCCTATAATCCGACAGACATTTGAAAAGGATTCCCTCCTCATGACGCAAAAAGAGAATATACACCGCTTTTACCAATGGCTCCATCTTGATAGTCATATCATGATAGTCGGGCAGTATGATATCGTAATTCTCCGTGATGACCATTCTACTCAGGTTCTTGGGTGGAAAGAGATACTGCTTCAGCACCCAATCGCTTACTCCGCCAAGGCGTAAGTCCTGTACCTGTCGGTACACCTCCTTCATCTTCTGCCTGATATCATAGCTGAATGTTTCATCTGCCGGAATCGGTGTCGGATCAAATATACTGTATGGAAAATCATCGACAGAGCTGAACATCACTTTGCAATCCGGCAACTTATCATACGCAGCCTGCATCAATGGCATAAAATCCTCATCTTCCTCTATAGACAAAGAATAGGAATTGACATAATATATGCCATCCTCCTCATGGTCTAGCTGTAAGATGCTAGGATGTAATTTCTCCTTATTCTTTTCTTCTACCAATTGCGACAACAGCAAATCGGAAGGAACAGAGATGTTCAAATCCTCTTTATTCATCGCAGGATAGCTGTAGAGAGCTGTCTTCCTGATATGAGGACCCAGAAATGGGAAATAATTAAAATGAATTGACTTGCTGATAAACAAGTTGTTGATATCCAGGAGATGGTTGATGATGGAAAGGTTCAACTTTTCATCATACCCATTCTCTACAAAGAATACCTCGCCATGTAGGCGTGTTGGGAAGTCGCGAAACTTCAATACCTTTTTTCTTCCAATCTTTCCGGTCATTGCTTACCTATTATTATATGGTTGAGTACAAATTTGTCAATATCAGATCTATCTTCTTCTGCATTTATCGAATAGCTAAACACCGAACATGGCAAAAAGAACAAAAAAGACTCACCCTGAGCGCGCTGTTCTAAAGGGAAGCGGGGGGGGGAGTATGTTGTTACACAAGGTACAAATGTTATTCGAAACAACAAAACTTTTAGCAAAAAAGTTTCGAAAAAAGTTGTGTGAGGGGACACAATCGTAAAAAGGAGAGCTATTTGCGGAACATGATTTTTCCAACAAAAGGGATGAGGCTAGAAGGAAGTTTAGAAAGAAGTACGCAAGCGATAAAGAACCAATAAATATACGCACGTATAAATCTTTTTTCTTCGAAAAAAGTATCAAAGTATCATTTTTAGGCATAAAATAAAAGTTATATCATTAATACACAGAACCTTATCACGAATGAGACTTCTCTGAAAATGAAGAGAGAAGTATCATCGAAGTATCATAAATTAGCGAAAAGTATCATGATTTCTTGCTTGCATCGAAAAAAAATGCTTTATGAAGTGATAATAATAGCATTTATAAGGCAATAAACAGGATGTTTTTGCGTTTAGTAAAACAGAATGTTTTATTCTTA
>ENA-ORRQ01003060-ORRQ01003060.1-human-gut-metagenome-genome-assembly--contig:-NODE-3060-length-10272-cov-2.917001_pt1 | contig 10272 bp, 8 predicted proteins | sample MGYA00242177_ERZ509138 | MGnify/ENA primary metagenome ERZ509138 (study PRJEB26280, sample SAMEA2338628) | human gut metagenome | biome: human gut; feature: human-associated habitat; material: faeces...
GGGCAGATGAGGTGACTGCGTCGGTTCCTTTTTTAAAAAGTACTTTATCTTAAGGGGGCAAAATGCTATAATTGTTAGCAAAGACTATTCTAGGACGGGTGGAAGAATCAGCGGTGACATATGCGTTTTTGGTCACGGGTTTCTTTTTATTTAGGAGATTAGTATTATGAAAAGTAATAAAGTAAAGCTCAGAGGGAGACTTCGTAAATCTCTCTACTGGCCGATGTTCATGACGATTCTTCTGATATGTATGAATGTCGTGATCTATATGGATGACATACTTTCAGGTGTGATGTTTTCAATATTTACCGCAATTTATTTTGTGGTGTCCCTGATCGTGTATGTGAGAAATAAGCCGGTTTTAGTCAATGAGCTGATCAATTTTGCAACGCAGTACGGAACGGTACAGAGGCAGCTTTTAAACGAATTTGAGATACCATATGCGCTGTTAGACTACAATGCGAAGATTTTGTGGGTGAATGAACAGTTTACAGAACTGACCGGGAAAGATAAAAAATATCACAAGTCGATCACGACGATTTTTCCTTCATTGACAAAGGAATTTCTACAGAAAAATGAAGGGTCAGAATCAGTGAGCCTGAAATTGAAAGATCAGGATTTCCGTGTTTCTTTAAAAAGAATCTACTTTGAAGAGTTAAACAGTGTGGACAGTCTTGTTACGCTCGATGAAAGCAACGAATATCTGACAGCGGTGTATCTTTTCGATGAGACGGAAAAGAACCGTTACATGCGGGAAAACCAGGAACAGAAAATGGTTGCGGGGCTTGTGTATATCGACAACTATGATGAGGCGCTTGACAGCATTGAAGATGTAAAGAGATCGCTTCTGGTGGCGCTGATCGACCGGAAAGTCAATAAATATTTTACGGAACTGGATGCGTTAGTCCGCAAGATTGAAAAAGATAAGTATTTTGTTGTATTGAAATATCAGTATCTTGCAAAACTCCGCGAAGACCGCTTCAGCCTGATCGAGGATGTAAAAACAGTTAAGGTCGGCAATGAGATGGCGGTGACACTGAGCATCGGTATTGGTCTGGACGGTCTGGTTTATGCGCAGAATTACGAATTTGCCCGCACGGCGATTGACTTTGCACTGGGACGCGGCGGTGACCAGGCGGTCATCAAGACTCCGGAGAGCATTACCTACTACGGTGGCAAGAGTCAGCAGGTAGAGAAAAATACCCGTGTCAAGGCGAGAGTAAAAGCCCACGCCCTGCGGGAGATCATTACCGGCAAGGATCGCGTCATTGTTATGGGTCACCGGATGCCTGATGTGGACAGCTTCGGGTCTGCAGTGGGTATCTACCGGATTGCCCAGACTTTGGGCAGAAAAGCCCATATTGTACTGAACGAGGCGACGACTTCTGTTCAGCCTCTGGTAGAGCTGTTTAAGAATAATCCGGAATATGATGAAGATATGATCATCACCAGCCAGCAGGCAATTGATATGGCAGGCAGCAACACTGTACTGGTAGTCGTGGATGTCAATAAGCCGTCCATTACAGAATGCCCGGATCTGCTGCGCTTCTGTAAATCCGTAGTGGTTCTGGACCATCACAGACAGGGCACAGAGACTATAGAAAATGCCACATTATCCTATGTGGAGCCTTATGCATCCTCGGCCTGTGAGATGGTATCTGAGATCCTGCAGTACACTTATGACAATATCAAGATCCGTACGGAAGAGGCGGATTGTATGTACTCCGGTATCATGATCGATACCAACAACTTTATGACCAAGACCGGTGTCCGCACCTTTGAAGCTGCCGCATTTCTGCGTAGAAATGGCGCAGATGTCACCAGAGTCAGAAAACTGTTCCGTGAGGATGCTGCAGAATATAAGGCAAAGGCAGACGCAGTCAGCCAGGCAGAGATTTACAAGCAGTTTTTTGCCATCTCTCTGTGTACCGCGGAGGATCTGCCCAGTCCTACGATCATTGGGGCACAGGCAGCCAACGAACTGCTGAATATCAAAGGAATCAAGGCAAGTTTCGTACTCACGGATTATCAGGGTAAGATCTATGTCAGTGCCAGATCCATTGATGAGGTTAATGTACAGATCATTATGGAACGTATGGGTGGCGGCGGTCACATGAACACTGCAGCCTGTCAGATGGAGGGTGTAGGATTGGTAGAAGCCATCGGCGTGCTGAAGCATACCATTGACGATATGTTGGAATCCGGAGAGATTTAGAGATAGGAAAGGCAGGTATATAACATGAAAATTATTTTACTTCAGGATGAAAAAAAGCTGGGCAAAAAAGGAGATATCATTGAAGCCAGCGAAGGATATGCAAGAAACTATATTTTACCGAAAAAGATCGGTGTGGAAGCAACTTCCAAAAATATGAATGACCTGAAGCTTCAAAAAGCGAATGAAGAAAAGGTAGCACAGGAGAACCTGGATGCGGCAAAAGCTCTGGCAGCGGAGCTGGAGACTAAGCAGGTCATGGTTAAGATCAAAGCAGGAGAAGGCGGCAAGACCTTTGGCTCCGTATCTTCCAAGGAGATCGCAACTGCCTGCAAGGAACAGCATGGCATTGAAATCGATAAGAAGAAAATTGTACTTCCCGAGAGCCTGAAGAATTTTGGTTCCTATGAGGTGACAGTAAAGCTTCATCCTCAGGTGGCAGCAAAACTGACGGTGAAAGTTACGGAGGCATAGACAGGCCCATGCCGGCTATAGATGAAAATGTAATCAAAAGAATAATGCCCCACAGCCTGGAGGCAGAACAGTCGGTGATCGGATCTATGTTCATCGATACGGAGGCAATCGCTGCCGCGACGGAACAGATCTCGGGAGAGGATTTCTACAATCGTCAGTACGGTATTGTATTTGACACGATCGTGGAATTGAACAACGAGGGAAAACCGGTGGATTTTGTTACCCTGCAGGATCGACTGAGATCCAGGGAAGATGTGCCGCCGGAGGTCAGCGGACTGGATTTCCTGACGAACCTGATCGCATCGGTGCCCACCTCCGCTAACATTAAGTACTATGCCGGTATTGTTGCGGAGAAAGCAACCCTCAGACGACTGATTCGTACCAACGAAGAGATTGCCAATACCTGCTACAGCGGGAAAGAAAGTCTGGATACAATCCTGGAGAGTACCGAGAGCAAGATCAATGAAGTGGTACAGAAAAAGAATGTAAAAGAGTTTGTCCCGATCCGTACGGTGGTTATGAATGCTATGGACAAGATCGAGAAGGCATCCAAGCTTCACGGAACTGTTACAGGTATTGCCACCGGATTCATTGATCTGGATTATCGTACTGCCGGTATGCAGCCCTCTGACCTGGTGCTGATCGCCGCCCGTCCTTCCATGGGTAAGACAGCGTTTGTGCTGAATATTGCGCAGCATGTGGCTTTTAAGCAGAATCTGCCGGTAGCCATATTCAGTCTGGAAATGAGTAAGGAGCAGTTGATCAACCGTATGTTTTCCCTGGAATCCAGCGTGGATGCACAGAAGCTTCGTACCGGCCAGCTGAATGACCAGGAGTGGGAGCGACTGATCGAGAGTGCCGGTGTCATCGGTAAATCCAAACTGATGATTGATGACACGCCGGGCATCAGCATTGCAGAGCTCCGCTCCAAATGCAGGAGAATGAAGCAGGAAAACGGTCTGTCCATGATCATCATTGACTATTTGCAGTTGATGTCAGGCAGCGGCGGCAGAAGCAGCGACTCCAGACAGCAGGAGATTTCCGATATTTCCCGTTCCTTAAAGGCGGTAGCCAGAGAGTTATCCGTACCGGTGCTGGCTCTGTCCCAGCTGAGCCGAGCGGTAGAACAGAGACCGGATCATCGGCCGATGTTGTCTGACCTGCGTGAATCCGGAGCTATCGAGCAGGATGCCGACGTGGTAATGTTTATTTACCGTGATGATTATTACAACCATGATTCACCGGACAAGGGTATTTCCGAGATCATCATTGCCAAGCAGAGAAACGGTCCGATCGGAACCGTACAGCTGGCATGGCTGCCGGAGTACACCAAGTTCGCTAACCTGGAAAACGACAGAAAAAAAGATTTTTAAGTATCCTGCGAATACAGAATATAAAACACGAAAGAGAACAAGTAAGGGAAATTCCCCTGTACCTGTTCTCTTTTTTATTTCACATTTTCATAATATGACAATTTAGAAAAGGAGAGATTATGGGAGAGTATTTATTGATTTCGGATGCAGCAAAACAGGTAAAGGTGGAGAGCCACGTACTTCGCTATTGGGAAGAGGAATTACATCTGCCCATCAAAAGAAACGAGCAGGGGCACCGCTATTATACGAAGGAAGACGTGGAACGGTTCAAAGAGATCAAGAGCATGAAAGAAAGGGGATTACAGTTGAAAGCAATTAAAATGATATTAAAGGACGGGAAACTGGATGTGCTGCCGGAGGAAACGACAGAAAAAGAAGCAGCTGCCGCACCGCGTATGGCAATTGAAATTGTAGATGAGACAGTGAAGAAAACAGTACCATCACCGGTGCAGGAGACCTCGCTGACAGGCGAAAACCGGGAGGAGAAGGTTAAAAGACTACAGTGGATTCTGCAGCAGATGATCCGTGAAGCCGTAAAAGAAAATAATCAGGAGCTATGTCGGGAATTAAAGGAGAGCATGGTGAAAGAACTGGATTATCAGTTCCGCAGCAGAGAGGAGCGTGAGGAAGAGCGGGATCGCAGGCTGGAACAGCGCAGCGAAGAATATTATCAGAAGATGGACGAGCTGTTACGGAAAAAGACCAAAGGACGGTTGCAAAAACAGCCAAAAGATACACCCGTGAATCCAAAAGAGAATGAAAAACATAAAGCAGAAAAAAAGAAAAGGCATTTCATTTTCTGAAATGCCTCTCCAAGGTTGCATTTTAAGTCGGAAATTAATCCTCTGCGATAGCACCAACGGGGCACTGACCTGCGCAGGAACCGCAGCTGATGCACTTATCTGCATCAATTTCGAACTTTCCGTCGCCCATGCTGATAGCGCCAACGGGGCACTGTGCTTCACAAGCTCCACATGCTACACAAGCATCACCAATAACAAATGCCATAATCTTTTCCTCCTATTTTGCGTGTATCAAATCATATTGTTTGATACAAATTTATCAATATAACTATTAGTATTGTAATATAAATATGGCTTGAATACAAGTCTTATTTAGTATTTTTTATCATTAGTTACAGTTGTTTATTTATATTTATTGAACTCCAGGATCTTCTTCGCATTCTGAATTCTCTCCTCGGTGGGGGGCTCCACACCTTCCAGCTTATAGGGAATTCCCAGCTCTTTCCATTTGTATGCCCCTAATGTGTGATAGGGAAGAACTTCTACCTTCATAACGGTATCCAGAGTGTCAATGAATTCTCTTGTTTTCTTCAGATATTCGTCATTGTCAGTGATTCCGGGTACCAGCACATGACGGATCCACATGGGGATACCCTGTTCGGAGAGGTATCTTGCGCAGTCCAGAATGTTTTTGTTGGTATGGCCGGTGAGTTTTTTGTGCTCCTCATCATCAATATGCTTGATGTCCAACATGACAAGATCGGTATATTTCAGTAATTCGTTGAATTTGGAGAAGAAGGGCTCTTCTCTGGTAAAAGGCTGTCCGGAAGTATCAAGGTCGGTGTTGATGCCTCTCTCGTGAGCCTTACGGAAGAGATCGATGAGAAAATCAATCTGTAATAAAGCTTCGCCGCCGCTGACGGTGATGCCGCCTTCTTTGCCCCAGTAGCTGCGGAAACGCTCTGCCTTATCCAGAAGCTCGTCTGCTGTCATCAGATTGTCAGTGTCGGGATTCCAGGTATCTACATTGTGGCAATATTGACAACGCATATTGCAGCCCTTGAGGAAGATAAGATAGCGGATTCCGGGTCCGTCTACTGCGCCGAAGGATTCTAATGAGTGAATTCTGCCTTTGATCATTGTAATAATCTCCATTCTCTGCCATGCAGGCAGCTGAGGGGTGAGTGTAGTTAACACTATTCAGAACTCCATTCGCAAAATCGTTCCTTCGGAACTTTCCTTTTGCTCATGGAGATGGCTTCGCCAAATAAATATTTTCAAATACTCTTGCGAATGCAAGCATTCGAAGAGCATCCGAAAATATTTAATGGTTCTGAATAGTGTATCCAAAAAGGGACCGGACATTACTGCCCGGCCCCATATACATCAATTATCTCAAAACCTGTAAGAATTACAGACTCTTATGGCAGGTTCTTGCGATAACATCATCCTGCTGCTCCTTGGTCAGGCTGATGAACTTAACAGCATAACCGGATACACGGATGGTGAAATTAGCGTACTCAGGCTTCTCAGGATGAGCCTGTGCATCTAACAGCTTCTCGGTACCGAATACGTTAACGTTGAGGTGATGAGCACCACGATCGAAGTAACCATCCATTACACGTACCAGAGTTTCTTTCTGCTCGTCAAGGTTGTGACCAAGAGCGGAAGGAGCCATGGTCTGGGTATTGGAGATACCATCCAGAGCATACTCATAAGGCAGCTTAGCTACAGAGTTCAGAGAAGCCAGCAGACCACTCTTCTCAGCACCGTAGGAAGGTGATGCACCGGGAGCGAACGGTGTGTAAGCTGCTCTACCATCGGGCAGAGCACCGGTAGCCTTACCATATACAACGTTAGAGGTAATGGTCAGTACGGAAGTGGTAGGCTCAGAATTTCTGTAGGTGTGGTTCTTCTTGATCTTCTCCATGAAGGTCTTCAGCAGCCATACAGCGAATTCATCAGCTCTGGGATCATCGTTACCGTACTTAGGGAAGTCGCCTTCAATCTTGAAGTCTACAGCACAACCCTGATCATCACGGATAACCTTAACCTTAGCATACTTGATAGCGGACAGGGAGTCAGCTACATGGGACAGACCTGCAATACCGGTTGCGAAGGTTCTTCTTACATCGGTATCGATCAGAGCCATCTCAGCTGCTTCGTAGTAGTACTTATCATGCATGTAGTGGATCAGGTTCAGGATGTTAACATACAGAGATGCACACCAGTCAAGCATGATGTCATATTTATGCATAACTTCGTCGAAATCAAGGTACTCGGAAGTGATAGGAGCGATTTCGGGACCACACTGCATATGTTTGCCGTCCTTGTCCAGATGCTTCTCATCCTTACCACCGTTGATAGCGTACAGTAAGCACTTAGCCAGGTTAGCACGAGCACCGAAGAACTGGATCTCCTTACCGGTCTGAGTAGCGGATACGCAGCAGCAGATGCTGTAGTCATCACCCCAGATAGGCTTCATAACGTCATCGTTCTCGTACTGGATGGAAGAAGTATTCACAGAAATCTTAGCTGCGTACTTCTTAAAGTTATCAGGCAGAGCGCTGGAGTACAGAACAGTCAGGTTCGGCTCGGGGCTGGGTCCCATGTTCTCCAGAGTATGCAGGAAACGATAGTCGTTCTTGGTAACCATATGACGGCCGTCCATGCCGATACCACCAACTTCCAGAGTAGCCCATACGGGGTCACCGGAGAACAGCTGGTTGTAAGAAGGAATACGAGCGAACTTAACCATACGGAACTTCATGGTCATATGGTCGATCAGCTCCTGAGCTTCTTTCTCGGTCAGGGTGCCTTCCTTTAAGTCTCTCTCAATATAGATGTCCAGGAAAGTAGAGATACGTCCAACGGACATAGCTGCACCGTTCTGGGTCTTGATAGCTGCCAGGTAACCGAAGTATAACCACTGGATAGCTTCCTTAGCGTTGGTAGCGGGGCCGGAAATATCGTAACCGTAGATCTTAGCCATTTCCTTCATTCCCTGCAGAGCCTTGATCTGATCAGCGATCTCTTCTCTCAGACGAATGATTTCCTCGGTCATAACGCCGGTACCGCAGTTCTTCTTATCCTTCTTCTTCTCCTCGATCAGGAAATCAATACCGTACAGAGCAACACGACGGTAGTCGCCTACGATACGGCCACGGCCATAGGTATCCGGCAGACCGGTCAGGATTTTATTATGACGGGCTTTCAGCATCTCTGGTGTGTAGATGTCGAATACACCCTGGTTATGTGTTTTATGATATTTTGTAAAGATCTCTTTCAATCTTTCATTCGGCTCATAACCGTAAGTTGTACAAGCCTTTACTGCCATGTTAATACCACCGTAAGGCATAAACGCTCTCTTAAGCGGTTTGTCTGTCTGAAGTCCGACAACTTTCTCCAGGTCTTTCATGCTCTCGTCGATATATCCCGGGCCGTATGCTGTAAGACCGGATACAACTTCTGTCTCCATGTCAAGAACGCCGCCTTTTGCACGTTCCTCTTTCTGCAGCTCCTGAAGTCTTCCCCACTGTTTATCTGTTGCCTCTGTAGGTCCTTCCAGGAATGATTCGTCTCTGTCATACGGTGTGTAGTTCTCCTGAATGAAATCGCGTACATCTACAGAATTTTTCCAGTTCTTTCCGGAAAATCCTGCCCACTGATCAAATTGTGCCATAATTTGAAAGCCTCCTCTGAAATCTTAATAAATTTATTCGTTTCATACCGAAGCACATCATCTGCGCTTTCGGTTCATGCAATGAGCGGTTAAACAGTCCAAATGATATCGTAATTTGTATCTCATTGCCACATGCGCTAGTATAACATCACCCGAAGGAAAAAACAACCATTATAACGAGAATCCTTCTCAAAAACGCCTTTGTTCTTGATTTAGTACAATTTTGCCTGTATACGCTCTTATATTTACTATATATTGTGTTTGTTAAATCATTATCATACTTTCAGTAGCGGTACTTTTTCTTCTCCTTTATTAAAAATATAATTGTCACCGCCAAAGCCATCGTTTCTGCAGCCAAAACGGACGTCCACACTCCGTCGATACCGATAATCAGAGGAAGGAAACATACTGCCGCCACCTGAAACAAAAACGTTCTCAAAAACGAAATAGCCGCCGACACAAATCCGTTATTCAATGCCGTAAAGAAAGAAGACGCCCATATGTTGATTCCCATAATCAAGAACGAAAAAGAAAACAGGCGGAATCCGCGAACGGTCATCAAAAGAAGCTCTTTATCATAATTTACAAAAATCCTGACAAGAGGCATTGAAAGTATCTCCGCCGCTATCGTCAGTACAATTCCCGCTACAATCAAAATATTTTTACTTTTCCTGTATAAATTATGAAGCTCTGCGTCATTCCCCGCTCCGTAATGATAACTTACAATCGGAGCGCTTCCGACCGAATATCCCATAAAAACCGCAACGAAGATAAAATTCACATACATAATGACTCCAAACGCAGCCACACCGTCTGCACCTGCAAGTTTCATCAACTGAAAGTTATAAAGAATATTCACAAGAGACGTCGACAAATTCGTCACCATTTCCGACGAACCGTTCATGCATGTTTTCAGAAGAATATCTTTATACAGTTTCGTTCTCCAAGTGATCCGCAGCCCATTGCGGCTTCCTTTCGCAAAAAAGAAAAACGGCGCGATCCCTCCTACGATCTGTCCCATTCCTGTAGCGATCGCAGCTCCTGCCACTCCCCACTCAAATACTGCGATAAACAAGTAATCAAACACAACGTTCGTCAGTCCGGCCGCAATATTGATCTTCAGGCTCAAAACCGGCTCTTCCGCGGCAACGAGAAAGCTTTGAAACATATTCTGCAAAATAAACGCCGTCTGCGTCGCAAAAAGAATTCTTCCGTATACGATGCAATGTTCCAAAAGTTCGCCATCCGCTTTGAGCATCCGGGCAATTTGCGGCGTAAAGATAAAACAGATAACCGAAAAAATAACGCTGACGATAATACCGAAATAAAGAATCATCGAAAAATATTGATTCGCTTTTTCCTTCTTACCTTCCCCAAGCGTTTTTGCTACGATGGCGCTTCCGCCTGTTCCGAGCATAAATCCGATTGCTGCGATTCCCATAGATACCGGCCAGATCAGATTTGTCGCCGCAAATGGCATTTTCCCGACATAGTTTGACACAAAAAGTCCGTCTACAATACTGTACATCGACGTACAGATAAGCATAAGAACTGTTGATATTGTAAAGCGAATCAGTCTGCGGTATGTAAAGTGATCCGAAAGCTGTATGTTCATAATCTTAATTCTCCTACCTTTTGTCTGAAAATTTCCATATATTTTGCATTCAAACGTAAAAGTTTCTTTCTCTCCTCTTCTGTCATATGCATAAAAACGCCTGCCTCTGCCTCCATCACGGGAATGATCTTTTGTTTTGCCATCGCTTTTCCTTTTTCGGTCAAAACAATCTG
>ENA-ORRQ01003066-ORRQ01003066.1-human-gut-metagenome-genome-assembly--contig:-NODE-3066-length-10261-cov-2.375955_pt1 | contig 10261 bp, 9 predicted proteins | sample MGYA00242177_ERZ509138 | MGnify/ENA primary metagenome ERZ509138 (study PRJEB26280, sample SAMEA2338628) | human gut metagenome | biome: human gut; feature: human-associated habitat; material: faeces...
ACGTCGCGTTCGGCAGCGGCCGGATTGCGGCGTTTGTCCATTTCTCGTAGACGGTGTTCCAGAGCTTCGATGAGCAGCTTGCGACGGGAGGGGTTTTTTAGGAGATCTTCCTGCAGATACGGGTTACGGTTGACGACCCAGATGTCGCCTAACACCTCAAAAAGCATACGGGCACTGCGCCCTGTGCGACGTTCATTGCGAAGTTCGTCAAGAATGCCGGCGGCTTCCTTACCCAGCAGGCGCCAGACGATTTCTCGGTCGGAAAATGAGGTGTAGTTGTACGGAATTTCACGGATGCGCTTGGCGGCGTCGGCAGTGACGTCGACGTTTGCTGCGCTGTTTTCGTTTTGCATGAGGCTGTTCTCGGGGAGCCTTTAGCAGGCGGCCGGAATTATTTCGGGGTACGGCTGTCTGACAAAGGGTGCAGAAAAAGATAACGAACCCTCCCATTGTATAGGGCTGATGTCGATTGCTCGATAAAGAAGAGTGATTAGGTAACGAAACAAACGGTTGCGGCAAGAGAGGTGGTTTCTAGCAAAAAGCCGAACGGTGCGGTGCGGCAAAAAACGAAAAACAGTCGTATATTGAGGGACGCTTTGTCAGAAGCGCATAAGAACAAACGAAAAACAGGGATAGGCATGACACAGACTGAATTGGATCGCCAAGATTATTTGCGCAAAATCCTCACGGCTCCCGTCTACGATGTGGCGCGCGAAACGCCGCTTGACGAAGCCAAACGGCTTTCATTGAGAATCGGTAACAAAGTTCTTTTAAAGCGCGAGGACACCCAGCCGGTGTTCTCCTTCAAACTTCGCGGCGCCTTCAACAAGATGGTGCATTTGAGTGCCGAAGAGCGCGCCCGCGGCGTGATTTGTGCCTCCGCCGGCAATCATGCGCAGGGGGTGGCTTTGGCGGCGCGGCGATTGGGGTGCCGCGCGGTGATCGTGATGCCGGTGACGGCGCCAGCGCTCAAGGTGGAGGCCGTTCGAAATTTGGGCGGAGAAGTGGTGCTTGTGGGTGAGAGTTTTTCGGATGCGGCCGCTCATGCTGTCAAGATGCAGGCCGAAGAGGGGCTCACCTTCGTGCATCCGTTCGATGATCCGTACGTGATTGCGGGCCAGGGAACGATCGGTATGGAAATCCTGCGCCAGTACCAACCTTCCGACGGAACGCGTCCTGATGCGATTTTCGTGCAGATCGGAGGCGGCGGCCTTGCGGCCGGCGTGGCGACCTACATCAAGGCCATTTATCCGGAAATCAAGGTGTTTGGCGTGGAAACGGTCGATTCTGACGCCATGAAGCGTTCGTTTGATGCTGGTGAGAACGTTGCCCTTGACGACGTGGGACTCTTTAGCGACGGTACGGCTGTCAAACGCGTGGGCGATGAAACGCTTCGTCTTTGTCGTGAAAATCTCGATGGCATCGTACTGGTTAACAGCGACGAGATTTGTGCGGCCATTAAGGATGTTTTTGAAGACACACGCTCAATTGTGGAGCCTTCGGGAGCGTTGTCGCTTGCCGGCCTGAAGGCCTGGGCACGCAAAGAAGGTGTGACGAACAAGACTTTGGTGGCAATCACGTCCGGCGCCAACATGAATTTCGATCGTTTGCGTTTTGTGTGCGAGCGCGCCGAATTCGGCGAAGACCGAGAAGCTGTGTTTGCCGTGACGATTCCCGAAGAGCGCGGTTCCTTCCGCCGCTTGTGCGGTTTGCTCGGCAACCGAGCTGTGACGGAATTCAACTACCGCATGAGTGACAACACGGACGCCTACATTTTCGTGGGTGTGCAGACCACCAATGCCAACGATGTGGAAGAAATCGAAAAGGCGCTCAAAACCGAAGGATTCCCGGCGCTTAATCTCTCGCATGACGAACTGGCCAAACTGCATTTGCGCCACATGGTGGGAGGGCACAGCAAACTGGCTGTCAACGAAAAGCTCTATCGCTTTGAATTTCCGGAACGTCCGGGTGCGTTGATGAAGTTCCTGACCTCTCTGGCTCCGCAATGGAACATTTCCTTGTTCCACTATCGCAATAACGGTGCTGACTTCGGGCGAGTTTTTGCCGGTATCCAGGTTCCACCGCAAGACAACGAACTTTTTGAGCAGTTTCTAAAGACGCTCGGTTATCGCTATTGGGACGAAACAGACAATCCGGCCTGTCGCTTCTTCTTGAGCTGATCGGCGTAAATCGACATCGAGAGTATGCGGGACGCACAAGCGTCCCGTTTCAGTTGGATCCTACTCGAATGAGATGCGTTGATTCGCAGTCGCGATCGACAAGACGGTAGACGCCGCCTTCGTCTTCCACCAGGTCGTAATACCACTTGACGTTTCCCTTCATGTCCTCCAGGCGCACCATGACAGGAAGGTCAAGTTCGTCAAGATTGCTGTTGATGAAACTTTCCGCCTCAAAGGGCGTAGCAAAATTTTCCCAGAAATCGTCGTACTGCACGATGACTTGAACCACAAGGTCGCGTCTCATGTTTGTTCCTTTCTTATTGCGCCACGGCAAAGGCCGGTGATCCGAGTGCCTGCGTGACGGTTCGGGCAAACTGACTGGCTTCGTCCTTGGACGAGAAATTGCCCGACAAAACCTTCCATACTTTGCCGGTGTCGACCACACGAACCTGTGCGTTTTGAACCGAAGCCAGCATCATTTCAGCGTGAGCGGCAGCTTGTTTGGCATTTTCCTGAACGCCGTAAGCGCCGATCTGCACGGACCAGGAGCCGCTTGAGGCTGCGGGAATAGCGGCGGGCAACACTTCGGCAGGTGCTTGAGCGGGCGCCGTTTCCTGCTGAGCAATCAGGGCTCCCATTGCGTCATTCTGAGCCGGCGACTGTTGTTCGGAGGACATTTCGGCGTTTTCGACCGGAATGGAAAGTGTTACGTACACCTGTTCGTCGTATTTGGAGTGCTTCGCAGCCGTATCACTGATGCGAGCTCCCTCGTTGGCAGCCACGGCTTGGGACTGAGTCACAGGCGCAGGTGCCGTTTCGGGTGCAGGTTCGGGAGCCGCTTGATAGGTTTGCGTTTGCCGCACGGTGCTCTTTGGTTGTGTTTGCCGTTGTGCGGCCGAAGCCGTACGAGTCTGAGACGGAACTGATGTGTTCTTTCGGGCGCTAGAGGCAACGATCACGGCATTGTCTGCCGTGGTGGAGGGAATTCTGCCGGCGGCGATATCTCGACGCGTGATGCGCTCGACTCGTACGCGGGCTGTACCCTGCTTTTGATAGCCGAGCTTGACTGCCGCAGCGTAACTCAAATCAATGATGCGACCGTGCAGGAAGGGGCCTCGGTCATTGACGCGCACAATCACCGAGCGACCGTTTTCCAGATTGGTGACCTTGGCAAAACTGGGTAACTCCATCGTGGGGTGGGCTGCCGTCATGGCGTGCATGTCGTAGATTTCGCCGATGGCCGTCTTCTTACCGTGAAACTGCTTGCCATACCAGCTTGCCGTGCCGACTTGATTCATCGCTTTGTCACCCGTGACGGGGTAGTAACGCTTGCCCATGACGGTGTATGGACGATTGGCCCACTTGTTGGGCTGCTCGACTTTGAGCTTTACCTCACTGCCGCCCCAGGGAAGAAATTTCTTTTGGAAAAGTCCGGGCGGTCCGTCGTTTTCATAGTAGCCGTTTGGGCTCGACGACGAGCAACCGGCCGAGAGTACCAGTGCGAAAAGCGTGAGGCTTTGCAAGAAAAGCTTCGACTTGGACATGAATCAGCGCAAACGTAAAAGGCTCGGAAAGAAGTCAATCAATCAACTATAGCTCACTCGGCGCGTTGTCCTCAGGGAACGAGTCGACATGCCGGAGGTAATTTTGTTGCTGTTCTTTGCGTGCAGGATGACAAAAAGCATTGAAAAAGCGGTAAATTTCTACATTTGCTGAAAATTTTTTCCGCCCTCTAAGAAGGAAGCACTGGTATGTCCCTTGGTTTGGACGATGTCTATCGTATTGCGGAGCTTGCGCACGTTGGCATCAACGAAGAAGCCGCTCAGCGCATGCAGGCCGAATTGAACGATATTTTCAAGATGATCGAACGGATTCAGGCTGTCGACACGGAAGGGGTCGAGCCGATGATGCATCCGCACGACGGTGTGCAACGTTTGCGCGAAGACAAGGTGGTCTTCGGCAACAACCGCGAAGAAAACATGAAGAACGCTCCGGAAGAATTTGAAGGTCTGTTCCTCGTGCCGCAGGTTATCGAGTAAAAGAAGGATTCCAGAAGAATGCAATCGACAACTTTTCGCACCGTAGCGGAACTTTCCCGTGCACTCGCCGCGCGCGAAGTGAGCGCCGTCGAACTGGCACAGGACTATCTTGCCCGTATTGAAGCGCACAAAGATCTGAACTGCTTTTTGGATGTTCGCCCCGAAGTGACGCTTGAGCAGGCGCGTGAAGCCGACAAGCGCATTGCTGAAGGCACGGCTACTCGCCTGACCGGCATTCCTATTGCGCACAAAGACATTTTCGTGACGCGCAAGTGGGCGTCAACTGCTGCAAGCCGCATGCTTGAAGGCTACATGAGTCCGTTTGATGCGGCTGTGGTCAAAAAGCTTGATGCTGCCGGCATGGTGACGCTCGGCAAACTCAATTGCGACGAATTTGCAATGGGCTCGGCCAATGAAAACTCTGCCTACGGTAAGGTGTTCAATCCCTGGAACGCCAATGCGGTTCCGGGAGGTAGCTCCGGCGGTTCGTCCGCTTGCGTGGCAGCGGGTCTGGCTCCGATTTCGACGGCGACCGACACGGGCGGTTCCATTCGCGAACCGGCTGCCTTTTGCGGCGTGACGGGCTTGAAGCCCACCTACGGTCGCCCGAGCCGACTCGGCATGATTGCCTTTGCTTCGTCTCTGGATACGGCCGGCCTCATGGCGCACACCGCCGAAGACATTGCTTGGGTACTGGGTGACATGGTGGGTTACGAACCGTGGGATTCCACGAGCGAAAACATGCCTGCAGAAGACTTCACGCGCGACCTTGCCAAGGGTGTCAAGGGCCTCAAGATCGGTGTGCCGCGCGCTTGGTTTGCCGACAAACTTGATGCCGAGTGTGCCAAGGCCATTGAAGCAGTGGTCGACACCTACCGCTCGCAAGGAGCCGAAATTGTCGACATTGAATTGCCGACGGCCGATCTGGGCGTTTCCGTGTATTACGTTGTGGCCTGTGCTGAAGCCAGTTCCAACCTGTCTCGCTTCGACGGCGTGCGCTACGGCTACCGTGCCAAGGACTACGACGGCATTCAGGACATAATCAAGAGAAGCCGCGACGAGGGCTTCGGTGACGAACCCAAGCGTCGTATTTTGATCGGCACTTATGTGCTTTCCCACGGCTACTACGATGCTTATTACATCAAGGCTCAGAAAGTGCGTCGCCTGATTGCGCAGGAATTCGATCAGGCATTCCAAAAGGTCGATGCAATCATCAGTCCTGTGACCACATCGACGGCCTACGACTTTGGCTCCAAGAAGGACCCGGTGTCGGCCTATCTCAGCGACCTTTATACCGTTCCGATGTCGCTTGCCGGTCTTCCCTGCATGAGTATGCCTTGCGGCATTCACAGCAACGGGCGTCCGATCGGCGTGCAGATTACCTGCGCCCGCTTCAACGAGGCCAAGATGCTTGGCATCGCGCACGCCTGGCAGCAGGCGACCGACTGGCATCTGCGTCACCCCGAAGGTTTTTAATCGAGGAGCTCGAGAGACATCATGCAATGGGAAGTTGTGATCGGTTTGGAGACGCATGTTCAGCTCTCCACGGATTCGAAGATTTTTTCCGGTGCCAGCACGCATTTCGGAGCTGAGGCCAACACACAGGCTTGCTACATTGATTTGGCGCTGCCGGGTGCTTTGCCCGTTTTGAACCGCGGTGCAGTAGAGCGCGGAGCCAAGTTTGGTTTTGCCATCGGTGCAGAGGTGGCCGAACGTTCCGTCTTCGATCGTAAGAACTATTTTTACCCCGATTTGCCCAAGGGCTACCAGATCAGCCAGTTTGAGCATCCGATTGTGAAGGGCGGCAAGGTGACCTTCCGTGTGGAACCCAAGTCGGGCGAACCTTATGTGAAGACGATCAATCTCACGCGAGCTCATCTGGAAGAGGATGCCGGCAAGAGTAACCACGGTGTCGTGGCCTACAAATCTGGCATGGACTTGAACCGAGCCGGTACGCCGCTACTTGAAATCGTGACCGAACCGGAGTTGCGTAGCTCGGCCGAAGCCGTTGGTTACGCCAAAGCGCTACACGCGCTGGTTGTTTGGCTTGGTATTTCTCGCGGCAATATGCAGGAAGGCAATTTCCGCTGTGACGCCAACGTTTCCGTGCGCCCGCTGGGTAGTACCGAATTCGGTACGCGCTGCGAAATCAAGAATCTCAATTCCTTCAAGTTCCTGCAGGAAGCCATTGATTACGAAGTCGCCCGCCAGATCGAATTGATCGAAAGCGGTGGCAAGGTGGTGCAAGCTACGCGCCTGTACGATCCGGATACGGGAGAAACCCGCGAAATGCGTACCAAGGAAGACTCCATGGACTACCGCTATTTCCCGGATCCCGATTTGCTACCGTGTGTGCTGACGCCCGAAGATATGGCTCGCATCCGCAGCGAAATGCCCGAGTTGCCCGACGCCATGCGCGAACGCTTCGTGCGTGACATGGGTTTGAGCGAGTATGACGCAGCCGTTTTGACGGCTAGCAAGGACGTTGCCGACTACTTCTGTGCGTTGAGCGCTGTGGCGCCCGACAAGAAGATCGCCGCCAACTGGGTGATGGGGGAAGTGGCTGCCAACGTAAACGCTCAGGAAGGTATGACATATGCCCAGGCGCCCGTGACGGCCGCCAAGCTTGCCGACATTCTCAAGCGATTAGCGGACGGTACGATCAATGGCAAGGGAGCCAAGCGCATTTTCTCGCTCATTTGGGAAGGTGCGGCGGAAACGGTTGACGAACTCCTCGAAAAAGAGGGGCTGAAGCAGATTTCCGACAGCTCGGCTATTGAGGCGGTGATTGACGAAGTGCTCGCTAACAATGCCAAGATGGTCGAAGAGTTCAAGGCCGGAAAGCAGAAGGCCTTCAATGCGCTTGTGGGTCAGGCGATGAAGGCTACGCGCGGTAAGGCCAACCCCAAGCAAGTCAACGAAATCCTCACCAAGAAACTCAACGGATGAGGATAGGTTTGACAGAAAAAGTGCACCTAACGCAGTTGTTGCGAGACGTGCACTTTTTCGACCTTACGCGTTTGGGCCGCCTCTCGAGGGCGGCTTTTTGGTGTGCTCTGCTGGCGCATCTTTTCTTTTTGGCCGTATTGTTTGTTGTGCCGTTTGAAACGGCTTATCGGTTGCAGATGCAGCCCGATTCGAGCTTTGTGCTGTTTTGGATGAATGTTTTTTTGGTCGCACTATTGGCTGCTCTAGTGCCAATAAAACGTTTGGCTGTACGACGTTTGCATGACGCCAATTTTTCAGGCTGGTGGCTGTGGCTTCTGGCGATTCCCTATCTGGGCTGGCTTGCAGTGCTCGTACTTTTGTTGCTACCGAGTGCCTCCTTTCCCAATCGGTTTGATCGTTTTGCGGAACCTGCCGAGAGACAAAAACCACGCTGAAAGAATTTTCTTGATCTTTTCGCTCGCTTTCTTAAGAAAGATTAGTAGAATCCCGAAGAAGGGTTAACACCTATCTTTCTGGGTGCCTGCTGGCTCGATTGATGCGAGGCTAAAGCAGGGTGAGAAGATCCCGACAGATCGCCAATGACGGTTGTCGGGTTTTTTGTGCCCGTATGGCTACCGGAAGGGCAAATTTTGAATGAAGAAAAATCGGTGCCGTCTGTTCAGATGCCGCAAGTCGCACTCCGAATAACGGCGTGGGAAAAATAACAGAAAGGATTTTTTTGTGGAAAACAAATTGTTGTCTTCCGTAAAAGCGGCGGGTGTTGTCGGCACCTGCGTTTTTGGCTTGTCTCAGGCAGCGGTGGCTGCCAACGTTCAGATTAGCGGTCAGATCGATACCTATATCGAGTCGTACACAGCCGGTGATCAGAATACCGTCCGTTTGTCGTCCGGTGGCGGTGCTGGCGGTAGCCGCGTCACCTTTTCTGCAACGGAAAAGATCAACGGACCAACCGAAGCGTTCATGCGTTTGGAAATGGGCGTTTTGACAGATCAGGGCACGAGTTCCGGCACGCCCGACGTCAATTGGATCTTTGAACGAGAAACCGTGGTGGGTGTGCGTGGCGAATTCGGTTCGCTTAGTTTCGGTCGACAGTACACGCCGCACTTCATGTCTTTGCCGATGAACGAAGCGGCTGGTCAAAGTTTGGGCAGCGCCATTGGTGCCTTCGGCATTCCCGGTATTGTGTCCACCAATGGTATCGGGTTGGCTGATCCCAATAAGCCGAATGTATCCGGTGCTCGTCTCGCGACAACCCGCATGGATAACTCGATTCTCTACTCCACGCCGAATTTTTCCGGGTTTACGGGGTCGTTCATGATGGCTTTCGGCGAACAGAAAACAACGGAAAATGGCGTTGATCATCATTCCAACAGTCGCGGCAATTTCTATAATGCGGCGGCTCGCTACGTGAACGGCGCATTTTCCGGCAACATCAGTTTGGCGCTGTGGGACAACCCGGTGGTTGCTAATTACACATTTGAAAACGTGTGGTTCGGTTCTTTGTCGGCGGCCTACGATTTCGGTCCGGCCAAGCTTCACATGAACTTCGTGTTCCGCGAGTCCAAGGATGAGATGGCGCCGAACTTGTGGACGACGGCGCTTGGCGTGTCAATGCCGGTGGGGGTCGGCAAGTTCATTGTTACGGGCGGCTACCTTCACAACACTTCGGTGGAACACGCCGACGGCGTGAGCTGGGGCGTACGTTACGATTACCCGTTGAGCAAACGCACCTTCATCTACACCGGTGCATTCGGCGTTTATAACCAGGAAAACGCCAGCTTTGCTCTGGCCGGCGGCGGCAGCTCCACGTTGCCTCCCGATATTGCCAAGGAAGAAAGCGGTTTGGGTAACCACATGTTCTTCCTGGGTCTCAATCACCGCTTCTAAAGCAATCTGAGAAAAAAAGTCCCGGCCTGTCAGCCTTTCGCTTCGACGAACGACTCGGCAGCCGGGATTTTTTTTGAGGAGAGACTGATCGAATTCCGATTGAGGAGAGAGGAGAGGACAATCGGAATTCGGAAGATGATTAAGGCACCTTCGGGAAATTGAACTTGTGGCACTGTTCGCAGTAGTTCACTGTAGGTTCGTGCTGCATATGGCACAGCGTGCAGTCACCGTTGTGCGGAGCGGCATGCGGGTTGGGCTGAAGCTTTTCAGTCTTCTTGGCCACAGTTGCTTTCGGATGGCACTTGATGCAGGTATTTTCATCCGGGTACTGAGGATTTTTCATATCGGGGCCGTGGCACATTTGGCAAGAAACACCGCGGGCGACATGGCGGTCCGCGCCGAACTTTTCCGCTGCGCTCACCGTGCCGCAGGCGATCAAAGAAGCCAGACCGAGCGAAACCAAAAGTGTCTTCGAAAAAGACATTGTGAGCTCCTGATACTTTGGTTCTTTTTGTTGGGGAAAACAAGTCCTCCCTGACCCGGCACTGATGCGCCGGGTCTCAGAGAGCACTCTTCTAGGAGATTGGAGGGCCGAAAGACGATCGACCCTCTGGGAGAAGCCTAAATTACTTGCCGGCAGCTGTACGGGCAGCGGTACGACCGAAGATGATGCAGTCGGCAACAGCAACGGTTCCGAGACGGACCATGCCGTGTACGCCGCCGGTGGCTTCGCCTGCTGCGTACAGACCGGCAATCGGATTGCCCTTGACGTCGAGAACCTGGGCTTTTTCGTTGATTTCAAGACCGCCCATGGTGTGGTGAACACGCGGCCACAAACGAATGGCGTAGAACGGTCCCTTGGTGTTGAGGACAGCGTCTTTGAAGAACATGCAGTCGAATTCTGGATCCTTCATGGCCTTCATGTAGCCGTTGAATTTTTCATTTTCTTTCTCAAGGGTGGAGTAGTCCAGCTTGTAGAAGTCAGCCAGAGACTTGAGATCGTCGAACTTGCGGATGACACCGTTCTTAAGGGCAGTTTCAAACTGTTCGGGCTTCATGTTCTTGCCGACGACCTTGTTCATCATGTTGGCTTCGCAGGTATAGATGATGGCCGGTTTGCCGAGGGCAACGATGGCATCAGCACGAACTTTGCGGTTGCCGGTTTCTTTAATGAAGCGCTTGCTGGTGGTCGGGTTGATCATGGGG
>ENA-ORRQ01003067-ORRQ01003067.1-human-gut-metagenome-genome-assembly--contig:-NODE-3067-length-10259-cov-2.883869_pt1 | contig 10259 bp, 13 predicted proteins | sample MGYA00242177_ERZ509138 | MGnify/ENA primary metagenome ERZ509138 (study PRJEB26280, sample SAMEA2338628) | human gut metagenome | biome: human gut; feature: human-associated habitat; material: faeces...
GACGCCGCACCCGGCTCCGTGCGCCGGGCCATGTCCTTCGGTCAGGCGGGGGCCTGCCTGTGCCCCCAGATAGGGCGGAAAGATCAGGTTGCCTGCTCCGAAAAACATGGAAAAGAGGGTGAACCCGATCAGCAGCTGTTTTTTGCCGCGGAGGGTGTTGGTTTGCATGAAGCATCGTCCTTTCTATCGGGGAAAAGTGCCCTGGTGTGGGTTTCTGGTTTCCAGTTTAGTGTATAACAGCGCTCATGTCAAGAAAAGAAAAAGTGAAACATTGTATTTTATTGCGTGATGGAATCTCTTGAAAAAGAGGACACAAAGCCTGTAAAATATGGGAAAAGAACAAGGAAAGGAAACGATATGAAGCAGACAAAAAAACGCCGCCTCTGGCTGGCGGCGGTGGTGTTCTGGCTGGTGGTGTGGCAGCTGGCCGCCCTGGCTGTGGGCCAGTCCTTCATCCTCCCCGGCCCTGCCGCGGTCCTGGGAACGCTGATCCAGCTGGCGGGGGTGCCCAGTTTCTGGCAGACCGCCCTGCTCTCCCTGGTCCGGGTCCTGGCCGGACTGCTGGCCGGCACTCTGCTGGGGGCGCTGACCGCCGCCCTCACCTGCGCCAGCCGATGGGCGGATGTCCTCCTTTCCCCCGCCGTCCGGGTCATCCGGGCGGTGCCAGTGGTCTCCTTCATCCTCTTCGTCCTGCTGTGGACCCGCCGTGGTCTGGTGCCTGTGGTGGTCTCCGCCCTGATGGTGCTGCCGGTGGTGTGGGGGAACGTGAGCCGGGGCATCCGGGAGACCGACCCCAGGCTGCTGGAACAGGCCGGAGCGCTCCGGTTCTCCCGCCTCAAAACCGTCCGGCTGGTCTATCTCCCTTCGGTGCGGCCCTACTTTCTCAGCGCAGTGGTCACCTCTCTGGGCCTTGCCTGGAAGTCCGGGGTGGCCGCTGAGGTGCTCTGCCGCCCCGCCTGGGCGGTGGGCACGCAGATCGTCCAGGCCCGGGACTATCTGGAGACCCCCTCCCTGTTTGCCTGGACGCTGGTTGTCCTCCTTCTGTCCCTTGCCCTGGAAAAACTGCTCTCTGCTCTGCTGAACCGGATAAACAGGAGGTGGTCGCCATGATCTGTTTGGAGGAGATTACTGTCACCTTTGGAGAGAAGCGGGTGCTGGACCGCTTCTCCCTCACCCTGCCTGAGACGGGGATCACCGCCCTGTCCGGCCCCTCCGGCTGCGGCAAGACCACCCTGCTGCGGGTGCTGGCCGGACTAGAGCACCCCATCTCCGGCCGGATTACCGGCCTGTCCCCCCGCTCCGCCGCCCTGCTCTTTCAGGAGGACCGCCTCTTCCCCTGGCGTACCGTGGAGCAGCACCTCACCGACGTGCTCCCCCGCCCCCGGTGGGTGGAGGTCCCCCGCTGGCTGCAGCTGGCAGAGCTGGAAGGGGAAGAGCGTGCCTATCCCGCCCATCTGTCCGGCGGCATGGGACGGCGTCTGGCCCTGGTCCGCACGCTGGCCCTGGGCGGTTCCCTCTATCTGCTGGACGAGCCCTTTGCAGGGGTGGACCCTCAGCGGGCAGACCGCATCCTATCCGCCCTGGGGGAGCTGGCCGCCCCTGTCATCCTGGTCAGCCATGAGCCTGCCGTTCTGGACCGGGCGGACCGGGTCATCCGATTGGACGGGCCGCCCCTGACTCTCCTGTCCGCCCCATAGTAAGAGAGCTCTCACATGCCGCCTGACGCGGCGTGTGAGAGCTTTATCCGCCTCCAAAGCACAGCCGGACCGCCCAGGCCGCCGCCAGAAAGCCGGTAAGGTCGGCGCACAGGGCGGCGGGGACCGCGTACCGGGTCCGGGAGATGCCCACTGCGCCGAAGTAGACCGCGATGGTGTAGAAGGTGGTCTCCGTGGACCCAAGCATCACCGCCGCCACCCGGCCCACATAGGAGTCCGGCCCGCTGCTGGTGATGAGCTCCGCCCCCACCCCCAGGGCGGCGCTCCCGCTGATGGGGCGCACCAGCATCAGAGGGAGCAGCTCTGCCGGCACCCCTACCCGGTCCAGCAGAGGAGCCAGGGCCTGAGCGGCCAGATCCAGCGCCCCCGACGCCCGCAGCATATACACCGCCGTCATCAGCCCCACCAGGCTGGGGATGATACGGGCCAAGGTGCCCAGTCCCTCCCCTGCTCCCTGGATCAGGGCATCGTAAACGTCCACCCGGCGGCAGGCGGCGTAGACCGCCACCAGCCCCAGCGTCAGCGGCACCACCAGGGTCATCATCAGGTCCAGCATGTCAATCCCTCCATATCCGCGCGCATATCTTGCAGGCCAGCACTCCTACCCCTACCGACAGCCCGGAGGCCAGCCAAACGGCAGGCAGGATGTCAAAGGGAGCGGCGCTCCCTGCCCCAGCCCGCACCGTGGCCACCGTGGTGGGGATCAGTTGGATGGAGGCCGTATTGCACACCACCAGCATGCACAGCGCATCGGAAGCCACCCCGGGGCTGCAGCGGCTCATCCGCCGGGCGGCCTCCAGCCCCAGAGGGGTGGCAGCGTTGCCCAGCCCCAGCAAATTGGCCGACACATTGGCCGCGATGCTGTCCATGGTCTCCCGGTCCCGGGCTACCTGGGGAAAGAGCAGCCGGAGCATCGGTCGAAGCAGCCGGGACAGCTTTTCTGCCAGCCCGGACCGCCGCATCACCTCCATCACCCCGGTCCACAGGCACAGCATCCCCGCGATGGACAGGCACAGCTCCACCGCCGCCTGGGTCCCCTCCACCGCCGCCGCGGCCACCTGGGCCGACTGCCCCGTAGCCAGTCCGCACAGGATGGAGAGCACCACCATCCCCGTCCAGAGGATCGTCATCGTCATACCCCTGTCCCCCCTTCAAATCATATATACGGGACATGTCTGGAAAAGATAACCATTCTCTGCCGTGGTGTTCATTTTTCTGATTTCCCTGTTTTCCCATCATTTTTTGCTCTTTCCGAACACTTTTTGCAGAATCTTCACAAATTATGGTTGACACAGTCGCACTTTGTAGTATAATAATGTTTAGTTTCCAAAATCGTACATTATGACTGCGAAACCGCATCGATCGTTTTGACGACTGGGACATGAAGAAGGAAGAAAGGAATGATCACATTGAAATCTACCGGCATTGTCCGGAAGGTCGATGAGCTGGGCCGTATCGTCCTTCCCATCGAACTGCGCCGTACATTGGATATCGCGGAGAAAGACTCCCTGGAGATCTATATGGATGGACCGTCCATCATTCTGAAAAAATATCAGCCCGCCTGCATTTTCTGTGATGACGCCCGGGATGTCATCGTTTTCCGCGGCAAGAATATCTGCCCCAAGTGCATCAAGGCACTCCAGGAGTGCGGACAGTTCTGATTTGATCCCCCAGCAGCCCAGATAGAAACAGCAGACAAATTTTATGCGGTTTTTTAAACGCTCTGGATCCAGCCAGGATTTGGGGCGTTTTTCTTTTGGTCTCCGCCTCCGCCGGTCCGTGGGAGAGAGGGTTCCCACAAACAGCTTGAGGGCGCGGCAGATCCCGCCGCGCCCTCTGTCTTGTTCCGCATCCCCCGCGGCACTCAGCTCCTTTGGACCACCACACCCCCCGTCTTGACGATGCTGCCCGTCGGGATGGCGCCCCGGACGCAGGAGACCGGGTAGATGCTGCTCCCCCGCCCCACCACGGTCCCCGGATTCAGCACGGAGTTGCAGCCCACCTCCACATGGTCGCCCAGGATGGCGCCGAACTTCTTCCTGCCCGTTTCGATCCGCTCTGCTCCGTTCTTCACCGTCACCAGCGTCTTGTCTGACTTCACGTTGGAGGTGATGGAGCCGGCACCCATATGGCTCTTATAGCCCAGGATGGAGTCTCCCACATAGTTGTAGTGGGGGGTCTGCACGTTGTCGAACAGGATCACGTTTTTCAGCTCCACGGAATTGCCCACCACGCAGTGGGCCCCCACCAGGGCCGAGCCCCGGATAAACGCACAGTGGCGCACCTCAGTCTCAGGCCCAATGATGCAGGGCGCCCCCAGATAGGCTGTGGGGAACACCACCGCCGTTTTATGCACCCAGACCTGGGGGGTGGGCTGGTCATATTCCTCCGGCGGCAGCGCAGCCCCCAGGGTCAGGATCAGCTCCTTGATCCCGTCCAGGGCCTGCCAGGGGTATTGAAATCCCGCCAGATACTCCCCCGCCAGGGTGTGGGAGAGGTCCAAAAGTTCCTTTGTTTCCAGTTCCATATCCAAACATTCCTTTCCAGTCCTGATCATGTACCGGACGTCTCCATCATACCACATCGGACGCCCCGGATACAAGGTCCTAGGGAGGGCCGCCTTTTCTCGGAACGGAGAAAAATTTTTTCTTTTCCTCTGGAATTTTGGCCCCATCTCTGCTACAATCAACAGGCACACCAGAACAAATGTACTGTTTCCGAAGAAAGAGGGTGGACCATGATCCTGATCTCCTGCATCGATGACCGGGGCGGCCTGCTGTTCCATGGCCGCCGGCTCAGCCGGGACCGGGTGCTCTGTCAAGACGTGCTCCGGACGTGCACCGGCTCCCCCCTGTGGATGGCCCCCGGCTCCCGCTCCCTCTTCTCCTCCCTGCGGGACGGCCTCTCCAGCTCCATCCTGACCTCGGAGGACTTTCTCGCCCAGGCCGCCCCGGGGGAGTTCTGCTTTCTGGAGGACCGGCCCATCCGGCCCTTCCTGGACCGGGTGGAGTCCATGGTCCTCTATCACTGGAACCGCCGCTACCCCGCGGACCTGTTTCTGGACCTGGACCCGGCCGCCCTGGGGTGGTCCCTGTTGGGCCGGGAGGAATTTCCCGGCTCCTCCCATAAAAAAATCACAAAGGAAGTCTACCGCCCATGAAAATACGTACGCTCCATCTCATCCCCCTCCTCCTGCTGCTCTGCACAGCGCTGTCCGGCTGCGGCCAGCTCCTTCAGGCCGCGCCCTCCTCCTTCTCTCTGGAGGACGTCCCGCCCTTCTCCGGCGAGCCCTATGTGGTGCTCCAGGACAACCAGCCCGGCTTTTCCCAGGAGGACTTCACCACCGACTCTTTCGAGACTTACAGCAGCCTGGATCTGCTTGGCCGGTGCGGCACCGCCTATGCCAACATCGGTCTGGACCTGATGCCCACGGAGGAACGGGACAGCATCGGCCAAGTCAAGCCCAGCGGCTGGCAGACGGTGAAATATGACATCGTGGATGGCAAGTACCTGTACAACCGCTGCCATCTCATCGGCTATCAGCTCAGCGGTGAGAATGCCAATGAGCAGAACCTCATCACCGGCACCCGCTATCTCAACGTGGAGGGGATGCTCCCCTTTGAAAACATGGTGGCGGATTACGTCCAGGAGACCGGCAACCACGTCCTCTACCGGGTCACTCCCATCTTTCAGGGCACTGAGCTGGTGGCCCGGGGCGTGCAGATGGAGGCCGAGTCGGTGGAGGACCAGGGCGAGGGCATCTGCTTCAACGTCTATGTCTATAATGACCAGCCCGGCATCACCATCGACTACGCTACCGGTGCCAGCTCCCTGGAGGGGGATGCTCTTCCAGAGGACAGCACCCAGAAGGAGCCGGAGGACACCCTGTACATCCTGAACACCAGCTCTGGAAAATTTCATCTCCCCTCCTGCTCCGGCGCCGCCTCCATGAAAGAGGAGAACCGCCAGGCCTTTTCCGGCAGCCGTGAGGAGCTGATCGCTCAGGGATATTCCCCCTGCGGCCAGTGCAAACCATGACCCCCACAGCAGACGGCCCCTGCCCTTTCCCGGGCAGGGGCCGTTTTTATTCCTGCTCCACCGCCAGGCGGTAGAGCTCATTCCGTGAGAGCCCCAGCTCCTTGGCCGCCTGGCGCACCGCGTCCCGCAGGGAGAGCCCCTCCTCCTCCCGCAGCCGCTCCGCCAATGTCAGGCCGTCCTCCAGAGTGCATTCCCCCTCCTCCGGCTGGGCACCCCGAACTACCAGGACGAACTCTCCCCGTGGCGTCTCCTCCCCATACCAGTCCGCCGCCTCCCCCAGAGTGGTGCGCCGGATCTCCTCATGGAGCTTGGTCAGCTCCCGGCACAGAGATATCTCCCGCTCCCGGCCAAAAGTGTCCGCCAAGTCCCGGAGGGTGGCAACCAGCTTGTGGGGGGCCTCGTAGAAGATCATGGTCCGCTCCTCCCCCCGCAGGGACTCCAGGTGGGCCCGGCGGTTTTTCTTGTTCATGGCCAAAAAGCCCTCAAAGGTGAAGCGGCCGGTGGGCTGGCCGGAGGCTGCCAGCGCCGTGACCAGGGCGCAGGGACCCGGGATGGGTACCACCGGGACCCCGGCAGCGGCACACAGGGCCACCATCTCCTCCCCCGGGTCGGAGATGGCCGGCATCCCCGCGTCCGTGACCAGAGCACAGCTCTCCCCTGCCAGCAGGCGGTCCAGCACCGCCTGACCGCTGGCTGCGGTGTTGTGCCGGTGGTAGGTGACCATAGGCTTCTTCAACCCCAGATGGTTGAGGAGCTTCACTGTCACCCGGGTGTCTTCTGCGGCAATGAAGTCCGCCTGCGCCAAAGTATCCGCCATCCGCGGGGAGATGTCCCCCAGATTGCCGATGGGAGTCGGGACCAGATAGAGGGTTCCTGCCATGCCTTATGCTCCTTTCCGCCGCCGCCCACCCTGGGACAGGGCGGCTCGGTTTGTTTCCATGGAGCCATTATAACACAGGACCCGCCTTTTTTCTATCCCCGAACGGAGCTCCGGGCCGCCCATTTTTTCTCCGTCCCCTTTCCCGCTCAAAGCAGCCCCCCTCCCATATGACATGCCTCCGCTCAGCCAAAGAGGCCGCCGCGGAACTCCGCGGCGGCCTCTTGCCGTTCTGTCATGAAACCAATGCTCAGTGCCGGTCCACGTCCCACTCCAGGATGGTACCGGTCACCGCGTCCAGCGTGAACTCATACTCGGTCCAGCCGTCCCGCATCTCGCCCTCGTAGACTACGCGGCCATCGTCCCGGTCCAGATGCAGCTCCCGGAAGGTCCCGGAGACCCCCGCCCGGTCCTCCACGATCTGGCGGACCTCCGCCTCACTGAGGTAGCTGCCGGTCTGACCGGCGGCCTGACCTGTATAGTATTCGGCGTCGTAGTCCCAGCTCAGGATATCGCCGCTGGCGGCATCGATCTCATAGTCATACTCCTTGCTGCCGCTGTAAAACTCCACATCGTACACCCGGCGTCCGTCCTCATAGTCCAGATGGGCCCGCACAAAGGTGGCCTTGGAGGCGGACACACCGGCGTGGTCCAGCGCGATCTCCTTGGCACGGTCGGCGCCGATGTCGGCGGAGGACTGGGCGGGGATGCTGTACCCCTCGATGTCCCGGTCGCTGTGGAGGATGGTGCCGGTGTAGGCGTCGATCTCATAGTCGTACTCCACGTTGTCCTTCCAGAACTCCACCTCGTACTCCATGCGGCCGTTATCCCAGTCCAGCCCCGCCCGGACAAAGCTGACCTGGGAGGCAGAGAGCCCCGCATCCTTCAGGGCGATCTCCTTGGCACGTTCCACCCCGATGTAGCTCTCAGCGGCAGTGGTGCCGGTGCCCTTGGTGTTCAGGATCACAGTGTTGGTGTCGGCATCCCACCGCACGTCCATTCCCAGCGCCTTGCTGATGGAAGCCAGCGGCAGATAGGTCGTCCCGTCGATGGTGAAGGGCTCCACCTCGTTGCCCCTGCTGTCCGTCAGATCCAGGGTCCTGCCATCCAGCGTCACCTTGATGTTCTGATAATGCAGGGCGGCCGTCCGCTGGCCCACGGAGGCCAGGGCAGGCAGAGTCAGCGCTCCCGCCAGGACCGTCAGTACAGTTCCGCTCACCATCAGGCTCTTCCAGTTCCGTTTCATTTCATGTTCCTCCCAAATGTCATTTTATGTTGTGTCCGGCTGTATCTCGGGCTTATCTGTTTGCCGTTCAACTACATAATGCGTGGGAGGTCTCGTTTATTGCATGGGGCCCAAATTTTTCTGAAATTTTTCAGCACTCCAGTTGGGAGCACCTGCGCCCCTCACGGTTCGATCCGCAGACCGGGCCGCCCCCGGCGCACCGCCTCCATCAGAACACAGGAGGGGGGATGCTCCGGCCCATGGGCCAGCAGCCGCATCCGTTTGGGCTCCAGGCCGCTCCCCCGCAGGGCGCACATCAGGTCCGCCAGCCGCTCCGGCCGGTGGCACAAGGCGAACCGCCCCCTGTTTCTCAGCAGGCGGGCCGCGGTGCGGCACAGCTCCTCAAGGGAGCAGTCGGCCTGCCGGGCCCCGCCCCCGTCCCCGCCGTGTCCAGGCTGGAAGTAGGGGGGATTGGAGATGACCAGGTCGAACCCGCCGGCCGGCAGGGTCACCTGCCGCCAGTCCGCCTGGAGGGCCGGCCCCTCCAGGCCGCTGTGGGCCAGGTTCTCCCGGGCACACTGGGCCGCCCGCTCCTCCCGCTCCACTCCCGTGAGAGAGAGCCCCCCCTCCCGGGCCGCCAGCATCAGGAGCAGACAGCCGCTCCCCGTCCCCAGGTCGCACACCCGCCAGCCCCGCTTCACTGTAGCGAAGGCCCCCAGGGCCAGGCTGTCTCCCCCCAGGGGAAAGACCCCCTCCTTTACCTCCAGAAGGTAGGGGCCCAGGTGCTCCGCCCCGCTCATCCCATCTCTCCGCCCAGCAGGCCCGCCAGATGCCGTGTGATCCGCCCGGTCAGCCCCCAGATGGCGTGGCCCTGCCACAGATAGACGGGCACCTTCTCCCTCCCCTGCTGCCACCGATATCCCCGTGGGATGCCGATCAGCTGGTAGGGGAAGTCCGCCGGCGGGCGGGGCTCCAGGGCGTAGCTGTACTCCAGCGGCGGATTGTGCACGATGTGCTCCAGCGGCACCAGAAAGGTGTGATCTACCTCCGCCGGGTTCAGGGCCATCCTCTCTGCCGCAGCCGTCTCCACCCTGGCCAGCACCGGATACATGATGAAATTGGCTCGGTGGGCCACAAAATCCAGCCGTCCCAGAACGGTGATGGATGCTGTGGGGATGCCCAGCTCTTCCTCCGTCTCCCGGATGGCGCAGGCCTCCGGGGTCTCATCTCCCTCTATCCGCCCTCCGGGAAAGCAGACCTCCCCGGGCTGGCGGCGCATGTCCTGTGAGCGCACCTCATAGAGGATATGCAGCTTCCCCTCCCGCTCCACCAGAGGGACCAGAACTGCGTACTGTCCCGAGGCGTCCATCAGCCCCGGCTCTCTGCCCCTCAGTTTCTCCTCCAGCTGTTCCAGCGTCATTCCGTTCCCCACCTCTTTCAGAGCATCACATTGATGATGAGCACGCTCAGAGACAGGAACGCCCCCAAACATGCTGCTACAAAATAGATGATCTCCCTAGGGCGGACCCAGAAGGCGGCGGTGAATCCCCAGGTCAGGGCCAGGTCCGCCAGCAGGATGGTGTTTTTCCCGATGTTGGCCGCCTGCTGGGCGTGGATGGCTACCACCTCCGGCAGCAGGGCCCCCGCCAGTCCCAGCAGGCCCCCCAGCAGCAGCAGGACGTAGGTCAGCCGGTTCCGGTTGGCCTGGAGTCTGTCCCGGATCCGGTCCAGGGCCCCTTTTTTCTGCGGCATGGTATCACGTTCCTCTCTCATGGTTTGGAAAAAGCCGGCCCTCAGCCCTGGGGGCTGAGGGCCGGCTCAACGTCCAGATCGTTACATCTTCTCCGGCGCGGTGACGCCCAGCAGACCCAGGCCGTTGGCCAGGACGGCCCGCACGCTGTCCGCCAGCTTCAGCCGGGCGGAGAGCACGCCGGGCTCCTCCCCCTTGATGCGGCAGGCGTTGTAGAAGCGGTGGAAGTCCCCGGCCAGGGACACCAGATACCGGTTAATGCGGCTGGGGGCATAATCCCGAGCCGCCAGATGGAGCTCCTCCGGATACTGGGACAGAGCCTTGATAAGGGCCAGCTCCTCCGGGGCGTTCAGCACACCGGCGTCCACCCCCGCAGCGGCGGGGACCGCCGCCCCCTCCTCCAGCCGGGACACCAAGGAGCAGATGCGGGCGTGGGCGTACTGGACATAGTACACCGGGTTCTCGCTGTCCTCCCGCACCGCCAGGTCCAGGTCAAAGTCCAGGGGGCTGGTGCTGGCCCGGGAGTTGAAGAAGTACCGGGCCGCGTCCACTGAGATCTCGTCCAGCAGGTCGTGGAGGGCGATCGCCTTGCCGGAGCGCTTGGACATCCGCACCGGCTTGCCGTCCTGCATCAGGTTGACCAGCTGCATCAGC
>ENA-ORRQ01003073-ORRQ01003073.1-human-gut-metagenome-genome-assembly--contig:-NODE-3073-length-10240-cov-3.469514_pt1 | contig 10240 bp, 9 predicted proteins | sample MGYA00242177_ERZ509138 | MGnify/ENA primary metagenome ERZ509138 (study PRJEB26280, sample SAMEA2338628) | human gut metagenome | biome: human gut; feature: human-associated habitat; material: faeces...
ACCTCTTGATCCCAAATCAAGCGCTCTAGCCAAGCTGAGCCACACCCCGGTATTCTGTTGTGTTTGTCGTCTCTGTCAGACGCAAGTGTTATTATAGGGTATAATCCCCATAATGTCAACACTTTTTTTAAAAAAATTTTAAAAATTTTTAAAGAGCCTGAAAGCCCGCTTAAATACTGTCTTTCACAAGGACACTTTTGAAAAACAACCGATTGAGAGACACGCAGCCCGCTGACAATAAATCAGCGGGCTGTGTGCTTTGTTATTGGCTTCACTTAAAGTAACACAAAGCTACGGTAGAGGTATTATTGCTGATTATGAAAAATCAACTTTACTGCTCCCAAGCCAGTCCAACACGGTCAGACGATGTTTTAGCCGTGCCATATCTAACGATTTTTGCAGTATAATATCCTGCGCCATATTGAGCAATTTTCGAGGCCGGAATAATAATCACTTCATTGTTCCGGACTCCAGTGCTGAACGCCACTAAAGTATTTCCCTTGTAAATATAGAGATCATAATCTGTTACTTTGTTGGTGTTGTTAACTATCTCACCTTCCCATGCAATACTAATTCGAAATGCTTTGCTGGTATAATCCGCATAGATTGAATGCGTTTGTGAAGATGCACTACTTGGGGTAAAATCGAAATGCCATCTGCGTCCATTTTGAGCCACTCTGTATGTAAAATTAGCATCTACAACGCCGGCACCTTCCTTATTTGAAATGTTATTTATGAAACCAGTTCTTGCATTAAAGTAACAACTTGCCATGACCGCAGCTTTGAGTATTTGTGGTTTATCACTCATTCCAGAATTACGATCTATCATTTGTGCAACAATGCCCGTGATAAGTGGTGTTGCCATGCTTGTTCCACTCCAACCGGTGTAACCGTATAAATTCAGATTTTCACCTGGGGCACAAACATCAGGCTTATTAATCACTCCAGAAGCTTCTGCATAATCCGAAAAAGATGAGAAGGTATATGTGGACGAGGACGCAGTAGTATATCCACGGTGATTTACTGAGCCAACAGTAATAACATTATTTGCAACTCCATACCCACTAACATAAGTGTTGTTATTACCAGCGGCAACGACAACGGTCACTTTGTTCTGTCTTACTAATCGATCCAGTCTGCGAGAGGCATCGTTATACTGTCCATAGCTGTTAAAGCCGAGTGACATATTGATGACTTGAACCTTATTTACCGTCATAAGCCGTTCCAATGCGTCCAAATCAGCAACAGTAGTGTTCGAAGCTGACTTAATCAAGTAGATATTTGCTCCCGGAACTAATGTGTGAATTTCTCCGGCAACAAATGTCGCATGATCATCTGTGCCTGTTGTTGGACCTCCAACATTTGTGAGTTTAGAGCCAATCAGATTTCGATTTGCCCAACCATGTTCCACAACACCAATTTTGACACCTGTACCATCATAACCATTGTTTCTACTGGTGTTAGAACGAATACAAGAATCTGCAGAAGAAAGACTATATCCGCATGAATATGTTTCGTAAATATCGACAATATCAATTCTTTCAACCGAATTGTCTTTTGAAATATTTTCGATTTCTTCTGCTGTTAAGTAGACGAGATTAATGTCAGGTAAAGAAAGGGAGACACTTTCAGCTTGGATATTATATTTTTGCAAAAATGACTGGTTAATATCCGCCACCTCATCGCATATTTCATCAATTCTAATCTGACGATACTCTTCATACTTAACTTCTATTTGTGCCTTGTCAAGAGTGGCGTCTATATTAAAATCGGAATTTTGCTTTACTGCGAAAGGTGTGATCACATTTGCATCAACAGAATAATTTTCTGCAACAAATACACTTGCATCCAATTCGACATAAGCAATTTCCTGCTCAGAAATATTGGACATATCCATAGCTTGTTTCTCAACAGATACCTAATCGACAGTATCCTTTAGCTGTATCTGAACAGGTATTTTCGCAGAAGAATCAGAACTTTTCTGTTCCATAACACTCATCAACCAGCTGGAGATTGTGTCAGCATTGCTGATGGGCAATGCTTGTGCAGATGCACCCAATGTGAACGGAACAATAGCAATTGAGAGAGCGAGAATAGTGCTAATAAATCGGATTCGTTTCATACCTTACACTCCTTTTCATTGTTTTTTCATGTTGTTTGGCAACAAATTGTAGACAGCCGAGAAATCAACAAGCTGTGCGCCGTCTTCTATGGTGTACAAAACATTCTTATCTTTATCAAAAAGATATAAAGCAAATGCTGAAGGCTGATAGCGTGTACCGGACACAATCGTATATCCTTGATATGTCTGATAAGTCATAATTGAATCGCCGCTTGCATTTTCCGGAATGATTTCATACAATTCGAATTTTGTACTAATCGTACCCAGCAATTTCACATTTTGTTCGGACAGAGATACAGAAGTCTGATCTCCTTTCTCTTTCCATAGTGAACGAAATGCTGAGATGACAAGACTATTGGATGTCGCCGGAGTATCTGATGCTTGCTCAGAACGCACATCATTTGCAATTGCTGATTTATTATCTGCCACTTCTTTTTTGTCTGCCTCCTCTTTGGGGAAATCCGGTTGTATGGTTGGCTGTTCTTCAGCCGATTTCACAGGATCAACAGGTGAAGAAATAATATCGTCCGGCGACGAAATCCCCATGCCTTTTGCCACATCCACATCCGAAGTGTTTGCAGAATGATTAGAACAACCGGAGAAAACAAAACAGCAACTCAATGCAAAACCCCCAACCAAAATCAAGAATCGTTTCATATAAATACCTCCTTTATTGAGCGCTCAAAAAAAACAAAAGTGCATAAACCGATTGTCGTTCGGCTTATGCGCTCTATCTGTTAAAAATCAAATGAAACCTTACGCTATTTAATAGAAGATCATATGATGTAAACCGCCCTTCACCGAAACATGAATAATTATAAACAAACACCATTGGACTCACCTCCTAAAAAAAATTTCTTCTTAACTGTTGTGTACCACATATGTCGGCAAGTTGCAATAGCTACTTTGCATAAATTTAAGATATTTTGTGCAATTTTTCATACGCCTGTTAAGTTGCTAAGTATAGTATCCAGAGTTTTCGTACTCATTATAACCTGTAAATGTCAACATACTTTTGTACAAAAAGTGGAAAATTTTTTTGTACAATTACCGGTGCTATGCTTCAGCCTCCTGAGTCTCTAGATAGGCTCGTTTATCCTTCAAACGATATGACGGTCCTTTTATGGATATGACTGAGGAATGATGTAACAGTCTATCTAAAACAGCATTAGCCAGCGTTGCTGATCCGAATATCTCACCCCATCTTGAGAATGGAGTATTGGTAGTTATTATTGTACTGTTTTTCTCATAGCGTCTTGCTATAAGCTGGAAAAATAGGTTGGCTGAATCAAGATCAATCGGCATATATCCAATTTCGTCGATTATTAATACTTTGTATTTAGCAAAGAACTTTAGCCTTGATTCAAGTCGGTTCTCATGATGTGCAACCTTAAGCTGATTCATAAGATTTTCAAATGTTATGAAATAAGTTATATTTCTTGCTTTGGCACAGCTTATACCAATGGATGTTGCTAGGTGTGTCTTACCGACACCGCTTGAACCTACAAACAGGATATTTTCGTGGTTGTCGAGAAATCCAAGATTGCAAAGTTCAAGCATTTCCTTTTTGTTTACATTAGGTTGAAAATCGAAATCAAAGTCCTCCATTGTTTTTATAAATGGAAAGTTTGCTACTTGAACATTTGCATTTTCTCTACGTATTTGATTGTTCTTCTTTTCGATTTCAACCAGTTCCTCAAGAGCTTCGCTAAAGGATTTATCACCTTTATTTACAAGCTCTATGTAGTAATCGAGATGCTCCTGCATCTTTTGTATGCCTAATTCACTCAGGCCATTAAGTAACTTTTGTGATGATGACATTGGTTCTCCTTCTACAGGAGTGCATCCATCTGCCTTAGATTCACCTCAGCAAGTGCTGCGATATCATCATCATTTTTTATATAACCAGAGAGTAACTGAGTATAATGCTCTTTTTTATAATTAAGTCTTTTGTCACTTAATGAATGTGTTGCTATAAGATCCGTGCTATAATAAATCTGCAAAGATTCATTGAAAACCTTTAATCTTACTGGTTTTCCTATGTAATCAGCAGGGACGGAATACTTGTTTTTCATGTAAGTGACCATAGAATCCTTTCTAACCGTGGTTTGGCGATCGTGGGTAAAATATGATTCAAGGACTTTTTCACTAGGTAATGATTGCAGGTATTCCTTTTCTTTTTGGAAAAGAAGTATTGGTGGAACACCAGTTTCATCACATATACGCTCGCATACCTTTTTATTTATCTTACTAAGAATAGCAATCAGCTCTTCTTCGGTTTCGAATTCGTCTTCATATGGAATTAACCAGGCAAGGAACTTATTTAGAGCCTCTACCTTACCTTTAGTAAATGCATGACGCGGTTTGCAAAGCTTAATTTTAAAGCCCATATCCTTGGCAAAAGCTCGCATCTCATTACTGATGTTAACTCTATTGCCATCACGATTAACAACAGACGACATGTTGTCAAAAAGGATTTCTCTGGGTACACCACCGGTAGCCTTAAATGATGCTATCAGGCAGTCAAATACATCCTGTCTTGTTTTATATAGTTTGTAAGTAAAGACGGGGTATCTAGAATAACCCAGTTTATAATCAAACACCTGAAAGGTGAATGGTTCTCCATAACGATTGTGAAGGGTTACATCTTCCTTCCAATCAACCTGCGCTTGTACACCCATATCCGTTTCATAACGGGGATGACCTTTTTCGGTCTTCTTGGGTTTCAAGCCTTTGGATTTAACATATTTATTAAAGTTTGAGTATGTTCCAATACTGGAATCAACCTCATCCTTGATATATTCATAGACCGCTCTGACGTTAGCTCCTCTAAGTGAAAGCTTTGTCTTAATAAGGTCATAATGCTCATCGAGTCTGCTGGACTTATTATGATGCTTAGGCTTGCCTTCGTATCCGTCATAATACCTTTTGACAGTCCTACGATCCAGGTCGTACAGACGAGCCAGTTCTGAAAAGTTTGGTTTTATATTGCTCAACTTTAGTATCTGCAGCTGAGTGATTAATCCTTTATCCATGGTGAAAATCCTCCATGGAAATGGTATCAATCACAAGTGGGATTGTACATTTTTATTTTCCACTTTTTGTACATTTAAATAGTATCATTTACACCATATCAAAAAAATATGTGAAGACATTCCTTAGGCCCTGACCCATTGTACATATTATGCCGCCTGTTAAAAAAGCTCTTAACATCTGGCTTAAAAGATTATGAGTCGGTGTAACTGTCTCCACATATTCGTTATATCTTTTTTTTGCTTCCTTATCCATTGCAACCTCCTTTTTATGGATATTATGCAATGAAGAGGATATAATTATTCAGTTTTTTTACGTTTTCCGTAAATATCCGCAAGGTTAAGCCTTAATGCATTGGTTACAACACAAAAGCTGCTAAGACTCATGGCTGCCGCCCCAAACATAGGATTCAAAGTAAGTCCAAGTCCTACAAAAACACCTGCTGCCAGAGGGATTCCTATGGTATTATAGAAAAATGCCCAGAAAAGATTTTCGTGTATATTTCTTAAAGTTGATTTACTAAGTCTTATTGATGCTGCAACATCCGTAAGCCTGCTCTTCATAAGTACAACGTCTGCTGCGTCTATTGCTATATCGGTTCCTGCACCGATTGCGATACCGATATCGGCTCTCGTAAGGGCAGGTGCATCATTAATTCCGTCACCAACCATCGCAGTTCTGCCTTTTTTCATAAGTTCCCTGATAACATTTTCTTTACCGTCCGGAAGAACTCCGGCTATTACTTCGTCAACTCCGGCTTCTTTGCCGATAATTGCCGCTGTCTTTTCATTATCGCCTGTAAGCATTACCACATGGATACCCATTTTCTTAAGTTCGCTTACTGCCTTATGGCTGTCCTCTTTTATTATATCAGCAACAGCGATGGTTCCTATATAATGGTTATCTTTTGCAAAAATAAGCGGTGTCTTTCCTTCATTTGATACTTTATCGGAAATATTTTTTAATTCCTCCTTATCGGCAGTATGCCCTGAAATGAATCTGTAATTTCCGCCCATAACGATTACACCGTCTATTTCTCCCAAAAGGCCATTTCCAGGAAGTGCACTAAAGTTTTTGACCGGACTTATGGTTATTTTACGCTTTTCAATCTCCTGATTAACCGCACCTGCCAAAGGATGCTCACTATTGTACTCAAGGGAACCTGCTATGTGCAGAAGTTCCTCTTCCGTTATGTCCTTTGCAGGATAGATGCCTGTTACAACAGGCTTGCCTTCTGTTATTGTTCCTGTCTTATCAAGAGCAACAATCTTAAGTTTTCCTGTTTCTTCAATGGCGGCAGCGTTTTTAAACAAAATACCGTTTCTGGCACCTTTTCCGTTGCCTACCATAATAGCAACAGGTGTTGCAAGTCCCAGGGCACATGGACAGCTTATTACAAGTACCGATATTCCTCTTGCAATGGCAAATCCGGCACTCTTACCTATTAAGAGCCACACAATTATTGTTACGACCGCTATTGCTATTACCGTGGGAACAAATATACCCGATACCTTATCGGCTATTCTTGCTATATGAGGTTTGGTCGCCGAAGCGTCACTCACCATTTTAATAATCTTTGAAAGTGCTGTATCTTCGCCTACCCTTAATGCTTTACAGGTTATAATGCCCGACTGGTTAATGGTTGCAGCAGATACTTTGTCATCCGGCTCTTTATCTACAGGAATACTTTCTCCCGTCAATGAAGATTCATTGACTGCACTGTGTCCGTCAATTACAACACCATCTACAGGAATGCTTTCTCCCGGTCTTACGATAAATATGTCGCCTTTTATGACTTCCTCAACCGGCACATTAACTTCTTTGCCGTCTCTTATGACATTGGCTGATTTAGGAGCTAACTCCATCAATCCTTTTAAGGCATCCGTCGTTTTGCCTTTTGAATATGCCTCAAGCATTTTTCCGAGGGTGATCAGTGTAAGAATCATTGCGGCTGATTCAAAGTAAAATTCCATCATATACTTTTCCACAAGTTCCATATCACCTGCAACCTGTGCTTTAGTCATGGCAAAAAGTGCAAAAGTACTGTAACCGAAAGCTGCCGTAGCTCCGAGAGCAACAAGGTTATCCATATTAGGAGCACCGTGTATAAGGCTTTTATAGCCTGATATAAAGAACTTCTGGTTAATTACCATTATAATAACCGTAAGGAGTAACTGGGTAAGTCCCATGGCTATATGGTTTCCATCATAGAACTTAGGAAGTGGGAAGCTCCACATCATATGGCCCATTGAAAAATACATAAGTATCAATAAAAAAACAAGTGATGTGATGAATCTTGTCCTCATAGGTCTGATAGGTGATTCCGTGGAGGTATCCTCTGCTTTTTCTTTATTTTTTATGGATGAGGCCCCATAACCTGCATTTTTAACAGCTTTAATAATATCGCTATCTGCTGCACTGCCTTCAACACTCATGGAATTCGTCAGCAGATTTACTGAACACGATGTTACGCCTGATACCTTTGATACCGCCTTTTCCACCCTGGCACTACAGGCGGCGCAACTCATTCCTTTTATGTTATATTGCTTCATATATCAGTTATTCCTTCCGAAAAGCGTAAATTTTTTCTTTTCGTATTCTTCTGACGATATGCCCTTAAGAGTATATCCGGTTTCTCCTATTACACTTTTAATCCTGTCTTCATCAAGAGGCTCATCTGAAATAATTTCTGTCTCACCTGCCGAATGTGATGAGTTTACTTTCTTTACTTTAAAATTATTTCTTATTGCTGTGTTGATATGGCTCTCACACATACCGCACATCATTCCGTCGATTTTTAATGTTGTCTTTATCATAATAATTCTCCTTTATATTTGTTTTTTCATGTTTGATTATAATTAGTATTGTAAAAAAAGGGTGTATGTTATACACCCCTTTTATTTCAGCCGGACAGACTTATATCCGGTTATCGTCTGGACTTATGAAATTTTAACCATTCGGAACAGGAATTAATAAATTCGGAATTAGTAGGCCTCTTGGTACATGAACCAAAGATTTCTTTACCTTCGCGGGTCTTCATTACGCTGTCTCTCTTAGACCACGCTGTCTCTATGCCGTATCTTATATTACGTTCAACATTGGTAGGAGATGTTCCGTAACGTTCCCCTATCTTAGGATAAATATCCTTGGTTATGGAAACTATCGCATCCGGTTCCTCCAATGTGATCATTATAGCATCTATAGCATACTTGTAACCTATCATCTTGGCAGGCATTCCAAGTTTACGTATCAGTGATGAGGTCTCATTCTCAACACTATATGAAGTATCATTCTGCATATATGAAGACTCTGCAATACTTTTCTTAGGTTCAGAGTCACATAACTGTCTGATTCTTCTGATTAATGCGCCTTCGTCAAAGGGCTTCATAAAGAAATATGACGCTCCCGAATCAAGTGCCTGCGTTACTATGTCTTCCTTGCCTGCTGCCGACACAATTATAAAATATGGTACTTTACCATTATTATCCTCTCTTACGGCCTCCATAACGCCAAGTCCGTCCACTATAGGCATAACAAGATCCAGAAGTACAACATCCGGCTCATGCTCTTTAATTAATTCTATTGTCTCCCTGCCGTTAGATGCGGTTGCAAGTATCTCAAAGTCCTTCTGGTCTGCAATTCCGTCCACTAACATTTCCCTGACCAACGAATTATCATCTGCCACTATTATTCTTATGTTTTTTTTCATACTACACGTACCCTTAAATATCCTTCTTCTATAGCACCTATGATAACATAAAACATGCCTTTATAACAAGGTTTTAATTACATTTATTATATTAAAATAATTGTCATTAACTGTCTCTATTTTTTCTTTAACACCTTCAAGGCTTCCCGCACGGAGAATTTCACATACTTCGCATACCGTACCTGTAAGTCCGTCAAAGCCTAAATTACCTGTAAGTCCTTTTAACGTATGGCAGGCTCCAAAAGCTGCCTGCACATCTCCTTTCTCAACGGCATATTTCATATCTTCAAAATTAGTATCCTCTCCGAATCTTTTAAGATACTTTATATACCTGTCCTCACGTCCTGAAAACCGCTCGATAGAGCCGTTTACATCCACATTAAAATCCATAAGTTCTTTTTTCCAGTCTTGCATCACTCTTCTCCTATCATATGTTTTTTTATAACGGAATAAAATAATTCCAGATTAACAGGTTTGGTTATATGGTCGTTCATTCCGGCCTCTTTTGATTTCTGTACATCTTCTGCAAAAGCATTGGCAGTCATAGCAATGATAGGAAGTTTTCTTACATAATCATCGTCAAGTGCTCTTATCTTTCTTGTTGCTTCGTATCCATCCATCACAGGCATCTTAATGTCCATAAGAACACAATCATAGCTATGGTTCTGTTTAATTCTGTTATAGGCATCAAGCCCATTTCTGACACTGTCATATTTTATCTCAACATCATCAAGGTAATCACTTATGATATCAATATTAATCTCATTGTCTTCAACAATAAGTATCTTTCTGCCTTTGAATATGTTTTTGTCCTTTTTAAGCCTTGCCTTATTCTTCTTGTCAGAAAGAAGTTTCCTTAAATCCGAATTAAATACGGGTTCAGATATAATTTTTTTAACACCAAGTTTTTCAAATTTAGGAATATCTTCTTCCATATCATACGATGTAACCACTACAACTTCCTTATGGCCCTTGGTTCCTATATATTCCTTTATCTCGTTATATGTGTTATTTTCGTCACTTTCAATATAGAACACCTTATAATCTTCAATATCATATTCCATCTTATCTTCGTCATCTGCTTCTGTATGTTTAAGCGGAATGGTTACAGTAAATTCGGAACCTACATTAAGTTCACTTTTAACATCTATATTTCCACCAACAATTTCAATCAGCTGTTTGGTAATTGACATTCCAAGCCCTGTACCTTCAACACCGCTTATAGTTGTGTCCTTGGCTCTTTCAAAAGGCTCAAACATCCTTTTAACGAAATCTTCTGACATACCGATTCCGGTGTCCGATATTTTTATTATATAATTTGAAAGATCAGTTATTTCTGTAGGCTGTTCTTCAATGCTTAACGATACAAGTCCATA